>Ga0209068_10001247_pt1 | contig 12786 bp, 6 predicted proteins | sample ColStrG_CSR_2012_FD_187200 | JGI IMG/M metagenome (GOLD analysis project Ga0209068, IMG submission 187200) | Freshwater sediment microbial communities in response to fracking from Pennsylvania, USA - Cold Stream Run_MetaG_CSR_2012 (SPAdes)... | ecosystem: Environmental > Aquatic > Freshwater >... | reverse complement strand
GCAATGAAACGCGCAAATGGCAACCAGTCTCAAGCCGCGCGTCTGCTGGGAATGTCCCAACCCGCCCTGAACAAACGGCTCAAGCGGAAGGCGAAAGGACCATAGTTAGATTAAGTAACAATTCCTCAAAATACGGCTACCCCATTCTCGCATCAGGTGCATCGGCGGACAACCTCTGGAAACAGGACTACCGCCATGTCTTTGGCGTTTACACTTCGGCAAGCCGATATACCCTGGGATTTTTTGAAATGCTTCTGACTCATGGCATCAAAAAGGCGGCGATTATTTCGACAGAGGATTCTTTTTCCATAGATACCGCCGCCGGCGCTAATAGATGGGCGAACCGGCAGGGACAAAAGATTGTTTTGCGCAAGACGTTATAAATAGCACGCAAAATCTCGACGAGATCGCTTTGCAGGTCATAAAATTCACGGACAAGGGCGAGGTGGTGTTTTCCGTCAGTACTGAATGGATAGTTGAAGACCATCGCCTAGCGTCGCTTTTTTGTCGGGGTCCTGAACAGGAGCGTCCACATGTCTTCTTCATTTGATCCGAATGCTGCCGCGAGTGCGGCGCTGCCGCCCTCCGACAGTTCTTATGTGTTCGCGGATTCCAGTGCGGAAGAGCGTGATCGATTGCGGCTGCTTGCCAGCCTGCTCGACCCCATTCACCGCAAGGCGCTCGAGGCGGCCGGGATAGCCTCGGGTCAAACCTGCATGGAGGTGGGGGCCGGGGTCGGGACCATCGCCGAATGGATGGCGCATCAGGTGTGCCCCGATGGTCACGTGGTGGCTTCCGACATCAATATTTCCTTCCTTGGTTACCTATCGGACAGCGCAAACCTGACCGTTCGCCGATTCGACGTCCTTGCCGATCCCTTGCCGGATTGCGCATTCGACATCATCACCGCTCGTGCGTTGCTGCATCATCTGCCGGCCTGGAAGACGGTTATCGCCCGGTTGGCCGCCGCCCTCAAGCCGGGCGGAGCACTGGTCCTGGTCGAGCCGGATGCGAATGTCGGCGTGGCCAACCCCGATGAGGTTCAGCGCCGCTTCTGGTCGGCGTGGTGTCAGTGGGGAGAGTCCGCCGGCGTGGACTTCCGTCTCGGCGGCAAGTTGCCGAAGAGCCTCGAGGCGGCCGGCCTCGAGGTGACCAGCGTCGGCATGGACGTTCCGTTCTACCCCGGCGGATCGCCGTGGGCCGACCTGTATCTGCGAACCCTGCGCGCCGCCAAACCACGCGTGAGCGCCTGGATGAATCCCGACCTGGTGTCCGCGTTCGAGACTGCCTACGCGGACCGCGCCAGCTGGACGTTCTCCCTCGGTTGGATGGCCGTGGTGGGTCAACGGGGTCCGCTTTGAGGCTCACGTGGATGAGCGCCCTGTCAGATGCGCCGGGCCGGCCAGGAGGGCATGATTGGGAGCGAACTCGGCCCACGACAGCGGTGCGGGCGAAGGGCAAGACCAAGGTGTCGATTGTCGGCGGCTCCGGCGGGGTGGGTTCCGCCCTGGCCCACAAGCTTGTCATCTCGTCCAGTCCTTACGAGATCGCGTTGCTGGGCCGTCGCCCCGAAGCCGTTGCCTGCCAATTGATGGACTTCGAGCTTCTCGCACCCTATGGACATGCATCTGCCATTCGCCAGGGCGGCATCGATGACTTCCCGGACTCCGACGTGATCGTGATCGCGGCATCCGTCCCCTTCTCGCCCAGAAAGAAGCGTGCCGACTTTCTTCATGGCAACGCCGAGATCCTGCGGCCCTACTTCCGTGAGATCGCGAAGCTTCCAGAACACTGGCCGGGGCACGTCATCATCGTGACCAACCCTATCGATGCGCTGTGCACCTGGCTGCTGGACCATGTGCAAATGCACCGTCGGCGCATCCTCGGATATTCATGGAACGACACCCTCCGTTTGAAGGTTGATGTGGCCCGGGCCCTGGGAGTCGCTCCATCGCAGGTAGAAGCGTGGGTGATCGGCGAGCACGGAGATCTCTGCATTCCGCTCTTCGACCGTGTTTTCGTCGCCGGCCGGAAGGTCACTCTCAGCCCAGCGCAACAGAGTGACATCCTGACCAGGATGCGCGACTGGTATCCGCGATGGGGCAGCCTGGGAATCGCCCGCACGACCGTATGGTCCACGGCGGAGGGCGTCTGTCGAATGATCGCCAGCATGAAGCAGGAGGGCACGGCTGACTGGGCCGCCTCTGTTTCCCTGGAGGGTGCCTACGGCATTCGCGACGTCAGTCTGGGAGTCCCCATTTCGATGGAACGAGGCATCCCGAGTGTTCGTGAATTTCCACTCAACGCGCTGGAGTACGATGTCCTGCTGCGGGCTTCAGCCATGGTGCGGCAGCAAGCGCAGGCCATCGGCGGGCTGTGATCCCGCCCTTTGCTTGATCTGGTTGCTATCCACCGAACACGTGACGTTGTGCTGCGCGGTCTATTGCGGCTATTCGGAAGGCCATCGACGAGCGGAATGCTTCCGGCCTTGACTGCTCCGCTCACACGTTGAAAGGCATGGTCGGCAATTTTGGAGCGCACACTGTCTTGGAAACGGCCTTGAAACTCGAAATGATGGGGAAAAACTCCGACCACGACGTCGGAGCGGCATCGTGAGCGCTCGATCGGCGAACGACGGGCCGCTGGCAACCTCGCTCGGGCCCGAGCTCGTACGACGCGACGACGTGTGGGTTCTCGACCTCGAACGGTTGCCCATGATCCACGGTCTCTCGGTGCTGGCACGGGCGCTTTCGGAAATGGTCGTTTTGCAGGCCAAGAGAGACCACATCGACATCAGCATCGTGCGGCGTCTGCGCGCGCGCGAGAACCCCGAGCTCATCGAGCAGCTCGGCGTTTCTTCGGTCAGGGTCACCGCCGAGCGCGCCGCGGTCGCAACTATCGCCGATCGTCCGGCAGCCCTCGAGCACCACCTGCGCGCCTTGCTCGGCAACCTGCAGCGCCAACACTATCGCGAGGCGCTGCTGCCAGCCGACGAAGCCGTGACCCCCACGGCGCTGGTCGCGGACTTCACCTGCGCGCGAACCGAGCCGGAGAGTCACCGGTTTCTGATGGAATTCGTGCGATCGGGGCACGACAGGCGGCGTGGGCTCTTGCGCATCACGATCGAAGACCCGCGTGGGCGGCACCTGGATCTTTCATCGATTCCGCACCTGGAAATCAAAAACTTCGAAGACCGGACCTTCATTACCGGATCGACCCGCATTGCCCAGACGTGGGCAGACCTGCTTCGACGCGAGGCAGAGCGCGGGCGACATTCGCTGGTCGAGCACAGAAGCTCGCACGAGCATTTGTTCGCTCAGCTCGAGCGCGGGGGACTCGGTCACATCGAACGCGTCGCGATACGATGGGGTGATGCGAGCGTGCCGTTCATCCTCGAAGGCGATCGCTCCGTACTCCATTGGCGCCTGAAACGAGTGCTCTTGGCCCTCGAGGACGGCAACGTCCGCGCCGTGCTCACGCGGCGCGAGGTGGTGCGTGTGGACGCCGAGGGCGACTCGGTCTTTTTCGACGTGTCACATCTGGGACGGGTTTTGAATCTGAGCCTGGGCGAGCGCCGGGAGCGTGCAGACATCGAGTCGTTTCTCCGACGCATGCCGGTGCTCGAGTCGGTCGTGACCCGCCAGAGCGACGCGTCACTGGCGGGCGTGCGCGTGTTTCTGGTGCACCACATCACTGCCGAGGTGCTCGGGCTCATCGCGGCACTGCGGCTGCTCGGCTGCTCGGACCTCACCGGTCTTTTCGTGGCCTACGCTGGCGAGGCGCCCGCCAGTTACCTCGACGCGCTCCTCAACCTCCCGAGCGACGAATTCCGCGGCATGGCTTTGGTCAACGTGCCGGGCGGCGACAGCGTCGAGGGCCATTACCTACTGTCGAAACAGTATTCGGTCCTTCCCGATGAAGACGCGATCGCAGCTGCCATCATGCCGCACCGGCAGTCGTTCTTCGATGCCATGCGTGCAGCCGGCGTGGTTGCTTTCTTGGCACAGCTCGACCGCGCCCGCGCGGCGGGTGAGCGGCTGCTTTTGGTCGAGGATGGCGGCTACCTCGCTCCTCTGTTGAACCAGGCGGTGCAACGCGGCGTCCGGGTGAACGATCTCTGCGCCGAGTACGGCCAGGTTTCCGCGGATGCGCGCCCGCTCGCCGATCTGCTCGCGGGCACGTGGATCGGATCCGTCGAGCACACCAAGAACGGTTACGACAGGCTACGCGCGGTCGAACGGGACGGACCGCTGTGCGCGCCGGCTTTCTCGATTGCCGTTTCGCGCCTTAAGGTCGACGTCGAAGCGAGCGAGGTCGCGGCGTCGGTGTTGAACGCAATCGAGAATGTGCTCAACGCCGAAGGACGAATTCTCAGTCGCCGAAACTCGCTCGTGATCGGCTCGCGCGGCGCGATCGGGTGCAGGCTCATGGCAGCGTTGCGTGCCCGGCTGACGCGCCCCGAGCAGCAGCTGTTCGGAATCGACCTGCAGGCGACAGGCGACCACGGCTCGGCCGAGGTGCGGCGTCTGGCAGACGCAGAGCCGAGTCGCTGGCATGGCACGGATCTGGTGGTCGGTGTGGCCGGCGAAAGTGTGCTCACGGGTGCCGAGCTCGAGGATTGGCTGCTGCACGCCCGCGTGTCCGAGCTCGCCCTGGCAAGCGGTTCGACCAAGACCGTCGAGTTTGCGGACGTGACGGCTTGGATCGATGCGCGCCTCGCTGATCGCGATCCGACGGTCGGCGGTCACCGCGTGACCCTCACGGCGATCCGCGTCGTCGACCCTCTCACCGGACGGACCTACGGTCAGCGCTATCGCATCGCTCCGGTCGACGAAACGGTGCCTTTCCGGACCAAAGAGGTGCTGCTACTCGCGCAACTCACACCGGTCAACTTCCTGTTCTACGGAGTGCCGACCGAGCTCATCGATGAGGTGCTCGGCCAGCTGCTCACAGTATCGCTTGGCCTCGTGCGTCGTTCCAGCGGTGGCGCGCTGCCCCTGCGGGTGTTGGCGGTCGACCGAGAGATCGACGAGAACGGCGAGCCGATCTGCTGAATCGTCGATCCGGCGTGCAGCTGCACGCGGCGGCACGAAACGCGGTCGAAATTGACAGCGGGTTTGTTTGGCGCGCTTTGTGCTTCACGGATCGCCGTGCCCATTCGTGCTCGGTCGCACCGCGTCTCAAGCCGCGCGTCTGCTGGGAATGTCCCAACCCGCCCTGAACAAACGGCTCAAGCGGATGGAGAAACGCCCATCCTCCGGCTCCGACCCAAAAGCCCTATGATTTTAGATATGCCTATGACATTCCGTATCACCTGCTACTCCGTCAGACTCATTCATCTTTCTACAAATTTTCCTCAATAATCCATAGCGTCTGTCATACCGGACAAGTCACGGCATTCAATCTCATCAGTACAAGTTTCGGCGCAATATCAACACGTTCTCAATAGTTCATCCGTTGGCATCCCCCTTGCAATTTAAGAAAGCGATATTTGTAACAAACGTAAATTCTATTAAAGTAAAAAGGGGGGTTCCTATGGATGGCTTAAATGGAGTTGTGTTAGAAGGTGCGCCAGAAAAGAGTATCTGGACAAAGATCATGGATTTAAAGGTAGGTCCTCTACCCCTGCCGCTCTATCTGGTATTGTTTGCCGTGATTTACGGCGCAGCCGTGGCAGGCAAGCTTCCGATCGACATGCTCGGGGGCTTCGCAGTAATCATGATTATGGGGTGGCTCCTGGGGGATATCGGAATGAACATTCCGGTGTTGAAAGACATCGGCGGCCCTGCCATATTGTCCGTGTTCGTTCCGTCGATAATGGTTTTCTACAATGTAATAAACCCGGACGCGTTGAAAGCGATTACCGCGGTAATGAAAACGGCCAATTTTTTGTATCTGTATATCGCTTGCCTGGTATGCGGAAGTATTCTCGGTATGCACCGAAAGATATTGATACAAGGCTTCGTGCGCATGTTTGTTCCCCTGGTCGTGGGGACCATAGCCGCTATAGCGGCCGGCGTGGGTGTGGGTTTGCTTTTTGGATATGACGTGCATCGCACCTTTTTTTATATAATCATCCCGATTATCGGAGGCGGCATCGGCGAAGGCATCCTGCCGTATTCCCTGGGCATGTCGGAAATTCTGGGGCAGCCGCAGTCGAACTTTATAGCCCAATTGATCCCCGCCGCCATGCTGGGCAATGTCATAGCCATTATGACCTGCGGATATTTAAAACGGTTCGGAGAAAAACATCCGCACTATAACGGCAATGGGTTGCTGGTCAAGACCGGAGAGGACAAGGAATTACTGGAGGAGATGAACAAAGAAAAGGCAATAGAGTTCCCGCTGATGGGGGCGGGTCTGATTCTGGCATGCAGCTTTTTCATCTTCGGCGGCTTTCTCAGTAAATATATCGGCATCCCCGGCGCGATCATCATGATTTTCTCCGCTGCACTCGTCAAATACGCGAAGATCATGCCGGCCAAAATGGAACAGGGCGCTTATCAAATGTACCGCTTCATTGCAACCAATCTTACCTGGCCTTTGCTTGTCGGCCTCGGGGTGCTGTACACGCCGTGGAAAGACGTGGTCGCTGCGATCACTCCGGCGTATATCGCCATCTGTGTTTCAACCGTGTTGGCAATGATAACGTCCGGATTTTTTATAGGGAAGCTGATGAATATGTACCCTGTAGAATCAGCCATCGTGACCGGGTGTCACAGCGGACTGGGCGGGACCGGCGACGTGGCCATACTTTCCGCAGCCAACCGCATGGGATTAATGCCGTTTGCCCAGGTATCAACCAGGATCGGCGGGGCAGCCATGATAGTAACAGCCATCATTCTGCTAAAATTGTGGCATTAATACGGACGAATTTCACCGTAGATATCTGATGTGACATGCGCCCCGGTCTTCTGCCGGGGCGCGTTTTTTGTGCCGACGCCTCATTTCGTCTTTCTCAAACCGATGTACGCTTCCTTCATTTTTCGCGTTAATGATTTCACGGCATATTCTTTTTTTAATGCATGAGACTTGCTCCGGCATGGTTCCTGGAAAATAACTTTAACCGGCCTACGGCTTCGGGTATAGCGAGAGGCAGTTCCTTCATTATGCTGTTGCACACGGCGCGACAGGTCATTCGTAATGCCGGTATAGTATGTCCCGTCCTTGCAATGTAAAATGTAAAGAAGCCAGCGACCTGTCTGCGTTTTCTGTGCGTTCATCTCCCGTGGATTCCATACAAGCGACCATGCAATATCAAGAAGAATCTGAAAAGGCTGTGACAGCCAAATGCCTCATCCACTGAAAAAATCTTGATATTCCAAAGCGAATCTGATAGGCTCATGCGCATCATTCGGTTCAACATCTAAGTTGGGCCACAAACATCTCATTTAATATAAGGGAGAATAAAAAATGAGAAAGTCCGTACCGGTCTCTTCCAGCCTCTGCCTGTTGTTTCTCTTGCTCTTACTTGGCTGTGGTGCGGGTGGGAGTGTGTCTTCAGGGACCACCCCATCCGCTCCTAGCGCTCCCGGCCTCATGGCAGGCAACGCACAGATTCAGGTGAGTTGGACGGCCGTCAGCGGCGCCACGGCATACGAAGTCTGGTACGGCTCTTCCAGCAGCAGCGGTTCAGCCGTCAAGTTCGGCAACGATGTGGCGGGCGCCGGCACGACAATCACTAGTTTGGCCAACGGCACGACGTACTACGTCTGGCTCAAGACCAAGAATGGCGTCGGAACGAGCGGGTTCAGCCCCTCAAGTTCCGCCACGCCCCAAGCACCGGCAACCAACTACTCTCTCACGCTCACCAATGGTGGTGGAGGAACCATCTCCTCATCTCCAACAGGCATCTCCTGCGGCAGCACCTGCAGCGCAAGCTACCCCTCCGGTACAAGCGTAACCCTCACCGAAACACCCAACTCAGGCTACACCTTCTCCGGCTGGGGTGGTGTGTGTTCGGGCGCGGGCGCTGCAACTACATGTGTGGTGAGCATGACTCAAGCGCAGAGTGTGACTGCGACATTTACGGTGGCGCCACCGCCACCTCCAGGCGCACCCCAAGTCTCCCTCGTCCCCACCCGCACCACCGGTGTCGCTCCACTTTCTGTCTTCTTCGATTCATCCGCAACTGTTTCAAGTGTTACCACTCGACCCTTCCACGACCTCGATTACCAGTGGAATTTTGGAGACAGTGGTGCGGGGAGTTGGTCTTTGACGGGCACAAGCAAGAACACAGACTATGGCCCAATCGCCGCTCATGTTTTTGAAATGCCTGGGACATATACCGTGACCCTCAACGTACTTGATGGAACGAATGTAACAACCAAGACCGTCCAGGTTACCGTGACCGATCCCAACACCGTTTTTTCGGGAACAAATACGATTTGTGTTTCAACTTCGGGGACCTTTACCAGTTGCCCATCGGGAGCACAACAAATCACCAGTTCGGACTTTGCCGCAACGATGCTTGCGTATGCAAAAACAGGGAAGCGTGTGCTCTTCCGTCGCGGTGAGTTGTTCGTTAATCCTACCGCTCCGACAATGAGCGCTGCCGGCCCTGTCGTGATCGGAGCGTATGGTACAGGAGCACTGCCTATCATCAAGATGACCTCTACTGATGCGTGGACAGCAACGTTCCAACTCGCTGATACTGCAACTGACTGGCGCATCATGGACCTTGAGCTCGACGGCAATAGTGCAGGTCCAGCGAGTGGGTTTACTGCAACAACGAGAGGTGTGCAGAGCGCATCAAGTCGCCTTACCTGTTTACGTTTGAATATCCACCATACATCAAACGGACTTATCACCGGAGGGGATGAGCAGTCTTTTGTCGACAATACAATCACGGACGGCGTGGGAACTGCGTATGGAGGATATATGGAGGTGCTCAATCAGTATTTCGCTTTTCTAGGAAATACTATCGATATTGACAACAACGGCGCCACCAACGGAGTACATGCGCTTCGTACTCCCTATCTGCGCAAGAGTATCATCAGCCACAACGACATGAAGCAAGCGGGCTTTGATGTGATCAAGATGCATGCACCCAGCGACCCGACGCTTGGTTGGCAGGGTCAGTACACCGAGCAGGTGGTTGTCGGAGATAATAAAATTTACGGCAGCGTATATTTGTCGCCGCAAAATAATGGACGCGATGAACGACTGAGGGATATTGTTTTTGAGCGGAATCAAGTGTTCGGAGGACCCCTCGAAGTTCACGCCGTCGAAGTCACGGTGCGGAATAATTTATTTCTTGGTCTCACCAATGACTACTTTGCATTTGCTGATATCGGGCAGCGAGGGATCGAGCCTCCGGCAACGAATGTGCGCGTGTACAATAACACGGCATATACTTCGACCAACCTCGGTTTCTCAATGGTCACGGTCGCCGCAGTGAATTCAAATGTGACGATCAAGAACAATCTTGCGTATGCGCCTAACGCAACGTGGAATATTTACCAGAACACCCATGCGCCAACGATGGTAGAAAACTTCAGCTCAAATAATATTGTTATCACAAATAACTCCACCAACGCACAAGTAAAAGGCACTCCCCCCAATTTTGTCGGTGGAACACCGTCGACCCCGGCAGACTTTAAGCTTGGCTCAGGAAGTTATGGCATTAATACGGGAGCCGTAGTGCCGGTCTTCTCGGATTACTTCGGTGTCATCAGACCACAGGGTGCCGCGATTGATATCGGTGCTTCGGAACAATAATTTGGCCAACGGCACGACGTACTACAACCCGGCAGCGCGTGTTTGAAAGCTAACGGGGAGAATACTCAATGAAAATATTTTACCACATGATACAAAACGCGCTCCGGTTTTCTGTCGGGGCGCGTTTTTTGTGCCGACGCCTCATTTCGTCTTTCTCGAACCGATGTACGCTTCCTTCATTTTTCGCGTTAATGATTTCACGGCATATTCTTTTTTTAATGCATGAGACTTGCTCCGGCATGGTTCCTGGAAAATAACTTTTACCGGCCTCCGGCTTCGGGTATAGCGAGAGGCAGTTCCTTCATTATGCTGTTGCACACGGCGCGACAGGTCATTCGTAATGCCGGTATAATATGTCCCGTCCTTGCATTTTAAAATGTAAAGAAGCCAGCGACCCGTCCTTGTTTTCTGTGCGCTCATCTCTCTTGGATTTTATACAAGCAATCATGCAATATCAAGAATAATCTGAAACGCCACGGCTGTCTGATGCCTCATATTGAATTGCCCTTCCTGCCGTGGTATAGTGTCTCCGCTATGAAAAACCTTCACGACATCATCCTGCCCGTCATCAGCGACATCCAGTCTGGACAAAAAGCCGTTGAAGTGAGCGAATTGTGGGGGGCCTCAAGGGCCCTCTTTTTATTCGCTCTTTGGCGCGAGTCCGAACGGCCTGTTGTTGTCGTAACCGCCAATGAAGAGGAAGCCGTGGCCCTGATCGAAGACCTTCGGTTCTTCAATGCGCAAAAAACGATTTTTGTTCCTCAGAATACAGGAGATGCAGAAGCGGAAATTTTCTTCTTTCCCGCCTGGGGAATTTTGCCTTTCGAGGCGGACTCACCCGACAGCAGCACAGTAGGGGAGCGGATGCGTTTTCTCTACCGGATCATCTCCGGCGCTCCAGGCATCTTCGTGGTCCCGCTACCGGCCCTGATGCAGAAGCTCGTGCCTTGGGAGCTGTTCGTTGACTCAATAAAGACCATTACCCCTGCAACGCAGATGGACCTCGACAACCTCGTGCAGGCGCTTGTGTCGATCGGATATGAATCCGCGTCTTTGGTAACGCGTGTCGGCGAGTTCAGCAGAAGGGGAGGGATCATTGATTTCTTTTCTCCCCTGTACCAAAACCCCGTGCGCTTGGAGTTCTCGGGCGATGCCATAGAATCTTTGCGCGAGTTCGACCCTGAGACGCAACGATCTATTTCGGAAATCAAGGAAGCAATTGTATTGCCCGTTCGAGAGCTCATCATCAACCAGAAGGGGATCGAGCAATTGAGAACACGCATCGATGATGATGCGCTTATCGACCAGATCAAGCAAGGCCTGCTCCCGCCGGGCGGAGAATTCCTCGCGCCTTTTTTCTACAACATGGAGAGTCTGTTCGACTACCTTCCCGAGGAAAGCCTGTTCGCGCTTGTCGAGCCCGATGACATCAAAAAAACAAGTGAAGAGCTGCTCCAGAAGATCGAGTCCGGAAGAGAAGAAGAAGCAACAGAGGGGCGTCGTCTTCCGGACACCAAGGAGATGTATCTTGACCCTGCCGGCATCGAAGCGGGGCTTGCGAGGTATCCTGCAGTGAACATGCTTTTGCTCGGAAGCGCCCACGGATACCGGATGGACACCAAGTCCGCGGCTTGGCTCAGCATGAGGCTCACGAAACCGCTTGACCAGGAGCATTCTTCGACCGAACCCGATGAGGGCACCATGGCCGGCCTCGTGGAAAAATTGAAGCGCCTGAGAGAGCGTAACCGCGTCTCGATCGTGTGCGGCACCGAGGAAGCAGCAACGCGGACCAAGAAGCTGCTGATGGAGTATGGACTCGGCGCGGCGCTCGGCCCAATGCTGATGAACCAGGATCCCGGCCCCTCGCCTGTTATGATTACGATCGGCAGGCTCTCCGGAGGGTTTTCGTGGCAGGACATCGGCATCACGTTCATCACGGAAGAAGAGATTTTCGGAAAGAAGGTGCATCGCCCCGCTCCCACGCGGACCAAGATCGCGCCGTTTCTTTCCACGTTCAAGGAACTCAAACCCGGAGACTTCGTGGTCCACACCGACTACGGCGTGGGCGAATACCAGGGTCTCACGCACATTAACGTGGACGGCTTCGAGACCGACTTCCTCACGCTCCGGTACGAGCCGGATGTCAAGCTCTATGTCCCGCTCTATAGTCTGGACAAAGTTCAAAAATACATCGGCGTAGACGGCATGGCGCCCAAGCTCGACCGCCTGGGCTCGCCGGCCTGGGCGAAGACCAGGGAGAAGGTAAAAAAAGACATTCTCGAAATGGCCCAGCAGCTTGTGGCTATTTACGCCGCGCGCGAAGCCATGCAGCGGACGATCTTCTCTCCCCCGGACAACCTGTACCGCGAGTTCGAATCCGCGTTCCCGTACGAGGAAACACCGGACCAGCAGAAAGCCATCGAAGACGTGCTCGCGGACATGCAGCAGCCTCGGCCCATGGACCGGCTGGTGTGCGGAGACGTGGGGTACGGGAAGACCGAAGTCGCGCTGCGCGCCGCGTTCAAGGCAGTGGAGGACGGGTTTCAGGCAGCGGTGCTCGTGCCCACGACCCTGCTCGCGGACCAGCACTTCCGCACGTTCTCCGAGCGGGTCTCGCCGTTCTCGATCCGCGTGGACGCGCTCTCGCGCTTCCGCACCAAGTCCGAACAGAAAGAAACGCTCCACGGCCTCAAGAGCGGGACCGTGGACATCGTGATCGGAACACACCGATTGCTGCAGCGGGACGTCTCGTTCAAGAACCTCGGCCTGCTCGTGGTGGACGAGGAGCACAAGTTCGGCGTAAAGCACAAGGAGCGCATCAAAGAATTTAAAAAGCTCGTGGACGTGCTGACGCTCACGGCAACGCCGATTCCGCGCACGCTCCATTTGTCGCTCGCTGGTTTGCGCGACCTCTCGATCATCCAGACGCCGCCGCTCGACCGTCAGGCCATCCAGGTCGTGCTTGCGCGTTTCGGCAAGCGTGTGATCCGCGAGGCGATCCTGCACGAGCTTGAACGAGGCGGCCAGGTCTTCTTCGTGCACAACCGCGTGCAGGGCATTGAGCGC
>Ga0209068_10001245_pt1 | contig 12800 bp, 12 predicted proteins | sample ColStrG_CSR_2012_FD_187200 | JGI IMG/M metagenome (GOLD analysis project Ga0209068, IMG submission 187200) | Freshwater sediment microbial communities in response to fracking from Pennsylvania, USA - Cold Stream Run_MetaG_CSR_2012 (SPAdes)... | ecosystem: Environmental > Aquatic > Freshwater >... | reverse complement strand
GGCCAGTAGGTCTCGGGCCGGTCAGCTCTGGGTGGTGAACCGCGGCGTCAACCGCTTGCGGTCGCGCGTGAGGCCGAGCACCGCTTGCATCGCGTCGAACTCGCGCGGCGGGTCCACCGGATCGGCCGCGAGGTCCTCGCGCTCCTCAGGGTCGCGGAAGAGGTTGTGCAGTTCCCACTCACAACCGGAATCGTCGTCGATCTCCGCGAAGTACCGCGTGAGCTTCCACAACTCCGGCTCGCCGGCGGGCCCTGACGCAATGCGCGCGATCACCGATTCCACCCGCGCCGGCCCGGCGACCGCGTCGTAGGGCTCGCGCGTCGCGATGTTCTGTTGACGGTCGCCGCGGCTGATGTCGTCGTCGGTCATGAAGTAGACGGGCGCGTCGACGGCATCGTGCGTGACTTCGCCGCGCAGCAACGGGCTCAGGTCGCGCCCCACGAGCGGGTGCGTCTCCACGTGGTCGGCGCCCACGACGGTGGCGGCGATGGTCTCGTCGATGCCCGCGAGGCCGAGCAGCGTGGGCAACACGTCGACATGGCTGGTCGCCACCTGGATGCCCTCGGGCAGCGCTGCGATCCCGGGCCCGTGCACGACGAACGGCACGTGGATCGACTCCTCGTATGCCTGGTACCACTTCTGTTGGAGGCCACCGTGCGCGCCCAACATCTCGCCATGGTCGGACGTGAACACCACGACGGTGTCGTCGGCGTGACCGTGCCCGGCCAGCGAGTCGAGGACCGTTGTCATGGCGCGGTCGGCCAGCGCGTGCAGCCAGTAGTAGAAGCGGCGATACATCGCGTCGGTGGGCTGCGGGATCAGCATGCGCGGCCACACGTCGCGGAACTGGGCCTGGACGCGCGGACGGGCGTCGAGCGAGTCGTCCTGCGACGGCGCCGGCGCGATCTCGGGCACCGCATCCGACGGTTCGGGGAAGCCGAAGCCCTGTTGCAACGTGGAGAACGCGATGTCGTGCGGGTTCACCAACGAGATCACCGCGAGCCACGGACGCTCCTCGTCGCGCAGGCCGCCGAACAACTCGTCGGCCTGCTGCGCGAAGAGTGGATCGCGCACGAGCCCGGTGTCGCCGAGGTAGGCGCCGTGCGGCTCCCGACCGATCCACCCGGCGAAGCCCCACGGCTCCAGCCGCGAGGTCCGTCGGTACGCATCGACCGCCGCGTCATCGATCACGCCGCGCCGGTCGACCGTACGCAGGCTGTGGTGGGTGCCGGTCGCGAACAGGTCGGCGTGCGAGAGGTGCCACTTGCCGCGGTACTCCGTGCGGTACCCCGCGGCCCGGAACCAGTCGCCCATCGTCGGCACGGTCGACGGGTCCAGCCACGACACCCGCGGGTCGCTCGCGCTCTTCGCGAGGCCGTCGGTCTGGGCCGCGCCGTGCAGCGACGGGTAGTGACCGGTGAACAACGAGGTCCGACTCGGCACGCATGCGGTCGACGCGGCGTAGTGCCGGTGGAGTTCCACGCCACCGTCGCGCAACCGCTCGTGCGCCCCGAGTGTGGTGCGGAAGCGCGCGACGCTCTCGCTCTCGTAGGGAGGCGGGTAGCGCTCCTGGTCGGTCATCACGACGAGGAAGTTCGGCCGCAAGGTGCGTGAGCCTATCGGCGCTCAGCCACGCAGTTCGCCCTTCACCACCTTGCCCGCGTCGTTCCGGGGCAACGCTTCCTGCACCACGACCCGGCGCGGCACCTTGTAGCCGGCGAGCCGCACGCGGCAGTGGTCGCGCAGCGCGTCCTCGTCGACGGGCGCGCGCAGCACCACGTGAGCCACCACCACTTCGCCGAGGCGGTCATCGGGCTCCCCCACCACGGCGACCTGCGCGACGGCGGGGTGCTGCAGCAGCGCATGCTCGACCTCCGCCGGGAACACGTTGAACCCGCCGACGAGCACCATGTCCTTCAGCCGGTCCACGATGCGCAAGCGCCCGTCGCCGTCGAACTCGCCGACGTCACCCGTGTGCAGCCAGCCCTCGCGCAGCACCTCGGCGGTGGCCTCGGGATCGTCGAGATACCCCGCCATGACGCTCGGCCCGCGCACCAGCACCTCGCCCCGCGCACCGGCAACGACGTCGCCGCCGTCGCCATCGACCAACCGCAACTCCACGCCGGGTACCGGGCGGCCACAACTGGTCACGACGGCATCGAGCGGATCTTCCGCGGTGGTGATGGTGACCACACCCGTCGTCTCGGTGAGCCCGTATCCGGCGAGCACCGTGCCGATGGCAGCAACGTCGTGCAAGTCGCGCACGAGTTGCGGCGGGATCACCGCGGCTCCCGTCACCGCGGTGCGCAACGACGGCACGCCGCGCCCGCGTGCGCGCACGAACTCGACGAGATCGTGGAACACGGTTGGCGCGGCCTGCAGGAACGTCGCGCCTGCATCGTCGACGAGACGCACGAGCAACTCCGCATCGAACGTGGCGAGCGGCATCGCGGTCGCTCCGGCCACCAGGCACGAGAGCAGCCCGGTCTTGTGGCCGGCGAGGTGCGAGCACGGGCTCACCACGGGGAACCCGTCACCGGCGCGCAGCCCGACCACCGACACCCACGCGCTCGTGGTCGACACCATCGCTCCGTGCCGCAGCATCACGCCCTTCGGTCGCCCGGTCGTCCCCGAGGTGAACTGCACGTGGCTGATCGAGTCGTCGGTCAGTGCGGCGGTGCGGCGCCGCACCTCGGCGAGTTCCGCGGCCCCGGCAGCCTCGGTCGCCGCCCACGCCTCGTCGAGCTGCCGGACCTCGGCACCCATGGCCCGCGCCTCATCGGCGTAGCCCCGACCGAGGAACTCCCCGGCCGCGAGAACCAGGGCCACCTCGGCGCGCCCGAGCACCGCGGCGACCTCCGACACCGTGGCGCGTGTGTTGACCGGCACGACCGTGCCACCGGCCGCGAGCACCGCGAGGTTCGCGACCGCCCAGTCGGCGGAGTTCGGCCCCCACAGCGCAACCCGACCGCTGGACGGCAGGCCCGCGGCCACCAGCGCGGCGGCTGCGTGCGCCACCCGCCCGGACAACTCGGCGAACGTCAGCCGGGAGTTGCCGCCCACCGACGCATCCACGAGCGAAACCCCATCGGGCCATGCGGCGGCAGCGGCGGCGAGGACGCCGGGGATCGTGCCCATCGGCGGGACAATACGCTGCGGGCTCCACGGGACAAGGGGGGACACGATGGGACACGTCGAGGAACGCGCGGGACTCGCGGGGAAGGCGGCGATCGTCGTCGGCGGGGCGGGCGGCCTCGGTCGGGCCGGCGTCGACGATCTCGCCGCCGCCGGAGTGGCCGTGGTCGTCGCCGATCGCAACCCCGACCTGCTCCGCGCAACCGCCGAACGCGCGGCCGCCGCCGGCACCCGGGTCGTCACGTTCGAGGCCGATGCCCGCGACGCCGACGCGATGCAGGAACTGTTCGCCCTCGCCGACCGCGAGCTCGGGCGACTCGACATCCTCGTCAACGTGGTGGGCGGCACGTTCCACCAGCCGTTCGAGCAGAGCAACCCCCGCGGCTGGGACGCGGTGATCCGCGCCAACTTCCTCTGGCTGCTCACCACCACCCAGCTGGCGATCCCTCGGATGCGCGCCGCGGGTGGCGGCAGCATCGTGAACTTCACGTCGATCGAGGCGCACCGCGCCGCGCCGAACTACGCGGTCTACTCGGGCATGAAGGCCGCGGTCACCAACTACACGCGCACGCTGGCCCTCGAGCTCGGGCCCGACGCGATCCGCGTGAATTGCATCGCCGCCGACATCACCCCCACTGAGGGCCTCGGCGACATGATCTTCGGCACCCTCACGAACGAACAACGCGCAATCGTGCAGCGGATGGCCATCCCGATGGGACGGGTCGGCACCTACGAAGACATCGGCGGCTGCGTGCTGTTCCTCGCGTCCGACCTCTCGCGCTACGTCACCGGCACGACTCTGCACCCCGACGGCGGCGCCATGGCATCGTCGGGCTGGTTCAACTGGCCGGGTAAGGGGTACTCGAACATGCCGCCGGCCGAAGTGGTCGCGCTGTACAGCGACGAATGATCCGCGACAGACTGCCGAGATGAGCACACCCCAGAACCCCGCACCCCAGATCCCTGCCGCGGAGATCGCCGGTTGGCCGATGCTCCGCCTCGTGTACCGCACCGACCCCCAGGCGATCGCGGATCTGCTGCCTCCGGGCTTCGAGCCCGGGCCCGACCCGCACGTGCACGTCAACGTCTACAACGTGCCGGTGAAGGGCGAGCCGGAGTTCGGCGTGTCCACGAAGGTTCCCGCGAGCTTCGACGGGATGCCCGGCTTCTACGGCATCGGGATCGGGATCGACCAGGAGTCGGCGATCTTCATCAGCCAGGAGATCAACGGCCAGCCCAAGTTCCCGTGCACCACCGTGTTCTTCCGCGAGGGCGACCGCGTCGTCGCCCGCTGCACCCACGCGGGGTACACGTTCCTCGAGTTCGAGGGCGACGTCACGGGCGCGGTCGTCGGCTCGATCAACGACGCAGCCGGAGATGTCGAACAGAACGACTGGTGGATCAAGGTGTCGCGTGCGGTCGGCAACGCGGAGAAGCAGTACGACTTCCCGCCCCACGTCGTGCGCGTGCACTCGATCGAGGCGACCGCGCACGAAGCGAACGTCGACGGCGTGCTCACCCTGCGCGACTCCCCGTGGGACCCGTACACCGAACTGCTCCCGATGCGCGAGCAGCTGTCGGCTCGGCTCGTCACGCCGATCTCCAAGCACCGGGAGATCACCCTCGCGGGACCGCTCGATCCCATCGCGTTCTGGCCCCACGCCGACACCATCGGCGGCTCCCGGTGGCCCGGGGATCGCGGCGGGCCGCGCTTCCGTCGCTGACCGCGCGCATGATCAGGTGACGCTGACCGCCGCGGTGTCGATCATCACCCCGAAGTTGTGGTCGAGACACGCGAGGTGACCGTGCGGAAGGCGCCACGTGCGTGAGTCCGGCACGCCCAGCAACGCGGCCAGCTCCAGCTGCGCGCTCACCGGCACGACATGGTCCTTGGTGGTGACGACACTCGCAGCAGTGAGTCCCAGGTTCCCGACCCACTGGCGCGAGTCGAAGTGCGCCAACTCCGATGCCGCGTGCACCAGCGCCCCTTTGTCGCTCTCGTGGAGAGTCGACAACGCGTGCGCGGCGAGCGGACTGCCGGGGTGCAACACCTTGCTCGCCGCAGTGAGCGCCTCGACGCCCAGGCGGCTCGACTGCGCGAGCAGCGGCAGCCCGTGGCGGGCGAACCGGCTCGGCATCACCCGCGCCGCGGTCGCGAACATGACGACTCCACCGACCAACTCCGGCCGGTCGCGCGCGAGCAACTGCACCACCGGCCCACCCATCGAGTAGCCCACCATCGTCGCCCCGCGGATGCCGAGCCCGTCGCAGACCGCGGCGACGGCCAGGGCGCAGCGGTCGAGCGAGAAGTGGCCGCTCCCGTGGGTGTGGCCGTGACCGGGCAGATCCGGCGCGACCACCGACCAGCGGGCGAGATCGGGCAACGCGACGTGCCAGTTCAGGACGGCATCCGCGGCCCACCCGTGCACGAGCACGAGCGGCGGGGAGTGCGCCTCGCCCGCCCGGTAGGTGGCGATGCCGTCGATCATCTCCCGTTCGGGGAACGCCGCCTCGAGGTCGATCGACATGACCATCGCGCACCACCACCTCGTGCACCTTGCGCGGGCAACACCTTGCCCGTACCGGTGACAACCACCGGGAGGTGCCGAGAAATGCCCGCGCGTGGCCGTTTGGTTACGCTCCGCGTCGTGAAGTTCGGGATCTTCTTCGAGATGTCCACGCCGCGGCCGTTCACCCCCGAGGTGGAGGGCGCCGTGCTCCACAACGCGTTGGCCCAGGCCCGCCTCGCCGACGAACTCGGCTTCGACTGGGTGTGGGCGGTGGAGCACCACTTCCTCGAGGAGTACTCGCACTGCTCCGCGCCCGAGGTCGTGCTCGCGGCAGTCGCCACCCAGACCGAGCGCATCCGTATCGGGCACGGCGCCGTGGTGTGCGTCCCCGAGATGAACCACCCCGTGCGCGTCGCCGAACGGTGCGCGACCCTCGACCTGCTCTCCCACGGCCGACTCGAGGTCGGCACCGCGCGGAGCTCCACGTGGACCGAGCTCGGCGGGTTCGGGGTCGACCCCGACCAGACCAAGAAGACGTGGGACGAGTTCGTCCACGTGTTGCCCAAGCTCTGGGCCGACGGCGCGACGTCGTACGAGGGTCACTCGTTCTCGATGCCCGAGCGCAACGTGCTGCCGAAGCCCCTGCAGAAACCCCACCCCCCGATGTGGGTGACCGTGACCTCGCCCGGCACCGAACTCGACGCGGCCGACCGCGGCCTCGGCTGCCTCGGAGTCGCGGCCGCCGGCTACGCGGAACAGGAGCGTCGCACCCAGGAGTACTTCCGCCGTATCGAACAGTGCGACCCGGTGAGCAGCGTGGTCACCAAGGAGGTCACCACGCTCAACTTCCTCTACTGCCACGAAGACGCCGCCGTCGCCGCGAAGACGGGCATGGGGATGGTCGGCACGTTCGGCCTCGCGAACTCGCATCTCATGTGGACCCGCGAGGCCTACCCGACACGCGCATACCAGTCGCTCGGCAACCTGGCCCCGAAGACCGACCGCGCCGCGACCGGCAGCCCCGGCGACCGCTTCGGCATCCCCGAGGGCATCTGCGTGGGCGACCCCGACATCATCGTCGCCGCGCTGAAGCGCTGGGAGGCGCTCGGCCTCACCGGTATCAACTTCCTCCTCAACTGCGTGGAGACCATTCCGCAGGAACAGGTGCTCGAATCGATGCGTCTGTTCGCGCGGGAAGTCATGCCGCACTTCCGAAAGGGCGCGTGATGCTCAGCGGCACCGCGTCCGTTGAAGAGTTCATGGCCAAGGCCGCCACGATGGCCGACTTCGCCACCGAGGCGTGCGCGCTTCCGGGTGCGCAGGTGCTCCAGCTCATGTTCGAGACCGCGGTGAGCGGACTCCAGACGTCGGTACCCGCCGGCTTGCATCCCACCAACCCGCCGTCGATGGTCGTGCAGGCCTGGCACTGCCCCGAGAGCCCGTGGGGCGAGTTCTCGCTCGCGATGGCGCGCGTGCAGTGTCGCAGTGGGTTGCGCCCGCGCGGGTTCGTGCAGGGGTGTGTGGTCGACAACGCGGACGCGGCGGTCGCGCTCGGGGCGCGTTGGGGATTCCCCGCGAGCGTCGGCGCGGTCGCGCTCGACGTCGGGTATCACGACACCCAGTTGACGGTGGAGCTCGAGGGTCCGTCCGGTGCTCCCTGCGTATTCGCCGGGCGCGCGCTCGACCCCATCCCACTCGGGAACGACGACGTCGCGTTCAGCACCACGCTGACGCTCGCGCACACCCCGCGCGGTCCGCGGCTCGTGCAGGTCGACACCGACCTGGCTTGCGACCGAGCCGAGCGACTCGTCGCATGTGCACCGGTGATCGACGCGGCCGGCTTCGGCCTCCACCCGAGTGTCGTCGTGACCCATCCGGTGTCGGCGTCGCTCTCCCGCGGCACATTGACGTTGCAGCCCCTGCGCTACGTCTGTCGCCCCGAGGAACTCGCCTTCACCGGCACCGAGAGCACGAGCGACTGACGCGACCTCACCCAACTTGCGTCACGAAAGCGGTTCCGCGGAACCGCATCAACCCTTGCGCAGCAACGGGTCGGGCCGTAGAATACGAACACCTGTTCGTGTTCACTTCCCCATGTTCGCGACGAGGAGCCCTCATGGCTGGCAGTCCGATCGAGGAAATGACCGAGAAGTTCCGCTCGAACGCATCGAGGCGGAGCTCACCGAATTGGCCGGGCAGCTCGCGGCTGGCGAATGCCGGTGGCTCCTGCTGGTCGGCGAGTACGACCGCCGCGACGGCTACAAGCAGTGGGGCTGTCGCTCCTGCGTGCAGTGGCTCAGCTGGCAGTGCGGCCTCGACACACGCGCCGCGCGAGAGAAGCTGCGCGTGGCGCGTGTGTTCGAAGTCTTGCCGGTCATCACGCGCGAGTTCGGCGCAGGGAAGCTGAGCTACTCCAAGGTGCGAGCCCTCACCCGCATCGCCACGCCGGAGAACGAGGCCGACCTCGTGGAGCTGGCCGAGCACGCGACCGCGGCCCAGGTGGAACGCGTGGTGCGCGCGTATCGACGGACACAAAAGGCCGACGACGCCCCCGACGGCGTGTGCGAGATCGACGGCGGCACCCGCCTCGCACCGGAGACGGCACGGCGCCTCATGTGCGACGCGTCGGTGGTGTGGATGTTGCAGGACGGGGACGGCAGGCCGGTCAACGTCAGCACGCGCACACGCAGCATCCCGCCGTCGCTGCGGCGCGCGGTGCACGCGCGTGATCAGGGCTGTGACTTCCCCGGGTGGGGCGAGCGTTCGTTCACCGACATCCACCACATTCGCCACCGCGCCCAGGGCGGCGACAACTCGATGGTCAACCTGGCCGAGCTGTGCTGGCACCACCACCGCCTCGTCCACGAGGGCGGCTGGGGGCTGCGCCGGGGCCGGCCCGGGCACCTGATCGCGATCCGACCCGACGGCACGGAACTCGACACTCACGACGGCCCCGGGTTCGATCACCGTGGAATCGGCCTGAGGAATGGCGCGCGTGGCGTCATCGTGACCAGCGCGACCGCAATCCCGCAGTGGTACGGCGGCCCCCTCGACGTCAACTGGGTGATCGACAGCCTGTGGTGCACCGACGATCGAGCCTCGTAGTCGACCTCGGGCATTCGGACTCTGGTCGAACGGGGGGATGCGCTGAGTATCTTCGGGCGCAGGAGGCGATCTCGTGCTGACCGATCCGTTCGACATCGTGTTCACCGGCGACGTGGCTCGGCGCGCCGTCGTGGACGACGCGCTGTGCGCAACCATCCTCGGCGAGTACCGGGTCTTCCTCCACGAATGTCTGCAGACGTCGGGTGTCGTGGTGGCGCCCAACGGCTGGTTGATCGGCGGGAGCCCGGAGGGACCCGGCGAACCCGGCGACGCGCTGGCCGCGTTCCTCGCCGCGTGCACCGAGGACGACCTCGTGGAGCTGGAGCCGCCCGACGACGGCGGGATCGACTTCGACGAGTTGAGCTACGGGATCGCGCTCGACGGCGGGGCGCTGGCGTTCTGGCTCCCGACGTTCGGAGGTGCGGTGATCGCGCCCGGCGCGGTCGCCGAGGGTCGCCGGGTGATCGAGCCGCTCTACGCACGGCTGGCGGTGACCGTGCGCGCCGCGAGCACGGAACTCTTCGTCGGCGACGAAACCGCAGGCGCCGTGCTCGACAGTTTCTGGTCGGTCGCCGGTGAGCACCTCGAGCTGCGCGACCTCGCCCCCACGATCGGCGTGCGCCCGCTCCAGGCGCAGATCAGCGAGTGGCTCACCGAGCACCTGCAGGTGCTGGCCCCCGAATACGGAAGGCTCGAGCTCGCGCCCGAGGCGCGCCTCACCGCGGTTGGCGACGGGCACGCGCGCGTCGACCTCGCCGCGCGGCGCGCCGGAGGCTGGCTCCTCGCGCTGGTGCGTCGGGGGGAGGTCGGGCTCACCGCGTTGGCCCAGCTCGACCGTTCCCTCGACGTCGCCCGCGACACGATCGCGATCGGTGACGACACGATCGAGGGTCTGCTCGTCGGGGAGCGTGCGTCGGCACAGTTGCTCGACGTGCTCGCCGAACGCGCCGATGTGCGCTTCCTCGACGTCGGTTCGCTGCTGCAGTCCTAGACGTTGCAGCTAAGCCGGCTGCTTGTAGACGACGCCACCCTTCATCACGAAGCGGACGTCTTCCGTCATCGTGATGTCCTCGGTCGGGTCGCCCGGGACCGCGATGATGTCGGCGAGCATGCCGGGCACGAGCTTGCCGCGGTCGTCGACCTGCACCAGTTCCGCGCTCACCACCGTCGCCGCGTGGATCGCGTCGACCGGCCGCATGCCGCGTCGCACCAGCGCGCCGAGTTCCTTGGCGTTCTGGCCGTGCGGGATCGCCGGCGCATCGGTGCCGCAGGCGATCTTCGCCCCCGCGTCGATGAGCCGGGAGATGGTCCGCTGCGCCACGGGGAACACCGCTGCCGCCTTCGCCTGCAGCACCGGGTCGGCCTTCGACACGTCCATCGCGTCGGACAGGTAGCTGGTGGGCACGATGAAGGTGCCGCGCTCGAGCACGAGCTTCTGCGTCTCCTCGCTCATGAGCGAGGCGTGCTCGATGCAGTCGATGCCGGCCAGCACCGCGGCGCGGATGCCGTCGTCACCGTGCGCGTGCGCGGCGACGCGCAGGCCGCGCCGGTGCGCCTCGTCGACGATGGCGCGCAGTTCTTCGTCGGAGTAGTGCTGCGCACCCGGCTCGCCGGTGAGCGACATGACGCCACCCGATGCGCACACCTTGATCTGCTTCGCGCCGTACTTGATCTGGTAGCGCACCGCGCGTCGCACTTGGCTCACGCCGTCGGCGATGCCCTCCTCCACCGTGAGCGGCATGATGCCGGGCGCGATGCCCTGGAACATCGTGGGGTCGAGGTGACCCCCGCACGGCGTGATCGCGTGGCCCGACGGGAAGATGCGCGGGCCGGGTACGAAACCTGCGTCGATCGCGCGCATCAGCGTGACGTCGAGCAGCAGGCCACCCGTCTGTACGAAGAGTCCGAGGTTGCGCACCGTCGTGAACCCCGCGAGGAGGGTGCGCCGCGCCGCGGGGATCGCCCGCATGAGTTTCATCGCCGGGTCGTCGGACACCGCACTGAACATGGTGCCGCCCTTGCCTCCCATCAGGAAGTTGAGCTCCATGTCCATGAGTCCGGGCAGCAGCGTCACGTCGCCGAGGTCGATCACCTCGGCGTCGTCGGGCAGGGACGTCGGCGACACGTCGAGGATGTGTTCGCCCTGCACCACGACGATGCCGGGCTCGACGATGCTGCGCGTGTCGAGGTCGAGCATCCGCGCCGCGCGCAGCACCACCGGGTGCGACGGCGGCTTCGGCGGCTGACCGGCGAACACGGTCTCCACGGTCGCTCCTGCGGCACCACTCGAGGCTGCGCTCACGGCACGGGCTCCTTCACGAGGTCGAGGTAGGCGGCGCCGGAGTCAGGCACGTTCGGCTGCTTCCAGCACTCCACCGCGAACGAGACGCAGATCAAGGAGTACAGGAGATGCAACAACGCCAGCGCGTCGTCCGGCAGCTCGTCGAGCGGGAACCCGTCGAGGTACGCCTTGGCGTCGTCGGTGCGCGCCATCGCGGCGGTGTAGAAGGCCTCCATGTCGTCCATCGAGCTCGACAGGCGCGCCGCGTAGCGCTCGCCCTCGGTAGCCAAACTCCACCGCGCCGCGTACGGCTCCAGGTCGTCGAAGCCTGCCGGCAACGTCGCGGTCATCGTCCGCCTCCGAACTTCGCCACTTCGTCGTGCACGACCTTGTGCAGGTGCCGGCACAACACTTCCTGGTCGCAGAGCGGGAACTCGGTGACCACGCGGGACTTGAGCATCTTCTGCGTGGCCTCGAGCGTGTTGCCGTCCTGCAACCCGTACTCCTTGAACGTGACCGCCGCGAGTTCCTGCGCGAGGCGCTCGCTGGCGTTCTTCGGCGGGCGGAAGTAGAGGCGCCCCTCGAAGAGATGCCGGTCGACCGCGAGCGGCCAGTAGTGGTACGTGAGGTACCAACCGCCTTCCCACGTCAGGATCACGAAGTTCGGGAAGAACTGGAACGAGTCGAGGCCCCACGACTTGTGGCCGGCGGGGTTCATACCCGGGGTGAGCGGGCCCGCGCCGCCTTCGGGCTTGTCCCACGGGCCGAACAGGCCGCTGCGGAACGCGATGTCGATGGGCTTCACGTACTCCTCGGGCATCCGCTCGCCCGTGCCGCCGGTGGTCGACACCATGCGGTGCGGACCGTGCAGCGCGTAGTGCATGCCCTCGAAGCCCATCTGCATGAGCGGCGCCGCGACACCGGGCGGGTTCTGCTTCACGTGCAAAACGGGTGCGTGGTAGAACTCCTGGAAGGCGTCGATGAACAGCTTCCAGTTGCTGCCTACCTCCGCGCGGTAGTCGAACACCTGCGTGAGTTCGCCGAACGGGTAGCCCTCGAGCCCCTCGCCCATCTCCCCCATGAAGTCGTGGAGCCCTTCCGTCCCTTCGCGGCCGGCATTGGGGTCGAGGTTCACGAACACGAACCCCTCCCACACGTCGCACGCGACCTGCACGAGCGGGTAGTCGGCCTTGTCGAGGCCGAAGAACTCTTGCTCCTGCTGCACGAACGTGAGCTCACCGTCGAGGCCGTATTGCCACGCGTGGTACTTGCACGTGAAGTTGCGACAGGTGCCCTGCACTTCGGCGTTGGGGTCGTCCTGCCACACGAGCTTGTTGCCGCGGTGACGGCAGATGTTGTGGAACGCGCGGATCTCGTCGTCAGAACCACGCACGATGATCACCGACGTGTCGCAGACCGCGAGTTCCTTGGTGAAATAGCTGCCGCGCTTGGGCAACTGCTCGATGCGCCCGACGTTGAGCCACGTTCGGCGGAAGATCGCTTCACGCTCGAGTTCGTAGAACTCCGGAGAGATGGAGTCCTCGTACGACAGCGGTGCGGTGCCGAGGCCGGCGAATGCCTCGGTCCAGCTGCCCGCGGCGGGCTTCTCGAATTGCAGGACCATGCGCGGTCTCCCCCAGCTGGTTCGTGGGCTCCGAGCGATCACGGAAGGCGCGATCTCGGAAGCGAGAACGACCTTATCCCGTTACTTTCGTCGCCCGCCAGAAGCATGGTTGACTCCAGCCATGACGGAGCACGCGGACGAGCTC
>Ga0209068_10001244_pt1 | contig 12806 bp, 11 predicted proteins | sample ColStrG_CSR_2012_FD_187200 | JGI IMG/M metagenome (GOLD analysis project Ga0209068, IMG submission 187200) | Freshwater sediment microbial communities in response to fracking from Pennsylvania, USA - Cold Stream Run_MetaG_CSR_2012 (SPAdes)... | ecosystem: Environmental > Aquatic > Freshwater >... | reverse complement strand
AGAGCAGCGTCTCGATGTAGACGGCGTGCGAGGGCATCTTGAGCGACCACGTGCCGGGGGCCTGAGACTGCAGGATCTGCAGCACGAGCTTCTGATACTCGTAGACGCTGGTCATGTCACAGCTCATGAGCCAGTCGGAATACACCGACGTGGGCTGGAACGTGTCCCAGACCAACGCCTTGAACTCCTGGTTCTGGACGAACATGCACTCGGTCGGACCGTCGGCATCCTCCCAGTGCGAATACCCCTGCCCCGACGCCAGGACCGCCTCGAGGAGTTGGCGCTGCGCTTCGAGTTTCGCGAGGCACCGGGGATCGGTGCGCAACGTCACGGTCGTCGGGGGAGGCACGGAGTCGGGAGCCTCCCAGTGGAGCAGGGACCGGCGGTGCGGATCCTGGTCGAGCAGGTAGCTGGCCACCGTCGTACCGGTGCGTGGCATGCCGAGGATCACCAGCGGTCGTGCAATGCGTTCCTCGCGCACCTCGGGGTGTTGCTTCGCATAATCGATGACGCGCAGGCGGTTCCACAGTGCGTCGACGTACTGGCTCTCGATGAAGGCGCGTCCGGCCGGAGTGACGACAGACGAGGCGTCGAGCTCACGCACCAGGAGATCGAGTCCCTCCCGCCACGAGTCGCCGCCGAGATCGGTGAGCTGGGCTCGACTGGTGGCTCGGTCGACGAGCCCGTCGACGGTCGTCACCGCTGCTCCTGAAGACGTTCGACCCGATCCACCGATCCCCCTCCTTCGCCACAGTGCCGGTATCTGCATTACGCGCGGCATCATGCCACGTCGTGCATCCTCCCGGCCATGGCCGTAGATTTCACGCCGTGCCCCTACGAACAGACGTCGAGTTCCCCGACGATCGCGGCAACACGCTGCGCGGCTGGCTCTACCTTCCCGAAGGCCCTGAGGCCGGCCCGCTGCCGGGAGTCGTGATGGCGCACGGCTTTTCCGCCACCAAGGAAATGGCGCTCGACGCCTACGCGGAGATTATCTGCGGTGGTGGGATCGCCGTGCTCGTCTACGACCACGCCCACCTCGGAGCGAGCGACGGCGAACCCCGCCAGTTGATCGATCCCTGGATCCAGACCCGCGGGTACATCGCCGCGATCGACTGGCTCACCGAGCGGCCTGAGGTCGACGCGGATCGGCTGGGGGCCTGGGGCTCGAGTTTCAGCGGCGGCCACGTGCTGGTACTCGGCGCGCTCGACGGGCGAGTTCGGGCGGTGGCCGCGAACGTCTCCTTCGTCGGAATGGCCCGCGAGTCCGGCGGAGCCGAGGAGCGATACGTCGCGATGCGAGCCGCGCTCGATGAGACGACCGATCGGCCGGTCGGTCGCGTGGTGGGCCCGATCGCTCCCGTCGAGGGTCCAGGCTCCTCGCCGGGTGGGCCGGTTGCCATGCCCCAGCCGGAGGCCTCCGAGTGGTTCCTGACCGAAGGCGGTCGCCCGCCCGCTCGCTGGCGCAACGAGGTCTGGACCCCGGACCCGGCGACGGCGCCGGCAGTCTGGGACCCCGCGGCAGCAGTACCACACCTGCGAGGAGCGACGCTCTTCGTCGTGGCCGAGGAAGATGCGAACGCGCCGCCGGAGGATGCCTACGCGGCATTCGCGATGGCGCCCGCGCCCAAGGAACTGGTCGTCGTCGAAGGGCACCACTTCGTGCCCTACCGGGGTGACGCCTTGGTGGAGGCGGCCACGGCCGCACGCGACTTCTTCCGCCGCTGGCTCTAGGGGACCCCACCGTCGGGCCCGTCTCGGCGCGCCCGACCACCCATGAGGCAATATGACGGTGGTACCGCGAGAGCTCGGCTGGCGGGACATCGAGGAAGCCTCCGAGCCCCCACGACCGGAGGGACCGCAGTGACTGGGCCGCTCGCCGACATCACGGTGCTCGAACTCGGCGGGATCGGCCCGCTGCCCCTGCTCGCGATGACACTCGCCGACCTCGGCGCGAGGGTCGTGCGCGTCGACCCGGTCCACGCGAACGTGCCGCGAGTCTCGCCGACCTTCTGGATCTACCGCGGCCGCGAATCCCTGACCGTCGACCTCCGACAACCCCAGGGTCGTGATGTCCTCCTGCAGTTGGTCGAGCACGCGGATGTCCTGCTGGAGGGCTACCGACCAGGTGTCGTCGAACGCCTGGGGATCGGTCCCGAGGTCTGCCGGGCGCGAAACCCGCGTCTGATCTATGGCCGGATGACCGGCTGGGGATCCTCGGGGCCACTCGCCGACAAGGCCGGTCACGATCTCAACTACATCTCGATCACCGGCGCGCTGGGCGCGATGGGGCCCGCAGGTTCGCCACCCACGGTGCCGCTCAACCTCATCGGCGACTACGGCGGCGGAGCGATGATGCTCGCGCTCGGCGTGCTCGCCGCGTTGGCCGAGACGCGTGTCAGCGGCGAGGGCCAGGTCGTCGAGGCGGCGATGTCCGACGGCACGCTCACCCTCATGGCGCAGTGGTACGCGATGCGCGACGCAGGGCGCTGGGTGGATGAGCGCGAGGCGAACGTCATCGACGGTGGCGCTCCGTTCTACCGCTGCTACGAGACGAGCGACGGCCGGTATGTCGCGGTCGGGGCCGTCGAGAACAAGTTCTACGCGGACCTCATCGACGGGCTCGAGCTCCACCCATCTCTGGTCGGCTGCCAGAACGAACGCGCGCGATGGCCCGAGCTTCGTGAGCTCTTCGCCGCCACCTTCAAGACGCGCTCGCGTGCCGAGTGGGAGCAGGTCTTCGCGGAGCGCGACGCCTGTGTCACGCCGGTGCTGAGCATGGCCGAGGCTCCCGAATACGCGCACAACGCGGCGCGTGACGCGTTCGTCGAGGTCGACGGGCAGCTCCAGGTCGCGCCGCCCGTGCGGTTCGGGCGCACGCCGGCGGTGGCGAGGAACTCGGCACCGGCACCGGGGGCCGACAACACACGCATCCTGGAGGAGTGCGGTATCGACCACGGCGAGATCGACAGCCTGCGCGCGTCGGGGGTGATCGGTTGACTGCGGCCGAGAGTCTCCGAGCGCAACTCGACACCGGGTGGGTCGTCGCCGCAGGCTGCTTCGACGCGCTCTCGGCGCGACTCGCCGAGTACGCCGGCTTCGAGACCCTGCACGTGACGGGCTTCGGTGTCGAGACGACGCAGGCGGCAGCACCCGACATCGGGCTCCTGACCCTCACGGAGATGACCGCACACGTTGCCCGGATGACCGCGGCCGTTCGCTCGCCGATGATCGTCGACGTCGACACGGGTTACGGCGGCGTCCACAACGTGATGCGCGCGATCCGAGAGATCGAGCGCGCCGGTGCAGCAGGACTCCACATCGAGGATCAGACCTATCCCAAACAGGGGCCGGGCGTCTCCGGGCGGAATCTGCTCCCTGTTCCCGAGGCGGTGGGCCGGGTCGAAGCCGCGCTCGCGGCGCGCTCCGATCCGAGCTTCGTCGTCATCGCGCGCTCCGACGCCCTGTCATACGACGAGGTGATCGACCGGTCGAACCGCTATCTGCAAGCGGGTGCCGATGTTGCAATGCCCCTCCTGACCCAGGTCGACGGTCGGTCGACGCGCCAGATGCCGCCCGATGAGCAGATGGAGTGGTACCAGCGGCTGGCCCGGGACATCGACGGCCCGGTCCTCGGAACGCGGATCCCGGCGGGCTACACCGTCGATGACATGCGCGACGCCGGGTTCGCGGTGATGATCCTGGCCACGGTGAGCTTCAACGCGTCCGTCACCGCGATGCTCGAGGCGTTGCGCGCCGCGCGGGTCGACGGAACCGCGCGTGCCTACTTCGACGAGCATCCGATCGCAGTGACGTCAGCCGAGATCATGGAGATCTGCGGGCTCGCCGACTATCTGGAGCGCGAGCGACGGTTCGGCGCGCCCGGCACGTCGACAATCGACAGCACCGGCACGGACCCGAAGGGGGAACATGGCTGACCAGCGGAGCGCACCGAAGGTGGCCCTGGTGACCGGCGCGAGCCGAGGCATCGGCAAGGCGTTGGCGGTGAGCCTCGCTCGAGCCGGCTTCGACGTCGCGATCGGTGCACGCACGATGCACGATGGCGAGCAGCGTGAGCATTCGCCCACGGTCCACGGATCCGACACCAGTGCCCTCCCCGGGTCGTTGGACTCCACGGCTGCGCTGGTCGAACGGGAAGGTGGCCAGGCACTCCCTGTCTTCCTCGACCTCCTCGATCGCGAGTCGCTCCTGCAAGCCGTCGACACCGTGCTCGATCGCTGGGGCCGTATCGACGTGCTCGTCAACAACGGACGCTATGTCGGTCCCGGCCACATGGACCGATTCCTCGACACGCCGATGGAGCTTCACGACCGGCACCTGCAGGCCAACGTGCTCGCGCCGATCCAACTGACGCGGGCGGTGCTGCCGCAGATGTTGGACCGGGGCGAGGGCTACATCGTGAACCTCGTCTCCCTCGCGGGGACGATGGACCCGCGGGTCCCCGCCGGGCAGCCTGGGGGCTGGGGTCTCGGCTACGGAATGTCGAAGGGCGCGCTGCACCGGCTCGCCGGCATCCTGAAGATCGAACTCGGTGACCAGGGGATCTTCGCGTTCAACCTCGATCCCGGGTTCGTCGCCACGGAGCGCATCGCGCAGGACATGGGTGACTTCGGCTTCAACGCGAACGTGGGCGCGCCGCCCGAGGTGGTCGGCTCCGTGCTCGCGTGGCTCGTGACGACACCCGAGGGCCGCGCGCTCAACGGAACGTGGATCGAGGCGCAGTTCAAGTGCGCCGAGCTGGGGCTGCTCGACTCCTGGCAGGGTCCCGCAGCCGCCTCGCCCACGGCGCAGGTCCATGAGCGTTCCTGACGAGGCGATCGACGCGGCCGTGCTCAGGCTCGTCGACGACCCGGCGCGTGACACCGTGCAGATGTGGCGCCGCATCGGCGACGCCTACCGGCCGAGATGAGCTGAGGCACGCACGATGTCGCCCACGATGTCGCAACCGATCACGATCGAGGTCTGCGGCATCCGCCTGTCGGGGCTGCTCGCGGTTCCGGGCGCCGAGCCCCGGGCGGTGATCGTCGCCCTCCCCGGTGCCGGCATGCGCGCGGGGTACTTCGACGGCCCGGTGGAACGCGACAGCTCGCTCCTGGCGCTCGGCGCGGCCAACGGCTTCTCGGTGCTCGCGCTCGACCGCCCGGGCTACGGCGAGAGCGTCGGGGCGCCCGAGGAGTTGCTCACGCTCTTCGGTCAGGTCGGAGTGCTCCACCAGGCTCTGGATGTCTTCGCCGCCGGGAACCCGATCGGTGCGGGGTACTTCCTGGCTGCGCACTCTTACGGGCTCAAGCTCGGACTCGCTGCGGCCGCCGATCCCCGTGGTGAGCGGTTCCTCGGGCTCGACGGCGCGGGCTCGGGACTGCGCTACCAGACGAACCGTGAGGCACCGGAGCTGGCCGACGGGCGCCGTGACCGCGGCGCGCCGTGGGGACCCGAGGACCTGTACCCGGCGCGAACGTTCGAGAAGGGCTGCTTGCCGTCGGGGCGCATGCCCGGTGCAGAGGTGGCCGAGATGGCGGAGTGGCCCGACGTGTTGCGCGGGTTCGCCGGCGACATCCGTATCCCGCTGCGATTCACCTACGGCGATCATGAACGGCTCTGGATGATCGACGACGCCACGCTTTCGGAGCTGCGGGGGTTGTTCCCGGCTGCACCGTGGGTGTCCGTCGAGCTGATCGAGCGAGCCGGCCACAACGTCAGCCTGAGCTGTGCCGCGCCCGAGTACCACCGCCGTGTCCTGCACTTCGCTCGCGAGTGCGTCGCCCGCGCCCTTGGCTGAGGCTTGGTCGAGGGCGCGGACGACACGGCCTCGTCGGTGTCGGCGCCCGATCAGGCCTCGGGCGCGAGTTCCGCCTCCCAGTCGATCACGATGCGGCCGGTGGTCATGGCCGAGATGGTGCCGCCATCGGTGTCGAGATTCTCGCCCGAGATGTACGAGGCAGCGTCGCTGTTGAGGAAGATCATCGGCCAGGCCTGCTCCTCCGGCGTCGCACGTCGCCCGAGACCCTGCGCGAACAGGTTGACGAGCTTCTCGCTCGCCATGTCCTCGAAGGCGGGCATCATCGGCGTGTCCGTCGGTCCGGGGCTGATGCAGTTGAGCCGGATGTTCATCGGCGCGAAGTCCGCGGCGGCGTACATCGTCCAGATGATGAGCGCTTCCTTCGAGGGCGCGTACCCACCCTCGATGTCGGCCGCGTGGGCCTCGATCCACGCCTTCGCCGAGGCGAAGTCGGGGGTGGTCACGAGGGGGAGCCACTTCTGGATGTTGAGGAGGTAGCCGCTGCCCGCCGTCGATGCGATGCTCGCGATCGCACCACCGTTGGTCATGCGGGGTGCCACGAGCGCCGAGAGGTGACGCGCCGCGGCGAAGTTGACGAGCATCGTGTCGACGTCGGAGAACGGTGCCCCGGGGAGGCCGGCGCAGTTGAAGAGCGCGTCGATCCGGCCGCCGATCGTCTCGATCGCAGCCGCGACCGCATCGGGGTCGCGTAGATCGGCGGACTGGTAGCTCGCCACGTCGATGGGCGGCTCCTTCAGGTCGAGCACGTGGATTTCTGCGCCGAGATCGGCGAGTCCCTCCACGGTGGCCGCGCCCATGCCCGCGCCGCCTCCGCCGCTCACCACGACGCGCTTGCCCTCGTAACTGAACTTCGACACTTGCTGGACCTCCTGGGTCTCGGTTTCGTGGGTGGGATCGGGTCAGGACGGCAGCATCGGCACCGACGAGTAGCCCCGGACCGTCGTGGTGTGGACCCGTTCGAGGCCATCGTCGCCGATGTCCCAGGCCGGGAATCGCCGCAGCGTCTCGTCGAGCGCGACGCGCGCCTCGAGCCGGGCGAGGGCGGCGCCGATGCAGAAGTGCGCGCCATAGCCGAAGCCCAGGTGGCGGTCGATGACGCGTCGAGCGTCGAAGCGGTCGGGATCGGGGAAGTGGCGCTCGTCTCGATCTGCGCTTCCGTTGAGCAACGCGATGGTCGAACCTCGCGGGATGACGGTGCCGTGGAGCTCGATGTCGTGCGCCAACCAGCGTCCCTGGATGGGCGACGGGGCCTCGAATCGCAACAGCTCCTCGACCGCGTTCGGGATGATCGAACGGTCGGCCACGAGGAGCTCGCGCTCCCCGGCGAAGCGGGCCAGGGTGACTGCGGCGAAGCCGAGCAATCGGGCGACGGTCTCCGTGCCCGCAAGGGAGAGGAGCTGCACGAACGCATGGATTTCGTCGTCGGTGAGCATTCGGCGCTCGCCGTCGTCCTCGATCTCGGAGTGGACGAGGCCGGAGATGAGATCGTCCTGGGGGTCGCGCCGGCGCTGCTCCATGAGCTCGGGCAGCATGTCGAACACCTCGGAGCCGAGCTCGGCGTTCGCGGCGCCGACGCCCTGCTCTCGGATCTGGTCCGTGAGCAGCGTGTTCATCGACTCGTCGCCGTCGTCGATGTGGAACGCGGAATCGACCGTCTCGCGGAAACCGGCGGCATAGCCGTCGGGGAACCCGAGGAGGGCGAGGATGACGGTGGGGGGGAGCAGGCCCGCGAACTCGCCGATGTAGTCGAAGCGGTCGAGCCCGACGAGCGGGTCGAGCAGGTCCGCACAGATGTTGCGGATGCGCGGCTCGAGACTCGCGATCGTCTTCGGCGTGAATGCTCGGCTGACCAGCTGGCGCAGTTGGGTGTGGGCCGGCGGATCCATCATGATCAGCATGGGGATCTGGAGGTCGTCGGCGCCGATGGTCTCGATGACGATGCCGTGCGACGAACGGAACGCCTCGGTGTCGGTGAGGCCCGCGAGCACGTCGTCGTAGCGGGTCAACGCGTAGAAGCCGTGGCGCTCGTTGAAGTAGACGGGGGCTTCGTCGCGCATTCGCTGCCAGACCGGATACGGGTCGGCGTCGATCGCATAGTCGTAGGGGTCGTAGTAGAGCTCGGTGGCAGTCATGCTGCGCTCCCCGTTCGAATGCCCATCAGGCCTGGCCGGCCGAGGCGGGCGGTACGTTAGTGCAGTCACACGGTATGCCCAACGACAACGATGCGCGTCGGAAAGGTTCCCGCCCATGCCGCGTCCCACTCGATCGCTCGCCGAGATCGTCGCGCCGGGACGGTGCGCGCTGCTGTTCATCGAGGCGCAGCGCGGCATCCTCGGTGTCGCGTCCGGTGTTCCGGCACTTGCCGAGGCTGCCAGGAGCACGGGTGCGATCGCGAACATGGCGCGCCTCGCGGAGGCGGCGCGCGCGGCAGGCGTGCCCGTCGTCCACGGACCGACGGGTCACTTTCCGGGCCCCTTCGGCCGAGCCCACAACACGCCGATCTCACTGCTGGTCCCCGAGGCCGGAACGCCGGCCGCGACCGACCCGACCTTTGCCGACCCGATCGAGGAGCTGGGGCCCGAGGCCGGTGATGCGATCGTCGTGCGTCCCTACGGGCTGAGTCATCTCACCACGACGCACCTCGACGCGATGTTGCGGGCCCAAGGCATCGACACGGTCGTCGTCGCCGGCGTCTCACTGAACGTCGCGGTCACCAATCTCGTGCTCGAACTCGGCCACCGGGCGTATGGAGTCGTCGTGCCGAGCGACGCCGTCGTCGGCTTCCCGGTCGAATACGGCGAGCAGGTCGTGCGCTACACGCTGCGCATGCTGGCCACGATCGCGACGACCGGGGAGCTGGTCGCGGCCTGGCGCTGACCCGATCACCGATGCTCGGTTGCCGGCTGCGGCGCGGGCGGGCTTATGGCAGTATGACCGACATGCAGCCGCTCGAGCACAAGATCGCAGTCGTCACCGGGGCCGGAGGCACGATCGGTCGCGGTGTCTGCCTCGCCCTCGCCGAGGCGGGCGCGGATGTCGCCGCGTTCGACATCGAGTCGGGCCCGGCTCACGAGGTCGCCGAGCTCGTGCGAGCCACGGGCCGCCGAGCCATGGCCGAGGTGTTCGACCTCACCGACCCGCATGCCTGCGCGGCGGCGGTGGAGCATGTCGACGACGAACTCGGCGGGATCGACATCCTGGTCAATCTCGCGCAGCGGTTCCGCATCCTGATCGACTTCTGCGACGTGACCGACGACGACATGAACGTGTCCTGGGAATCCGGTCCGTTGGCGACGTTCCGGATGATGCAGCTGTGCCACCCGAAGCTGGTTGCTCGCGGCGGGGGCAGCATCGTGAACTTCGGGTCGGGCGTCGGCACCATGGGAACGCCTCGCTACGCGCCGTACGCGGTGGCCAAGGAGGCGGTCCGGACTCTCAGCCGGGTGGCGGCGCAGGAATGGGGTCCCGACCTCATCCGCGTCAACACCATCTGTCCGGCCGCGACCGCGGATCCCGACAATGCCGAATGGGTGACCGACGAGGTGTTGGCCGGCATCCCGCTCGGTCGGATCGGTGACCCACAGCACGACATCGGCGCTGCGGTCATCTATCTCGCCGGCGCCGGGTCCTATGTCACGGGGCAGACCCTCATGGTCGATGGCGGCACTTCCGGACACCGCTGAACCGCGGCGTCTTCGCAACACCCGACGGCGTGCCCGCGGCGTCACGGTCGAGACTCACAGGAGGAACGCGAAGTGATCCGAGCGATGGAGGGGATCCGGATTCTCGAGGTCGCCGAGCACACCTTCGTGCCGGCCGCCGCCGGGATTCTCGCCGACTGGGGTGCCGATGTCATCAAGATCGAGCACGCGGTGCGCGGCGACGCCATGCGCGGCCTGGCGAGTACGGGGATGCTCAATCTCGGTGAGGGCAATGTGCACGTGCTCCACGAGCACGCCAACCGGGGCAAGCGAAGTCTCGGTCTCGATCTCTCCACGCCCGAGGGCCTCGACATCCTCTACAAGCTCGCATCGAGCTCGGACGTGTTTCTCACGAACAAGCTGCCGCACGTTCGCTCGAAGTTGTCGATCGACGTCGATGATGTTCGCGCGCACAATCCGGACATCGTCTACGTGCGCGGCTCGGGCTTCGGCTCGAAGGGCCCCGACGCCGACCAGGGCGGCTACGACGGACTCGGCTACTGGGCCCGTTCCGGCTTGGCGATGGGTGGCACCGCGCGCGAGTTCGAGCACTACCAGCTGACCGGTATGCCCGGCCCCGCGTACGGGGACTCCATCGGGGCGATGACGATCGCCGGCGGAATCTGCGCCGCGTTGCTGCACCGGGCGTTGACCGGTGAGACGTCCGAGGTCGACATCTCGCTCCTGTCAGCGGGCATCTGGGCGTTCGGTTCCGGGATCGCCCTGTCATTGCAGCTGGGATCACCCTGGCGCCACGTTGCCCAGGTGAACCCGCACCTGCGCAACCCGCTGGCGAAGCCGTACCAGACGAGCGACGGGCGGTGGATCGCGGTGTCCTGCCTACAGGGCTTCCACTACTGGCCGGACTGGTGTCGGGTGATCGGCCGACTCGATCTCGTCGACGACGAGCGGTTCAATTCCGTCGAGAAGCTCTCGGCGAACGCGTGGGAAGCGGCGCAGATCGTGGACGAAGTCTTCGCCACCGCGACGTTGGTCGAATGGGTGACGCGCCTCGCGGGTTTCTCCGGGCAGTGGGCCGTGGCGCAGACCAGCCTCGAGTTGATCGATGACGAGATGGTCAAGGCGAACGGCTACATCCTCGAGAGCCAGACGAAGGACGGCACCAAGTTCCCGCTGGTCGCCACGCCCGTCCAGTTCGGGGGCGAACCGTCGCCGCCGCAGCGCGCGCCCGAGTTCAACGAGCACGGTGACGACATCCTCACCAACGATCTCGGCCTCGACTGGGACACGGTCATCGATCTGAAGGTGAAAGGTGTCGTGGCGTGACCGACGCCTCCGGGGACGATCAGGAAGGCGACGGCGGGAGCACGACCACGTAGGGGATCACGGCCTGGATGGTCAGAATCGTCGTGACGGTCCGCAAGATGTCGTCGGGCTGGACAAGGTTCAGGCCGAACCGATTCATCTCGCTCCAGGTGGGCATGATGGCGGCGGCGACCTCCGGGTCGAACTCGCGTCCGATCTCACTGGGTGCGGTCTCGTCACCGATCGAGGGTCCCACCACGAAGCGGGTGAACCCAACCGCGGGATGTTCCTTCTCCCAGGCCTCGACCATCCGCTCGAGTGCCGCCTTGGTCGCACCGTAGACACCGAGCCCTGGCCAGGGTTCGGTGTAGCTCCCCGCCATCGACGAGAAGTAGACGGCCCGCCCGTTCGTCGCCTCGAGATGGGGGATGGCGAATCGGGTGACGAGCGAAGCGCCGGTCACGTTCACTGCGAAGCTGCGGGCCCACGAGTCGGTGTCGGTCGCCTCGAGGCGACCGATGGTGCCGAGCGCGGCAGTGAAGATCAAGGCGTCGAGGCCCCCGAGTTGCTCGACGGCGTCGGCGACGACTGCTTCGCACGCGGCGGCGTCGGTGATGTCACAGGCGAGTCCGATCGCGTCCTTGCCGGCTTGCCTCGCGGCCTCGGCGGTCAGGTCACCGCGGCGCGCCGCCATCGCCACCCGTGCCCCGTGATCAGCGAGGTCCAGGGCGAGTGCACGGCCGAGGCCACTGGAGGCACCGACGATCAGGATCCTGCTGCCTTCGAGCTTCACTGGTCCTCCATGACTTCCTCAAAGGGTCTGCGTGGGCTGTCTACACAGCGCCAGGTGGATTGTTATGCTACGCATATGGCACGCCGTCTGCTGCAGGACGGGGGAATCCGAAGCTCGGACTTCAGTTCGGGGGACGGCAGGGGGAAACGTGAGGACACGTTCGCAGGTGTTCACCGTGGTGTCCGTGGCGCTGATCGTCGGGCTGCTGGCCACGACCTTCGCAGCGTCGGCTCAGGGTGCGCGGTCGGTTCGGGGCTTCGACGGCTCCACGGTCACCATCGCCGGGCTCGGCATCGCGTCGCAGTTCATGCCGGATTCCGAGACGGGTACCAACGCCCGGATCAACCGGTTCAACGCGACCAGCGAGCTCAAGGGCGTGAAGATCAAGCTGGCCGAGATGGCCGACAGCGGGTTCACCGACCCGGGGACGGCCCTCTCGGAGGGTCGACGACTCGTCACCCAGGATCAGGTCTTCGCCATCGTCCCTATGCTCTCGCAGACCGTGCCCGGCGACTACCTGGCCCAGCAGCACGTGCCGTTCTTCGGCTGGGGTTTCGACAAGGCGTATTGCAGCCCCGCAGTGAGCACCAAGGTGTGGGGGTTCAGCTGGGACGGATGTGTCATCCCGCCGGATGCGAAGCGTACGGGCGACCTTGGCATCGGGATGTACAAGTATGTGAGCGAGAAGACGGGCAAGAAGCACCCGACCATTGCGCTGTACTCCACCGACACTGCGGGAGGGAAGCTCGCGGTACAGGGCTCCGCGTCGACGTACGCGGGCGAGGGTTGGAATGTCGTGTACGCGACGGCCGAGGTGCCAGACCCGGTCACGGACATGACGCCCTACGTACAGCGCTGGATCACGTCGGACAACGGCCACGCGCCGGACGCGATCGGCTGCCTCGGCTCGACGGCGTGCATCACGAACTACGGCCAGGTGAAGGCGGCCGGGTTCACGGGCGAGTACCTCGGCGCGCCGTACTTCGGGGCGCTGGCGAAGATCCTCGAGGGTGCGGTCGTGCTCAGCGGGTCCGTGCCGCTCGAGACGACAGGAGTGCCGGCGCTCGAGCAGATGAAGACGGACTTCACGGCGGTCAAGCCAGGCTCGTCGCCGTCGGCCATCTCGCAGGTCGCGTACTTCTCGGCCGACTTCTTCATCCAGGCGCTCAAGAAGGTCGCGAAGCAGTACGGCGTGAAGGGGATCACCCCGGAGCGGGTACAGCAG
>Ga0209068_10001243_pt1 | contig 12816 bp, 13 predicted proteins | sample ColStrG_CSR_2012_FD_187200 | JGI IMG/M metagenome (GOLD analysis project Ga0209068, IMG submission 187200) | Freshwater sediment microbial communities in response to fracking from Pennsylvania, USA - Cold Stream Run_MetaG_CSR_2012 (SPAdes)... | ecosystem: Environmental > Aquatic > Freshwater >... | reverse complement strand
TCGAATCAACGATCTGGCAAGGGAGCTGGAAGTCAAAAGCAAATCGATTCTCGATGCACTTCCCGAGATCGGAGTTACTGAGAAGAAGAGCCATTCCAGTTCTCTCGAAGACCATGAAGCGGAAAAGGTGCGCGCACAATTCCGCGCCGCCAGCCAGGCACAGAGTTCCAGCCGCTCCACGCGACTTGGCCGCCCCGACGCCGATGAAATCAAGACCAAGATCGATCTCTCGCATATTTCCAAGCCCGGCGACGCTCTAAAAGCCATCATCAGCAAGCAACAGACTCCCGTTGCTGTGGCTGCTCCGCCGGTTGTTGCCCCCGCGCCGGTAGAAACCAAGCCAGCTTTCGCGCCCGCGCCGCCCGCGGTCAGAGCTCCACTTCCGAAGCCGCCGAGTCCTCCTCCGCCAGCAGCTCCACCGAAGTTTGTGGTTCCGACTTCGACGCCAAGGCCAACCTTTACAGCTCCGCCGCCACCGGCTCCACCGCCGTCCGCGCCTCCGGCGCCGCCAGCCGCTTCGTTAGCTCCCGTGGCCCCGCGACCGGCAGCGGTGGCGCCCGCGACGCCACCAGCGAGCGCGACGCCCGCAGCTCCGGCGGCGACACCTCTGCGGCCGCCAGTGTCTCAACCAGTTGCTCCGACCATGGTCGCCCGGCCGGCAGCACCGGTTGCTTCCGCAACACCGCAAGCACCTCCGCCGAGGATGATCGTGCCGCAGACTGGACCGCGTCCGGTATATAAGGCCCCCTTGAGGCCAGCCCCGCCTGCAACCATGGCGGGAGCACCAGCGGTCGGCACTGCACGCCCTGCGCCAGGACGTCCGGTTCCGGGACAACCGATTTTTCAACGGCCGCGACCGGGAGCGCCGTCCAACCGGCCGCCATTGCGGCCGGGCGAGCGCAGGCCGATGCATCCCACGCGCCAGTCTCCGACCGGGACGCGTCCGCTGGGAGTAGGGCCGGGGGCTTTGCCTCCGGGGCCGACAACCCGGCCCGGCAGCCGGCCCGGCGCGCCGTCGCGCAGGCCGGGGCAGCGCTATGTGCCGCGTGGAATAAAAGAAGGCCCGATGAAGGGCTACACGCCGCCGCCGCGACTGTCGCTGTCGAACGAGCCGCAGCCGATCACGCGCAGCATCACCATCACAGAGGGCATCAGCGTCAAGGACCTGGCGGAGAAGCTGGGAATCCGCGCCAAAGATTTGATCGCACGCCTGCTGGCCCGCGGCGTGTTCGCCACCATCAACCAGACGCTGGACACCGAACTGGCCAGCGAAATGGCGCGCTTCTTCGGAGCTGACACCAACGTGATCACCTTCGAAGAACAAGCTGCCAAGGAAGTTTCCGAGGCCGCCGCAGGCGAGGAAGGCACGCCGACCGAAGGTGTGCCGCGTCCCCCGGTGGTCACCATCATGGGCCACGTCGATCATGGCAAGACTACGCTGCTCGACTCCATCCGGCTGACCAACGTGGCCGGAGGCGAGGCTGGCGGCATCACGCAGCACATCGGCGCTTACAAGGTGACGATTCTGGACAAGGAGTCTCCGGCATTCGGCCGCCAGATCGTTTTCCTCGACACGCCGGGTCACGAAGCATTTACCCGGATGCGAGCGCGTGGAGCCAAAGCCACCGATATCGTGGTGCTGGTGGTGGCCGCGGACGACGGTGTCATGCCGCAGACGCTCGAAGCCATCGACCACGCCCACGCCGCAGAAGTGCCCATCATCGTCGCGGTGAACAAGATCGACAAGCCCGACGCCCTGCCAGACCGGGTGAAGAAGCAACTGGCCGATCGCGGCCTAGTGCCGGAAGACTGGGGCGGAACCACGGTGTTCGTGGATGTTTCTGCCAAGCAGAAGACGAATCTGAACCTGCTGATGGAGATGATCTGCCTGGTGGCTGACCTGCAGGAACTCAAGGCGACTCCGGATCGTCCCGCCAGCGGGGTAGTTCTGGAGGCCAAGCTGGACCGCGGACGCGGACCTGTGGCCACTGTGCTGGTACAAAACGGCACCTTGCGCGCGGGAGACAACTTTGTGGTCGGCAATGTGTACGGCAAAGTACGCGCCATGTTTGACGATCGCGGCGCCCAGCTCGAGACCGCTCCGCCTTCCACTCCGGTCGAAATTCTGGGTATGGAAGGGCTTCCGCAGGCGGGAGATCAGTTCGTCGTAGTGGCGGATCGTGACAAAGCCCGGGGAGTTTCTGAATATCGCGAACAGAAAGCCCGTGAGGCGACGCTGGCGAAGAGTTCCCGCGTATCTCTGGAAGGCTTGGCCGAACAGTTGAAAACGGCCGGCACCAAGGAACTGAATATCATCCTCAAAGCCGACGTGGGTGGATCGGTGGAAGTACTGAGTGACCTGCTTTCGAAGTTGTCGAATGACAAGGTGCGGCTGAAGGTTCTGCGCTCCGGCGTGGGCGCCATCACCGAGTCCGATGTGCTGCTGGCCTCTGCGTCGAACGCCATCATCATCGGCTTCAGCGTGCGTCCGGAGCGCAAGGCGCAGGAACTGGCGGAGCAGGAGAAGGTCGATATCCGGCTGCACTCGATCATTTATGAGTTGCAGGACGAAATCAAACGGGCCATGACCGGTTTGCTTGAGCCCACGATCAAGGAAACCTACCAGGGTCGCGCTCAGGTGAAGGAGACCTTCCGCATTCCGAAGGTGGGTACGATTGCGGGATGCTCTGTGACCGACGGCTTCATCAAGCGCGACTCCGAAGTGCGCCTGCTGCGCGACAACAACGTTGTATTCACGGGCAAGGTCGGATCGCTGCGCCGCTTCAAAGATGATGCCAGCGAGGTGCGCAACGGCATGGAGTGCGGCATCTCGATCTCGAACTACGGCGACATCAAGGTGGGCGACGTGATCGAAGCCTTCGTGACCGAGAAGGTCGCCGCCGAAGCCATGGCTTAAGAGCAGTCATCGGTCTTCAGTCGTCAGTCTTCAGGGTTTGCTGACGACTGATGACTGAACGGCTGACGACTGATGATCGCTTTCCTCATCCTCGAACTACACATCGAAGCGGCGCAGTCCCTTAAAGACAAGCGGCAGGTGGTACGCAGCCTGAAAGACAGGCTGCGCGCCCACTTCAACGTGGCCGTGGCGGAACTCGATCCGAGTGGATTGTGGAACCGGGCTACGGTTGGCGTAGTCGGTATTTCGGATTCGCGCGACTATCTCGACGGACTTATGAAAAATGTGGAACGCAAGGCGACAAGCATCGCCAACAACGGTGGCGCTGATATTGCAGATTCCTTTCTCGAATATCTGTGACAGTCTCCGATCGTAATCGGTTCTGACGCCTGCACTTCCGCAGGTGCCCGAAAGGGCCCGCCATTACGAGACCACAGGCCGGTTTTTCTGATATTCTCATCCGTTTTACTCAAGAGGTGCATGTGGAGAAGCGCGGCGCGAAATATCATCGGGGGCGCCTGGGAGAGGCCTTGCGGGAAGAGATCGAGACGATCGTGGAAGGTGAGCTGGGCGACCCGCGCATCGGTCTGGTCAGCGTCACCAGCGTGGTGTTGGCGGAAGATTCGCGCTCGGCGCAAGTCTTCGTCTCGCTCGATGGAGATGACGAGGAAGCCGCGCGCTCGCTGGAAGGCCTCACCGCAGCGGTCGGGTATATCCGTCGCGAGGTGGCGGAGAATTTGCACCTTCGCCGTCCACCCGAACTCTATTTCCACCTGGACCGCTCCGACAAGTACGGTGCCAGAATCGACGAGTTACTAGGCCGGACGAGGAAAAAGAAGAGATAGTCATCAGTCGTCGGTCTTCGGTCGTCAGCCAGGCCGGAAACTGACAACTGGCAACCGATGACTGACAACTGATTGTCCATATGCACCTGGCTAACGACTGAAGCTTACGACCGAAGACTGACGACTGAAGACTGAAGTGACGACTGATATGTTGACCGAGGTTCTCAAACATATCGAACAGCGCAACCGCTTCCTGCTGACCTCGCACGCGCGACCAGACGGGGACGCGATCGGTTCGGCCCTGGCGTGTCGTCAGATCCTGCGCTTGATGGGTAAAGAGGCGGATGTTGTTCTCCACGATGGTGTGCCCCGGATTTATCAGCCCCTGCCTTTTGCTGAAACCGTGGTTCAGGCCGAACGCGTGAATGGCGACTACGAAGCCGCGATCATACTGGAGTGCGACAGCATCCAACGCACCCGCCTGGAAGGACTTGAAGACCGCTTCCTGATCAGCATTGATCACCATGTCAGCGGCAAGCCTTTCGCGCACGTCAACTGGATTGATCCCCACGCTGTGGCCACGGCGGAAATGATCTACCGCCTGGGGCGAGAGGCCGGGGTGAAGATTTCTCCCGAGATCGCCACCTGTCTGTACACCGCGGTTCTCACCGATACCGGTTCCTTCATGTTTGAAGGGACAAACGAACATACCTTCGCGCTGGCACGGGAACTGGTGCTGGCCGGCGCGGACCCGGCGCACTGCGCCCGCAACATTTATTTCGGGCATTCCACGGCGAAGATGCGGCTGTTGGGCGCGGCCCTCTCCAACCTTCACCGGGAAGGACCGCTGGCGTGGATCTCAGTGTCCCAGGAACAGATGCTACGCTACCACGCGAAAGAAGAAGATTGTGAAGGCCTGGTGAACTACGCGCTTTCCATGCAAGGTGTTGAGGTGGCATTATTCTTCCGCGAACTTCCTGATGGCCGATTTCGCGTAAGTTTGCGCAGCAAAGGAAAAGTGGACGTAGCGGCCCTGGCCGAGCATTTTGGCGGCGGCGGACATCAATGTGCCAGCGGGTGCGCGCTTGATGGGCCCTTGTCGGTCGCGACTGAACGAATTCTGGCGGAATTGCGGCTTGGTTCCTCCCTGCAATAGGTCTCCAGGAAACCGACTCGTGCCGTCTTCATCAAACTCGCCATCGAAACCGAATCCTGCTGGCATGGGTTCCGCCGCCGCAAATCCGGTGGGCACGAAAATCAGCTCTGAGTGGCTGCTCCTGGCCGGCTTCTGCGGTTTTCTTTTTTTCTTCGGACTCTCGTATTTTGGTCTCGTCGGTGCGGACGAGCCGCGCTACGCGCAGGTGGCGCGGGAAATGCTCGACCGCCACGACTGGGTTACGCCCACGCTTGGGGGCAAACCCTGGCTGGAGAAGCCGGCGCTGTATTACTGGCAAACCATGCTCGCCTACAGCGTCTTCGGCGTCAGTGACTGGGCTGCACGCCTGTTTTCGGCGGTCGATGCCACCCTGATGGTGCTTGCCGTCTATCTTTTTCTGCGACGCTTTCGCTCCGGATTTCCTTTCGTCGGATTTCCGCTTGATGGCGCGCTGATGACGGCCGCGGCCAGCGGCGTGATCGGATTTGCCCGCGCGGCATCGACCGACATGCCGCTCGCGGCCACGTTTACCATCGCCATGCTGGCCTGGTATGCCTGGTATGAAAGCGAGAGCCAACGCTACCTGGCGCTCTTTTACCTCTTCCTCGGGCTGGCCACTCTTGCCAAAGGGCCGGTCGCGCCATTTCTCGCTGCCGTCATCGTGACCATCTTCGCCGCCGCCAAAGGCGACTATCGGCTCATCGGGCGGACACTTTGGATTCCGGGCATCGCGTTGTTCGTCATGGTCGCGCTTCCCTGGTACGTCGCGGTCCAGCTCAATAATCCGGAATTCTTCCGCGTATTTATTCTGGAGCACAATCTGCAACGCTTTGGCAGGGACCTTTATCACCATACCCAGCCGTTCTGGTATTACGTACCAGTCGTCCTGCTTGCGCTTGTGCCGTGGACGGTGTTTGTAATCGCCGCACTGGTCGAGAGTCTTCGGGTCTGGTGGACAGAAAAGAGAAGTATGTTTCAGTCCGAAGACGCCTTGCCTGGGTTTCTTGTCATCTGGTTCCTGGTTCCGCTCGGGTTCTTTTCATTTTCCGCGTCGAAGCTGCCGGGCTATATTCTGCCGGCGTTGCCTGCCGGCACACTTCTGCTGGCGGAATACGTGCGCAGACATGTAGCGGATCAGGATCGTCCGGGCCTGCCGCTGATTCTCCTGCATTCAATCGTTGCGTCACTACCCATAGTCGCTTCCCTGATGATGCAGTACATCGTATTTCAGCACAGGCTGCCGTGGGGGCGGGCGGCGGCGATCTCGGCGGTGTTCGCGGCGGTGCTGGCAGTCGGTATCGCACTAACCTTGCGAGGCCAGCTCGGCCTTCGGGTGCTGCGCTTCGTGACCCTGGTGCCGGTGGTGTTGGCCGTAGCCGCGGTGCTGCGCCTGGGTGCTCCCGCGCTCGACGCCACGCTTTCCGCTCGCCCGTTGTCACAGGAAGTCAGCCGTGTGGATAACAAATCTCTACCCCTGGCGGTTCTGCAGCTTCCACGAGAGACCGAATATGGCCTGCAGTTCTATCGCAATCAGAGCATTGCGCGCTACGAACTGGGACAAATCCCGAACGGCGAACATCTATTGATCGCGCGAGAAGGACAGCGTGATAATCTCGCGAAGTGGACCACGTCCCGGCGCGTCACCTATCTGGGAAGTTTCGCGCCACAGGGCCTTGATTACTACTGGGTGGCAGGGAACGGCGGCACTTAGCATTTGGCACTTGGGGGAAGGGCACGACTTCAGTCGTGCCGCGAGCTGCGGCAGACGTTCTGGCTTTAGCCGCTGCGGTTTGCTGTTTCATAACACCCTGCTCCTCGCGCGTCTGGGGAACAAACTTGCCCGCGACATTCCGAGAAACTAAATGCCAATTGCTAAATGCCAAGTGCCATCTCGCTGTTACCACTCGTATCCCCCCGTTTGCCTCCTGCCGGACGAAGCACTACACTCGCTGTTCGCAGCCCGCCATGAGCGCGCTTAGCAAGCCGGAACCCTCCAGGAGCCTCCAGGTGGAGATACTCGACCTCAGGCATTTCTCGTCCGTCGATCTGCGTCCTTTGCTGGAGGACGAGGTCCGGGAATGGGCGCGTGTGCTCTCCTGGGATTACAGCGGCTCCGCGGAAATGATCCTGCGCTACGTGGATGCCAAGATTCTGCCGGGCTATGCCGCCATCGAACGCGGACGAATCGTGGGATACGCCTTTTTTGTCTACGAAGGCAGCAAAGGCGTGATCGGAGATCTTTTTGTCGCCAACGGCGGCAGGCTGCCCGATCCTCACGAAGTGGAGTCGCGCCTGCTTCTGCATGTGATTGAGACTCTGCAGCAGTCACCCGGCATTCATCGGGTTGAGGCGCAATTGCTGGTACACGAAGCCGGCCTGGTCGCGCGGCCGTTTGTTGAGCAGGGATTCCAAAGGCATCCCCGGCTTTTCATGGTGCTGCCCCTGAGCGATGCCGTGAAACCGCCACCGCAGGCGAACCCTGAAATTGAAATTCGGCGCTGGTTGGAGCAGGACTACCAGCCGGCCGCCGCGGTAATCACGACGGCTTACCGTGGCCATGTGGACTCCGCGATCAACGACCAATACCGTACTCTGAGTGGCTCACTGCGTTTTCTGAATAACATTGTGCGTTTTCCGGGGTGTGGCACGTTCGATCCTGAGGGATCTTTTGTGGCCGTGCACAAGCGGGCGCGCAGCCTGGTCGGCCTGATCCTTTGTTCCCGGGTGCGCCATGACGTTGGACACGTGACCCAGGTCTGCGTGCTGCCGGAATACCGCTCGCACGGACTCGGCGAGTTGCTGATCGCAGCCACCGCGGGGAATCTTCGCCAGCGTAATTTCTCGCTGCTCTCCCTCACCGTGACCGAGGCGAATGCCCGCGCTGTGACGCTCTACCAGCGCCTCGGATTCGATACACGGCGAGTATTCGATGCCTTCGTGTGGGAGGGATAGCTGTCAGCTCTCAGCTTTCGGCTCTCAGTAAAGGCCGCGATCCCTCGACTTTGCCCTTGCGTGTAAGCGACGCGACGCTTCCGGTTTTCAGTCTTTGAAAACCAGGAAGTGTCGTGCTCACTGAGGGAAGAGCTGAAAGCTGACGGCTGATAGCTGCTCTAATGTCTTAAGAGCCACATCACCCATCCCGCCAGAAACACTCCACCCGCAAACATCACGAAACAATACAAGCCGTAGCGGATCTGCTCGGTCGGGTTGTTGCGCTGGGTGATTCCGAAAACTACGGAGGCGAATATCGAGAACAGCACAGCGGCGCTGAAATGGGAGAGTTCCAGGGTCATTCTGTCTTTCCGATCACGGCTTTTTCCCGATGGCGATGTGGTAGGCGTCGGCCACGCTGATGAAATTCAACAATCCGGCAACAATCAAATACTTGGTGCCGTAATCCGCGGTTGCGTGGGCGATGGCACCGTGTCCCCAACCTTGTGTCCGGGTCACAATGTAGAGCCCGCCTGCTCCCACGTCACCGACGAATCCGAGAATGTCGAGAATGTCGCCACCGTTGAGCAGATACACCCGCCCTTGCATCAGCAGTCCGAGAATGAACATGATGCTGATGGAGGCCATGAGCAACAGGCCACGTATCCAGCGCTTCTGGATCAGGTGCCCAGCGCCCGGAATGAGCCATCCCATAGCCGGAGCGATAATTGCCATCCCAGGAGATGCCGGCGTAGCTAATGTCTTTTGCGCTTCCGGAGCTGGTTTCGTTGAATTTGCCATTCAGATAGTCACGATTTCACTTTGAATTTTGCCCGTCACTTCCGCCGCCTTCGGCCTGACCAGCACGTTCACTTCACTGCGCACTCCGAATTCCGGCAAGTAAATGCCGGGCTCGATGGAGAAGCACGAGTTCGGCAGGATGCGGCGCTCGTCGTGAATTTCCAGGTCATCCATGTTGGCGCCGTTGGCGTGAACGTCGGTCCCGATAGAATGTCCCGTGCGATGAATGAAATACCGCTCGAACCCGGCGTTCCTGATGAAACCCCGAACCGCGCGGTCAACTTCCCATCCCGCGATGGGCCTGCCCGCCGCCACCGCTTCACACACCGTTTTCACTCCGACGTCGCGCGCCTGGCGGACGATGTTGAAGACTTCTCGCATGCGATCGGAAGGCGACTTGCCTACAAAACCAGTCCAGGTGATGTCGTAGTATACGGCCTCTGGCGTGTTCTTTTTGGCCCAGATATCGAGCAGAACAAAATCTCCCTCGCGAATTGGTTTTGAATGTTCAGGCTCCGGAGCGTAGTGCGGATTGCCGCTGTTGGCATTGACGGCGACTACAGGAAGATCGTCAGCCACAAGATTTTCGCGACGAAAAGCCTCCAGTATCCATTGCTGCATTTGATGTTCGTTGGTGCCGCCGTTCCGTGCGCGCTGGCCGATTTCCTGGAATGCGGCGGTGGTAATTGGGTCAATCGCATCGCGGGCTGCGAAATGAGATTTGATCTGCTCCTCGTTCCAGGTTGCCTGGAACTGTGCCACCAGGTCGGCAGAACTGACCACGTTCTTTCCCAAGCCGCGAATCAGGTCGAGCGTGCCGCCATCCACCAGTGAAATCGTGAAGACCAGGTTGTTAGGCGAATATTGCATGGCGATGTCCCGAGAATTGGTGAGCATTGCCTTGACCTGGTCGAAGAGTTCCTGCCAACCGGAATATTGCTTTTTCTGCCCCGGAAGTGTGTCGAGGTGGCCGGGCTCAATTTTATGTACCAGTTTTACCGGTTCGCCATCCGCCGGAATCAGATAGAACCACCGCCGGGTGACCATTTGTCCGGCGGGCAGTCCCAGCACGCTGTAAGCGATGGGATCGCGATGATGGTGATCGTAAAAAAGCCAGGCGTCGATGTTCCGCTCGCGGAGCGCGGCTTGGATAGCAGGAAGATCCATGGGCAAATAACTATTCTAACAGGCTGCAAAAAAATGGTGCTACGCTGGGCAACCTGTTTCTGTGTGGGACCGGGTCTCTGACCCGGTCAGGCCGAGCAAAGCTCGGCAGCTTGTGTCAGCCGATCCGATGAGTTCATGGAGCCGTTAGCACTCTCTTCCGGATCCCGGCCGGAAGGGTTTCACAAGCTGTCCGTAAGACCAGTCGCGATGCCCGCTCACGAATGCTCATCAGGTACGGCACCGTGCGCCGTGCATCGGCCTTCGCGGTTTCTCGCAACAGCCAACCCAGGCCCTTTTGAACCATGTCGTCCTCGTCCAGGAGAAGGAGGTCACCCAGTTCCATGATTTCAGAAAAGAACATTTTTCGCCGTGTGCCCTGGATCAAAGCTACGCAGGCGGCCCTGCGATACCAGCGATTCCTCGACCTCGCCCAGCGAAATACCTTCCTTGCACGCGCCGGCTTGGCCACAATCATCGGCCCGATCAGATAGTGCACCAGTGCGTCGTGGTCAGACCAGTTGCTGATTCTTGGCAGCCAGGACTCGAGGAGTCGAAACTCTTCATCGCCAAACCCAGCGGTAATATTTTCCAGCAGGAACACCGCCACATTCTTTTCTTCGCTGACCGTCCCTGTGAACAGATTGTCCGCTACCCGCAGAAGACACTTGAGGTCGAATTGTTGCAGGATCTCCCGACGCCATCGAACTGAAGCCCGGCGCACGTCCGCCGTACGCCAGCCGTGGGATTGGATTTCTTCCTTGAAGAACCGCTGCACGCTGGATGCGCGCTCGGCCGAGCCCCCCGCCATCAATGTGCGACGAATCTCATTGGCAACCGAGGCGGGCGTTACTTTTCGTAGCGCCATCTATTTCACCGGAGCAACGCTGGCGGGTTTCACAGTCTTGTCATAAATCCACAACAGCGCCGCCGTGGCAACACCTACGGCAGTCACCGCCCACCAGATGCGGCCGGGCTGATGAGTGACTTCCCCAAAGTGGTGGATCAATTTCCCGCCGAACCAGCCGCCGGTCAGCGAGCCAATCCCGATAGGCAGAAAGGCAAAGCCCATGTATGTTCCCTGTTGGCCCGGTGGGGCGAGCCGCGAAATATATTCGTAGTAGCGCGGGGACTGCGTGATCTCGCCAATCGAGACCGCAAACAGCGTAAGCACGGCCATAAGAACCGTCGGATGCGCGATCAGAATGAGCCACGCCAGGCCGGAAATGAGCGTTCCGAGCGTGATAGCGCGAAATGCGGGCATCTTCTGCGTGAGAATGCTGACCAGCAACTGCAGGGTGATTACCGTAAGCGGCCCAGTTACGAGCAGCAGTTCGGTGTTGGCCCTGGGATCAATGTAGTCGTGGACATAGAGCGGCAAAATAATGAATTCCTGCCAGTACACCACCCAATAACCGGAGAAGATCAACAGGAACAACATGAATCGCGGATTGGAAATGACGGTGACAAAGTTCTTTGCCGACTGGGCCAGGCTCGCCGTTGGAGCATCGCCAGATCGACGCGGCTCTTTGAACAGCAGCAGCACGGCGAAGAACATGGCAAACACGCTCAAGGCCGCCACGCGAAAAACATTCTCTACCCGCATGTGCTGATGTACCCAGGACGCGATGTAAGGTCCGGCGGCCCCGCCGATATTTACCAGCGTGTAGTAGATGGAATAGCCGATGGAGCGCACGTTCTCTTTGGAAGCGCGTGCCGTGGTTCCGACCACGCACGGTTTAACCAGCGCGACGCCCAACGCCGGCAGCATCAGAACCAGCGTCACCAGCACGCCCAGCGGCATGGCGTTGCGCACCGGAGCGAGCCAGGGCGCGCCGATCGATCCCAGCAGGAAGTAAGAACAACTCAGAATCAGGTAGGCCAACGAAAGTGACCGGCGGAAGCCGAGGCGATCAGCGACGGTTCCGCCGAATACTGCCAGAAACCAGACCAGGCCTCCGAACAGTCCAGTCAGGCTGCTGGCCTGTTCCACGCGAAAATTCAAGGTCTCGTGAAGATAGCGCGCCAGCGATGCGAACGCGGCATAGTAGGAAAGGCGCTCAAAGAGTTCGCTGATATTGGCGACCCAGAACGGGCGCTCGAAACCGGTGCGAATCTCTTGCAAGCGTTCGGAAAAAGTCAGAAACGGCTCCTGATGGCCGATTGCCGGATCAGACCGAGAGTCTCCGCCTGAGTTCCTCCGCGGAAATTCCCGTGACACGAATGATCTTGCTCCGGCTGGTCTGGCCGGACGCTATGGTAACGGAGGATCTGGCAACCTTCAAAAGATTTGCGAAGAATTCAATGCAGGCTTCGTTGGCCCGGCCCTCCACCTGCGGAGCGGTCAAAGACAGTTTCAGCGCGTCGCCGAGCTCGCCGGTGATGGCATTCTTCCTGGCGCGGGGATGAACCTTGACCGCAAAGGTCGCACCCGAGACCGCCTCGTTAACGGACACCATGACGACCGATTTACCACAGAAGTTTCGAAGGCGACAGAGCGAACTTAGACAAATGCCTTCGGATTTCCTCTGTGCCTCCGTGGTTAGGGTTTTGCTCTTTCTCCAAAGATTGCTGTACCCACTCGCACGCAGGTCGAGCCTTCTTCGATCGCAATCTCGAGGTCGTGCGACATGCCCATGGAAAGCACTTCCATACTTACCTTTGGCAGTTTGCGGGACAGGATCTGCTCCCGTAATTGACGCAGCTTCCGGAAATAGGGCCGTGCCTGCTGCGGATCATCGCTGAACGGCGGGATGGTCATCAAGCCACGAAACTCCAGGTGTTCCAGCTGCGGTGCGGCGAGAAGAAGCTTTTCCAGTTCGGGCGATTCCAAAGGCGTACCGCTCTTGGCCGCCTCCCCGCCAACGTTGATTTCGATCAAGACCGAAAGCTTCTTCCCCAACTGCCCGGCTGATGAATTCAGTCTTTCCGCGAGACGCAGCGAATCCACAGAGTCGATTGCGGTAAAAAGTTCTGCCGCCCTCAATGCCTTGTTCGTCTGCAAGTGGCCAATCATGTGCCACTCGGCGTCTTCCAAATCAGCAAGAGCCTCAGCCTTGCCA
>Ga0209068_10001240_pt1 | contig 12845 bp, 17 predicted proteins | sample ColStrG_CSR_2012_FD_187200 | JGI IMG/M metagenome (GOLD analysis project Ga0209068, IMG submission 187200) | Freshwater sediment microbial communities in response to fracking from Pennsylvania, USA - Cold Stream Run_MetaG_CSR_2012 (SPAdes)... | ecosystem: Environmental > Aquatic > Freshwater >... | reverse complement strand
GATGGAAAAAGTCTTCTGCGCCTCGTCCTCGCGCTCTTCGGCCATGAAGCGCGTGTAGATGGAAATAAACGTAATCGAAGCCGCGCCGCCCGCGACAATGTAGTTCAGAAAATCCGGAATGGTGAATCCGGCGACGTACGCATCGGTAAGGCGTCCCGCGCCGAACGCCCACGCAATGTAGGCCTCGCGCACGTAGCCGATGACGCGAGACAGCATCACCGCCGCCATCAGCAGCAGCGTGGCCGAGGTGTTGCTGTGCTGGTGGGACGGTCGCAGGGTGCGCAGGGCTCGGGCTAGAAAGCTGGTTGTGGGTTGGGGGGGATTTTGCGCGCTCGGCATCTGAGGGGATTGTACAAGGGGGCACCAATCACTCAATTTCACCAGTCACTCAATTTCACCAAAGAGCGGCAGCAAGGACTCTGGACAAAGTAGCCGCTAGACGCTGGGCGGTAATTGGGTCACTTCCGTTTGCGCCCTCCACCCAATCCCTTATTCTTTTCAATTACTTAGCCAAAGGTGAGCTGTCCCCCGCTGGCTACTTCTGGAATGTAACAGCTTGCTTTGAAAGGTCTTATGTGGAGTATACTGTGGAATAGACTCCACAATGCAAATCGTTCAAATCGTGCTGGATAAAAAACTGTTACACGCCGCCGACCAAGCCGCGAAGCGCACGAAGCGAAATCGCTCCGCTTTGGTGCGCGACGCCCTGCGGGAACATCTCCGCCGGTTGGAGCTGCGAGCCAGTGAAGAGCGCGATCGCCAGGGCTACTCGCGGCAGTCGCAAGCCGACACGGAAGCACGCGATTGGGAATCGGAGGCCGCGTGGCCGGAAGAATAGCCCGAGGCGAGATAGTCCGAGGTGACGTTCGGCTCTACCAGTTTGCAGCGCCAGACAAGAAACGACCGGCTCTCGTGCTGACCCGCGACAGCGCCATCGCGTATTTATCGACTGTTACGGTTGCGCCTGTAACTTCCACGATTCGCGGCGTGCCGTCGGAGGTCGTTCTGAATGAGGAAGACGGGATGAAGTTTCCGTGTGCGGTGAACCTGCACAATGCAGTTACGGTGTCGCAACAGCGCCTGGGGAAACGTGTAGCCCAGCTGAGTTCCGCACGAATGAACGAAGTGTGTACCGCTCTGCACTTCTCTCTGGGTTGCGATTCAGAATAGTTACGGGGAGCGTTCCGTCTATCCCCCAATTTCGCTCGAATTTTCCTTGAGAGTGAATTTAAGAGTTTCAATCGTCAATCAGAACTTCGCTAGGCGCGGAAGGCTGCTTGATGGGACTCGATCAGATCGCGGATGCGTTGCGCGTCGGCTTTGCGATGTCCGTGGCTGGTAATGGGGTCGGTGCCACCGGTGGACTCGATGCGAATGTCGGCAAAGACCATGCCGGTGGAGATGTGCACGGACGCGACCTTCGAGATGGCGATGCTCTCTTCGTTGCTGCCGAAAAGGCGCGGCTTCACGCGGCTGACCCGCTGCGAACTGATGACGAGCCGGGTGGGGAAAAAGAAGTTGCCCTTCGTCCAGCGGCTCGCTGAGAAAGTCTCGCCCTGCCCTCCGGCGGCAGGAGTCGCTGGCGTCACACCCATGGCGCTAGTGTAACGCCGGGGGAAGGGCGGTTCAACTGACACTTCGATCCCCGAGTTTCCCTTTACTGCGCTACCGCGAGCGTGACTTGACCACGCGAATCGCTGACGCATCAATGACCGAGCCCATTACAAAAATTCGCTTAGATTGGCTGATGTCAAGAACAAGGTTAACCGACTCGAACAGCGAATAGATTCGTTCAGCAGCCCGAACCTCAGAGGTATCGCTCTTAATCCAGTCGGCCCCCAGATGCCTCCTGGCTTCTTCGATGTCGATGACGAATCCGTGATCTTTGTACTCATGGACAAGTTCCCGCGCTATAGAGCTGGCTTTCTGCACGAGTTGAGGCTTAGTTGACAGCAGTCGCGTTGCGTACTGGACCGCAGATTCACTTATCCGGTCGCAATAGCCAATCTGCTCGACTGTGAGCGCCAGCTGAAGGTATCGAGCGAACATCTCGGCGCTTCCGGGATGGCTCTCCGCAACCCCCGCAATGGTTTCTAGCGCCTGACTGACGCCGAGGGCGGGCAGTCCACCGAGCTGGGGGTCTATGGGGCCCAGTTGGCCGAGTGGTCCCATGTGGATCTCGTCAGCCCCCAGCGCAATCAAGGTAGCCGCAGACTTTGCTTGCCTCGGCACCGCGACCACGAATCGATTCTTCGCGAATACTTTGCAGATTTTGCTGATCTGGTAGGCAGGCTCGATCGAACCGCCCCGACAGAGGAGCAGAAGAAGAATGTCTTTGTCGTGCTTGGCGTTCTCCGACGAAAGAGCGCTGAAAATTGCATCTAAGTCAGCGGTGTTGATGCTGTCATCTGGTTCCATCAAACTCAAACAACAGTACGCCTCGGCACCCTCAGACTTCAGTATCTCCGAAACCTCTCGGACAAATCTCTCTTTGATCTCCGAGGGCTTGGCTGTCCTCAAAAATACATGCCAGGATGTAACGACTGGTTGGGGAGGGGCTGGACTAGATGGTGTGGTCTCCTCGGCCGCTCGAACGGGCGAGGATGAGGAATCATCTCCCAAATCGGTGGCTTGATTAACGGGAGAATGGCCGTCCGATGGAGCTTCTGCTAGTTTATTAACTTGCGCCATCCACACTCCTACCTGTTTTGAGCTGAAACGCTTCTCGTGGACTGTCAACGCCGCGCGGACTCTCCGGCGTAGACCACGCTGATCTACGGCCTGCGCCACTTATCCCGATGGCCTCTGTCGGTATTTCGGACCCGCTCTACGAGAATGGCAGCGTTTGGGTCTATCTCTCTCGCTCTCTCGATGGCTCCGGCTTGCGTGGCTTCGTGATCGCTGATTCTGTCGGCACCGGGCCTGCGGATTGCGTAGTCGCCTTCATCTTCCCGCCGTTCAATAAATAACTTGCCACTCATATAGTTGCTCCTTCCCAGTGTTCTTAGGCTTGCGCATTTCTCGCTAGCACAAAAGCTGCCAAACTTAAGCCCACAACCACGGCAGCAAATCTTAACTGCCCGCTGACCGATTCGCCAGTCAAAGCCCAGTTCACGACCTGCTCGCAATTGCGGACAAAAATATCATAGGGTTGTCCGTCCAGACTGTGCATGCGGTCCAAAATCCGACGCCCCTCCGACACATCGACCGGAACCCGGACGACCTCCAGTTGTCCGCCTTCCGGAAAGAACTCAGCCAAGGATGTCGTCGCGACTACTTTGCCCTTGTCGCAGTGGACTACCCTTAAGTCGCCTGTCCAAGGGTTCGGGTAATCTATAACGCCCCAGTGATAGACAAGGTGTGCATAGCGTGCACTCCGGAATTTGACCACTGTTCCCGGAACCAACTGCTGATGAAGTGTAGACATAAAAGCCCCCTTCCCAAGAACCCGTTGTGAATATGAGTCGAGGATAGACTCGAGCTCGCCAATTTGTCAAATAGGACGACATCCATAGATGTTTCTAATGCTGACTGTTTCTGTAGTTGACAATGTACCACGTCCGCGGTAAAAGTAGATATGGCCGTTCCGCAGGGCCCCTTCTATAAAGCCATGGGACAGCGCCTCCGCGAGGCCCGCCGCAATGCGAAGCTAACTCAAGAAAAACTTGCAGATGCGATTGGGCTTTCCAGAACTTCAATCACAAACATTGAGACCGGACGTCAGCCGGTGCACTGCCACGTTTTGGTGCACTTGGCCGAGGTGTTGCACGTGAATCCCGCTGACTTGATTCCCGCAACCAAGACATCTAGTTTGGCGGACTCGCTTGAGGGGCAATTGAGAAACCTCGAAGCAAGCAAGCGCGACTGGGTAGTTAGCTTCATCGAGCCAAAACAATACGAACAAGAGAGGCCCATTAATGGCACCAAGATTCACCCTCGCAAGGCGAAAAGCAATCGAATTGCTGGAGTCGTCAAAAGTTAAGAAAGCCCCTGTTCCGGTGGAGAAACTTGCGGAGCTTGCGGGCGCGTCTGTTACCTTGGAGCCATTTGCCGGGGAGCTCTCCGGCATGGTACATCGCAAGCCTGACGGAACAGCTGTAATTGGCGTTAACTCACTCGACGCTCCCAATAGGCGCCGCTTTACCATCGCGCATGAAATCGGTCACTTGCTTTTACACAAAGATGAATCTCTTCATGTCGACGAGAAATTTCCTATAGGGCTAAGAAATGAGTTGTCGGGGATGGCTGTAGATGAAAACGAAATTGAGGCGAACCAATTTGCGGCTGAATTATTGATGCCCGCTTTATTCCTGAAAAAGGATCTAGAAAATCTTCCGGATGACATAGAGGCAGATGCTGCGATCGAGAAACTTGCGAAGCGGTACCAAGTTAGCGCCCAAGCCATGACCATACGGTTAACTGCATTAAATGTTCTTAGTTAGGATGGCGGCCAGGCGTTTGAACTTGCTCCGAGCGCATAACTCCAAAAAGGAACAGTCCGATGGTCTTTACCAAACGCCTTCGCGAGGGAGTTGTTCGAGGAGACATCACTTGCAGCGTCCGGATTTGGATGAGCCCCCGTGTCACGGTCGGAAAACGCTATCGTATGGGGGAAGGTGAGATCGAGATCGAGTCGATCACGCCGATCGGCCTTCCCGACATTACTTCGGAGCTGGCGCGAGAATCAGGATTCCTGGGAATTCTGGATCTGCTCAAAGTTGCAAAACACGGCAAAGGCAACAATATCTATCTGATCCGGTTTCGCTATGTGTCGCCACGGCGCAAGCGCGTCGCTCCGCCAAAGAAAATCGAATAAAAGCTGATCCAGCCAATCGCCATCCTGTGACGAAAGGTTGCGCGCAAATGCGCGCGGGCGTAACGTGGAGCTAGCGACCTGAGAAATATTCCGACTGCATGCCTGCGCACGATTCCACTCTAGAACGAGCCATGACAAAACAAGTCTCCTTTACTCTGGTGATTCTTTTTCTCGGCGTTTCTCACCTTTTCGGGCAGGCTGCTGCCGCGAAATCCAAGTCCTGGTCAGGGACCATTGTCTACAGCAGCTGTAATGCCGACGAAGCGTTTGCGGAATCTCGCGAATGTTTGAAGGCCGCGGCGGGGGCAAGGCTTGCGCTGTATGACGACACGAACCGGGTGATGTACGACCTGGAGCCCCAGTCGATTGCGGCGGGGCATTTGGGAGACAGCATAACCGTTCACGGAACGTTGGATGACACAACGATTCACGCGGCCTCTGTTGAGTTGATGTCGATTGGACTGGCGGTGGGACAGAAGGCTCCGGCTTTTTCGGCGCCGGACCAGTTCGGACATACGCAGACACTCGATTCGCTGAAGGGAGCGAAGGGAACGGTTCTGTTGTTTTTCCGTTCCGCGGATTGGTGACCGTTCTGCAAAGGGCAGCTGGTCCAGCTGCAGAGTGCCATGCCGCGGTTTGAGAAACAGGGAGTGAAGTTTGCCGCGATCAGCTACGATTCGCAGGAGATTCTGAAATTCTTTGCCGACCGGCACAAGATTGACTATCCGCTGGTCGCCGATCCTGATTCGAAGATTATTGCAGCCTACGGCGTGCTCAACACCGAAGCTTCCGGAATGCAGAAAGGTTTTGCCCGCCCGGGGTATTACTTCCTCGATGGCAACGGCATCATTCGGGAGAAATTCTTCGAAGCGAAATACCGCGAGCGATTGACGGGCAACAGTATGGTGGCAAAACTATTTCCGGAACTGGGCCAGGAGGTCACCGATACCGTCGATGCGCCGCACCTGCAAGTGGCCCTGCAGCAATCGGACCGCACCGGGGTGCCTGGCACACGCGTTACGCTGGCTGCCGAAGTACGTCTGCCCGCCGATATGCACGTTTACGCGCCTGGCACGGAGGGTTATAAGCCGATCAAGCTGGTACTCGATCCCATGGCGGAAATGGAATTCAAGCCGGTGGCTTATCCGGCATCCAAAGTCCTGTATTTGCCTGCGATCCAGGAAAAGGTGCCAGTTTTCGAGGGAACATTCCGCATCAGCGAGGATGTGAAAGTGAGTTCGTCGTCCGAATTCTGGGGGTCACTGGGGACGGACGGGAAAACGTTCACAATTACAGGGAAGCTGGAATATCAGGCTTGCGACAAGACGAAGTGCTACTTCCCAACGTCCGTGCCCGTGAAATGGCAACTGCAAGTCTTTCCGCTGGACCGGGTGCGAGCGCCGTTGGATATACGCCACAAATAGGTTTTACCTGGCTTCGAACACCAGGAAATAATCCATGCCGTCTTTGACGAAATCGTAGCGGCCGACTAGCTTGTAGCCCGCTTGTTGCGCTTCGGCGACGACGATCTTCTCGGCGACTCCGTGGTCTTCGCCATTGCCGTTGCGGTCGATGATTCCGACTCTCGCGTTCGGGGCGAGCGACTCGCGAAGATGCTGTAGCAGAGTTACCGGCTCCGCAACTTCGTGATAAGCCTTGAGGAACAGGACTGCATCGATCTTCCCGGCTGGCAGCAGAGGGTTGTCGCTCTTGCCGAGAATTGTGCGCACATTTCCAAGACCTTCCTTCTTGGCCCGCTTCTGAATGTAGGCAATGGCGTCGGGGCTAATCTCGACGGCGTAAACTCCACCAGTTGGGCCAGCGCGTTTGGCAGCACGCACCGTGAACCATCCTGAGCCTGCGCCGATGTCGGCGACAAAGCTGCCCGGAGCAATTTTTAAGATGTCCATCACGCGATTGATTTGCAGGCGGTCTTCGCGGCCGGGAGTTTCGAAAATCGAAAGGTCTCCGGTGTAGGGCGGGCTAGTCTTACGTGCTGGCGCCGCTGCGGACTGGGCTGCGCCCGGGCTGACGGTGAAACCCACAAGCGCGGCAAGGACAACCAGACACAGCAGCTTTTTTGTGTGAAGCCCACTTGCGCGGTTGAATCGGCAAGAAACGTTACTTTCCATACGAATCTGACGCAACGATAGGCGATTCGGTTAGCGCGGGCAAGGGGATGAATTCCTGGCATCCAGAAACTGCGTTCAAACATGTGTCGCTTTGACACGCCTTTTCCGAACACCAGATAATCGAATCGTGACCGATCCCACCCGACCCGCTGCGTTTCCTCGATCGTTTCGCAAATCCTTCCCTCAAGCTGTTCGCGGGGAAGGCGTCTACATTTGGGACACCGACGAGAAACGCTATCTGGATTTTTCGGGGCAGGCTGCGGTGAATTTTATTGGGCACGGTGTTGCGGAAATTTCAGCAGCGGTGGCGGAGCAAGCATCGAAACTCGAGTTCGTTCACACCAGCCAATTTTCTACTCCGATTGCCGAGGAGTATGCGAAGGAGCTGCTGGAATTTGCGGGAAAGCATTTTCGCGGCGGGTGCGTCTATTTCACAAGCGGCGGATCCGAAGCGATTGAGACGTCCTTAAAACTCGCACGGCAATATCAGGTCGAGATTGGGCAGCCTCAGCGTTACCACATGCTGAGCCGGACGCAAAGCTATCACGGATCGACGCTGGGGGCTCTGGCAGTGTCCGGGAACGCGCGGCGCCGCGAAATGTATTTGCCGCTGGTACGTGAGTTTACGCATGTAGGGATCCCATATTGCTATCGCTGCGTCTACAACTGCATTCACGGATGCGAAAACTGCGCGGACAAATACGCAGGAGATCTGGCGAAGGCGATTGAGCTTTCCGAGGGTGAGGCGGCTGCGTTTATTCTGGAACCGGTGAGTGGCGCGACTTTGGGCGCGGCGGTGCCCACGGCGCGCTATATGCAGGCCGTCGCGGAAATCTGCGCGCGCAACGGCGTACTGCTGATCGCCGACGAAGTGATGACGGGCATGGGACGCACGGGCCGCAACTTTGCCGTGGATCATTGGAATGTTGCGCCGGATATTCTGGTTGCCGCGAAGGGGCTCTCCAGCGGCTATGCTCCGTTGGGCGCGGTGATTGCCAGCAAGAAGGTCGTCGACGCAATTGCGAACGGCACGGGCGCGTTCCTGCATGGCTTTACCTATAATGCGCATCCGCTATCGGTGGCGGCGGGAAAGGCCGTGCTGCAGTATGTGAAAGCGCACAAGCTAGTAGAAGCGGCGGATTCTAATCACCCTAGCACCGCGGGCCATCACATGAAAACGGCGCTGGCTCCGTTGCTGGAGCTCCCAATCGTTGGCGATGTTCGCGGCATTGGCTTGCTGTGGGGCGTAGAGTTTGTTGCGGAGAAGAGGACAAAGACTCCGTTTTTTGCGGACTTGAATTTTGCGGGGCGAGTGGGCGAGGCGGCAAAGAATCGCGGACTCCTGTTGTATCCGATGCAGGGTTCGGTCAATGGCCATTCCGGCGATCATCTCCTATTGGCACCGCCCGCGGTGATCACAGCGGAGCAGATTGACTGGGCGGTTGCGACGCTAAGGGACGCGATCGAAGAGGCGCACGGCTCGTTGTAAACTTCAAGCTCAGCCGCCTTCATTTGACCTACGGTTTTTCTGTTTTCTGCAAACGAAACAACAGCGTGCCCCAGGTCATCTTTGCGCGCATCTGGACCGGCGTGTGAGCTGCATCATCTCCGTACCAGATCCAGAGAGCGCCCTTGTCTTTGAGGGGGCCATTGGTGGCCTCCACTCGAACCCGGATGGTGGGATACGTGCCTGCAGGGGTCTTGACCTGTTCCTTGCCCTCCACCTCGGCGCGGACCTCTGTAGTCTTGTTCCCGTCGTTCATAGGAAACATGTACGCGTCTCCGGCAGCCAAGGGCAGCGATCCCACGTAGTAAAAGCCTGTCAGGACATCGGTGACGCACGCCGGAATATCGTTTTCGACTTTCTTTGTTTCTCCGGTCTTCAGGTTTTTCTCTTCCAGAACGCTCTTGCGCTGCGCGGCATCGAAGCGAATCTCGGTCTGCCGCTTGTGAGAACCCTCTTCGGAATGTTTGGAGAGGCTGCGCGAGCAAAACGTCCTGGGATCGAAGGCGGAAGTGAATTGGTCGCGCACGGTGTAGAGCATGTTAACGACGCTGGCGGCATACGCCGTGGCGACTACGTGTTTTTCCTGGCCGGCATTCTCCATGTGAATGGTCGCCACTCCAGCGGTGAAAAAATGCCACTCTACGACGTAGGTGTAGCGCACGTTGTCGGGAAACTGGTGCGCCGGAGCCGGTGCGACGATCTGCGCAGCAAGCGTTGGGGCTGGCGCAGACGAGCTGGCCGGAGCGGGCTTCGCTTGTCCAAACAAGTTGGCCGCGCATAAGAATAGAAATACGCGCCCAGCCCTCTCGAAGCAGGTCCGGGATGAGAATCGGATGGAACTAGCGATCAAGCAGCTTCCTGACTTAAAGGATTCAACACAACCTCTATCGCGACAGCCACCACAACTTGGCGGCGAGGACAGCCACAATCGCCAATGTTCCCGCTAGTGCATTGTACTCGCGATGCTGACGGTATAAACCCCAAGAAAAGGACTGGCTGTCTTCCGAAGAGCTCGATAGTCGGGGCCAGAGCCGGGGCACTCGGCGCTCGTATTCGGCAAACTCGGGGAAGCGCTGGCGCAGGAATTCCTCTTCTCCACGAATCACAGGCAGATAGATGGCCACAAACATCAATACCAGCATTGCAGCGATGATCCAGCTTCTCGCCGCCAACGAGAAGCCCGCCGCGATCACGATGGACCCAAAATACAAGGGATTGCGAGTGTAAGCGTAGGGACCGGTCATCGCGAGGTCTTCGTTCTTTCGCACATATCCCGAGGCGCATGCGCGAATGCCCAGCCCTACAGCAGAGACAACGAGCCCCGAAAGAATGGACAGGACCGTTGGCCGCGCCAGCCAAAGATAAACCGCTGCGAACAGGAAGCCGAGTGGGACTCGAATGCGGCGGGCGATGCGACTCCAGTTCACGCCACAACTCCTTGCAGCAAGTCACGAGCGGCGGCGAGAACCTGATCTTTCGCAATATGGAACAGACCGGGTTCCGTCTCTGCGTGGCGCTTGTGCGAGGTGGCGCTCTCCGGGCTGCGAAGCACAATGCTGCGGGTTCCAAATGGCCCGTTGCGGGCGGGATTCGTGGGACCGAAGATCGCGACCACGGGAATCTTCAACGCAGCCGCAAGATGCAGCGGGCCCGTGTCTCCTCCAATAAACAGGGCGGCGCGGCGCGTGAGTGCGATGAGTTCGCCGATGGAACATTGGATGGACGAGGCCGTGCCTCCGCTGTTAGAGACTACAGATTGCGCCAGCAGTTCCTCGCCTGGGCCGTAGTTCACGAGAATCGTACAACCGTCCGAGGCGAGTTCGCGGGCAACCTCGCCATAGCGTTCCACTGGCCACTGCTTGGCGCCCCATCCAGCTCCTGGATTCACCAGAACCAACTTCCCCGTTCCCAGCCCGGCGCAATATTGGCCGGACCATGTCTCTGCCGCGGGATCGAGCGGGAGAATGGCGTCGGGTATCAGCGTAGACTTCCCAGTCAAGCATTCCACGAGAGACAGGCATTGCTCGACCACATGAGCCCCGGAAGGTTCGAGTTTCTCTTTATAGAACATGCGGGCAGGGCGCTCCCGAGGTTCTGCCGATCCAATTACCTTGTTTGCGCCCGACCAGCGGGCAATCAATGCAGAGCGAATGGACCCCTGCAAGTCCAGAGCCGCGGCGTAGTGAATCTTCCGCATCGCTTCCAGGCTGCCCTGCAAGTCTCGCCACGTCGTGGACCATGCGCGGGGTGCGAACAAGTTCCGACGCCACTCCTTGGTGCGAACGGTGTGCACTCGCGACGCCAGAGGACGTTGCTCAGACACGACCCCTGCCAGGGGATACCCCTTTGCACACAGGAGTTCCGACCAGCGCTCTTCAATCACCCAACCGATCTCCGTCTCAGGGAGTCTCTGCCTCAGGGCGTTCACCGCTGGCAATGCATGAATTACGTCGCCCATCGCGCTCAGACGAACAATCAGCAACTTGTCCATTCAGCCTCGGTCGACCGGCGCCAAGCGCGTGCGGATGATTTCGCTGGTGGAATGATCTTTGGGATCACCAACAATCTCGACTCGTCCGCCAGCCTCGTGCACCGCATCCGCTTCTGGAACAGAGTCCGCTGTGTAGTCCGTGCCCTTGGCTTGAATATCGGGCCGAATCTCGCGGATGAGGGCACGCACATCCGGCTCAAGGAAAATCACGACGGCATCAACATCCGTCAGCGCGGCGATAATCTCCGCGCGCTCGTGATCGGGCATCAGCGGGCGGCCTTCCCCTTTCAGGGTGCGAACCGTCTGGTCCGCATTTACGGCAACAACAAGCTTCCCTCCCAGTGCCTTGGCAGCGCGCAGATAACGAATGTGCCCAACATGCACCAGGTCGAAGCATCCGTTGGCGAGAATCACAGCCTCGCCAGCGTGCCGCCAACTCTCAACCCGGTTGCGCAGTTCGTCGCGCGTCACGATTTTCGATAGAGTTTCGCTCATACGATTCGTACTAGCGTGCTCGCCTCGCGGGCGGCGATTGGTCAAGCGCGCTCAACAATTCCTTTCGAGACACGGTAGCGGTTCCGCGCTTCATGACGACAATCCCGCCAGCATAGTTGGCAAGCTTTGCGGCATCTCCGGTAGACGCTCCTGCGGCAAGCGCGGCCGTGAATGTTGCAATCACAGTGTCACCCGCTCCCGTCACGTCGGTGACCTCATCGCTGCCAAAACTAGGGATGTCGACTGGTTTGTCCCTTCCTGAAAAGGCCGCCATTCCGTCGCGACCGCGCGTAATCACCAACGACTTGAGCTTCATACGCCGCACAATTTCGGCTCCTGCGTTGATTAGTTTCTTCCAGTCTTGTCCTATACGCGTTCGCAGCGCTGCTTCGACCTCAGCTTCGTTAGGAGTAGCTGCCGTTATTCCTGAAAACTCCAGCATGCGATAGCGCGAATCCAATGTCACGGGAAGATTGCGGAGCAAACCCTTAGCTTGTACCTGATTGAGAACGGACGGTGAAGCGGCTCCATACCCGTAGTCGGAGACGAGCACGGCATTGGAGCGACCTGCGTATTTTCGCGCCGCCGCAACCAACGCCCCTTCCAAGCGGCGGCTTGGCGGTTCAGAGGGCTCGCGATCAATTCGCACGACCTGTTGCGGCCACGCATGCGTCATGCCGGCCAAAATCCGGGTCTTCGTCACCGTTGTGTAACTCTTTTCCACCGAAATTCCACTCAGGGAAATACGCTTCTGTCTAAACCTGTCGAGCAGCAGCCGACCAGCTTCATCGTCGCCCACGACACCCACCGGCAGCACCTTTACGCCGAGGTCGGCCAGGTTGTAAATAGCATTTGCACCGCCGCCCGGGACGACCGTCTTCTCTCGATGCTGCAATATCAGAACGGGCGCCTCACGCGAAACGCGAGAGATTTCGCCGAATACGAATTCGTCGGCCACCAGATCCCCGAGCACAGTTACCGTGAGCCTCGGAAACGCTTCGACAATCTTCTTCAACCTGGCGATCTCGCTATTGCTATCGGTCATGGGCGGTTTTCTTCGCGGTTAACGTCCAGCGACGCTTGCAATCCATCGGGATTTTCTCACACTCCCGCCGGGCTTGTTTGGATCTTCTTCAGCAACAAATCCATGGCAGGCTCCGGACGGACGAGTTCCATCGTCACTGTCGTCGAAAGCAGGGGATGCAATAGGGCTGCGTGTTCCCGCAGATTGATCACATCCTTCTCTGTGGTCACGAAGCCGCTGCAGTTCTTTTCTTCCTGTATCGTCAGCAAGTGCCGCACGTCTTTCCCCGTGTAGAGATGGTGGTCGCCATAAGGGACCTCCACGGCCGCCACCACGCCAGATTGCCGGAGTTCTGCGAAGAACCTATGGGCGTGCCACAC
>Ga0209068_10001239_pt1 | contig 12856 bp, 14 predicted proteins | sample ColStrG_CSR_2012_FD_187200 | JGI IMG/M metagenome (GOLD analysis project Ga0209068, IMG submission 187200) | Freshwater sediment microbial communities in response to fracking from Pennsylvania, USA - Cold Stream Run_MetaG_CSR_2012 (SPAdes)... | ecosystem: Environmental > Aquatic > Freshwater >... | reverse complement strand
GAAATTATCCGGACAGCCCTTTGCCGGCTATGTTCGGCAGCACGTGCTTGAGCCGCTTGGCATGCATGATACAGCGCGGAGGCAGCCCGACGAACGGCTTCCCCGTCTGGCTGCCCTTTACCGCAAGACCGATGGCAAGCTGGTTCGTGACCCGGATTCGGCCACGCGAAAGCTCAATTTTCAAAACAACCGATTGACGGGAGGCGGGTTCGGCCTGGCTTCTACGATCGACGACTACATGCGCTTTGCCCGCATGCTCTTGGGAGGCGGCGAACTGGATGGGACGAGGGTCCTCAAACCGTCGACGGTACGACTGATGTCGGTGGACCATCTCGATGCGCGCGTGACTCAGCGGCAGTTCCTGCCTACCAAGGGTTCCGTCGGCTTCGGTCTCGACCTCGCCGTGCGCCATTCGCAACCGCGGAGGCCCGAAGAAAGCCGGGGAGCGGTGGGCGAATTTTTCTGGGACGGCGCCGCGTCCACTTTGTTCTGGGTAGATCCGGCCAACCGGCTCGCGGCTGTTTTTTTCGTCCAGACCATGCCGTTTGATGGCGCCTTGCATCGTGACATACGGGCGGCTATTTACGGGCGGGACTACTTGGGTCCCAAAGGCGACTGAGGCTTGGGAGAAATCTCCAAACCGCCATTCACAACTCTCGCCCTCCACCCAAAAATATTTTTTACCCTACATTCCAAACCAAAAAGTAGCATGGTGCCCCGGCGGAACGAACCATGGAGGCGATTTTTCGGAGTGGAGAGGTGGAGTTAAGTCGATGAACCGGCCAATAGCGTATTCATAACTGCGCCAATAGTGTCGCGAAGCGAGCGTATTGAGCACGGCCGTCTTGGATTGTTCCAGTTCAGGGATTGTGACGTTTGCGGGGCGAGTTGTGGACTCGGGCTGCGTTTTGGAAGACATAGAGACGGCTCCTTTGGGCCGTGTCCGAAATTTCTCCCTCGGGTAAGCTCAGCGATCGATCAGCTGTGTCACCCCCAAATCCATCCCGTCAGCCTGGCAATTGCTGTTGTTGACGTGACGTCCTTTATCATTCACTATTGGAGTAGGAAGTCGAAAAACGTGCTGTGCGAATATACAACAAAGTGGATTTGAAAGAGTTCATCTACGTTGACCGGCCCCGCCTGGACATGTATTTTGAACAGGTCAGCGACCCGCTAAAAAAGCAAAAAGTTCCCGAATGGAGCGCCTCTCTCAGCTTTGCTGGGCCGACCGCGGTTGGCGCTCAAAAGATCCAACTGCGCCCGTACACCGTTACAGAAAAAATTGGTGCTCTTCTCGAATATCTTAATAAGTACCGCCTTGCTGTCACTGATCCCCACACGTATGTGCGACGGCATTGGAATCTAAGTGGCGATATAGCGACGGTCGGCGAACAGGACGAACATCTTCCGCCGTTTGTTAATTCAAGGTTGTCAGCGGTAAAGGTCAGGGTGCCACGCCTGCCTGACCGTTCGAACCAGTTGCCTGACATCCAAATGTGGCTGTCAGTTACTCGACCCGTTCGTATAAAGAACAAATGGGCGTGGCCGCAACATTGCGGGCTAGTTTGTCTCCTTGAGGACTATCGCGGAGAGGACAAGCTGTACAGCGGCAGCGAAGGCTCAGCATACAGCATTCTGGAGTCGCTGCTATTTGCGCTGGGGCCAGACCTGGATAACTCCGTCCTAGGTGAGCATTTTCCGCCGCAGTTTCCCCACTCAGAAAAAGCGATGAAGGATACGATTGATGCATGGTGGCGCATACCAAACCAACATATGTCTGCATTCGCGAAGCGGCCCTCCGTTGTACTTCAGAAGATGGGTTGTGCGGTCTCCAACCCCCGCCAGATCGAGAGCCTCTTCAGGGTCCGCGATACTGGTTCTGAAATTGGAGATGGGAATCGAACGGCCAGTATTTTTGGGTATCCGGTGTTTATCGCCGCTGTCTAAAATCTCATTTCATGTTCGACTGGCAGGCTTAGGTAGAAAAGTTGGCTCAAGTCCGGTTCCGGGCGGTAGCGGATTCACACGGCCATAATCGCCATTTTCGACCGACTGCGCAACACATCTTTCAGCGTCCCAACCGCGGTAGCCAACGATAAAGGACGTTCACATCAACAACCAGCTCCACGTTCTGCCGGGGGGCATGGAATTCGACCCCGACGCCACTGATTGGTTCCGCGAGGGCGAAATGGTCTGGCCAGCGCTTCAGTGTTGATCCGCATCCTTTTTTCTATATCGTGGCCCGCGAGGGAGGTCGCTAGCGGCGAGCGCCAACGGGCCGCAACCCATTCCGTGACCGCTGTTTTTTTCGTCCAGACCATGCCGTTTGATGGCACTTTGCATCGTGACATACGGGCGGCTATTTACGGGCCGGATTACCTGGGTCCCAAAGGCGACTGAGGCTTTGAGAGAGATTGATGCGGCGCCGACCAAAGGGCCGGAGCGTAGCCGCTTGGCCTCAATTTCCGGTCGTTGCGCATCACGGCATTCCGTACAGTAGCCATTTCCGACAACTCGTAAAAAGTAGTGGAAGGATGGCCGACCAACTGGACGGAACCCAGCAAAAGATAGTAGAAGGGTGGCGGACCGGCTGGACATTACGGGCATCAGTTCTACGAGTTCCGGGGGCATGTTATCCTTCGGCCATCTGCAATGTCCCATGACCTGCACGCTGACGTCGATTTTGTCCGCGACACCTCCGAGGAGGCATTGTCGTTTTTTTATGAGATCCAACGGAAGCGGCCTGTTGGGCAAAAGCTGGTGGACGTTTTCGACCTAAGCGAAGGCTTGTTTGAAACGGTTAAGGCCGGTATCCGGCTTCGCTATCCGGAAGCGGACGAGCGCGAAGTGTTCCTTCGCGCGGTTGCCAGCCGAGTATCGCGTGAGTTGATGATCCGGGCTTATGGCTGGGATCCTGCTGTGCATGAGTAGCCTACGCGAAGCCGCCGCTACGCTCTTTCAAACACTCGACCGGCTAGGCATTATTTACGCCGTGGGAGGCAGCTGCGCAAGTTCCTTACATGGCGTCGCGCGCGCGACCCAGGATATCGATGTCGTGATCGATCTACATGCCGATCAAATTAAGGACTTCTACCAAGCGCTTGCCCCGCAGTATTACCTTGACGAGGGCGCAATGCTCGGGGCCGTTGGGCGAGGAAAGTCGTTTAACGCGATTCACTTCGAATCGGGCCTCAAGATCGACTTATTCGTGGCGTCGCGACACCCGCTTGGTTCCGACCAGTTGGCGCATCGCCGTCTAGAAGCAACGGCGCTCTTCGGAGGCGAACCGATCGAAGTGAGCGTGATTTCCGCCGAGGATATTTTGCTTGCCAAGCTCCTTTAGTATCAGGAAGGCGGAAACGTGTCTGAAAGGCAGTGGAACGATCTTCTGAACTTGGTTCTTGTGCAAGGCGACCGGCTTGATCGTCAATATCTCGGTGTTCAAGCTAAGCGTCTCGGGGTGAGCCATCTGCTTGTTCGTCTGTTGTCTTAAATTAGCATCCGTCTGTGGCCGCTAACCGGTTCGATTGCGCGAAGGGATTTTACCGGTAAAGTCCGGCCATCTACACTCTTCGTAGATGCGCCGATGTCAGCGCTGCTGCAAGTCCAAAATGTCTGTCGGAAGTGTGGCGTCGGCAGCGACATGACGCTAACTGTCGATACGAGGAAAGCGAACCAGGGAGGGATCCCGTCGGCGTTGTCAGCAGCGCTAACGGGAGCGGGCGTCACAACCTCCCGCGACAGATCAAGGTATCGCGCCGATCGCGTCTCGGACGGCGACCTCGAATTCACTTAAGGCTTCGGCGCGAAAACATCATCAGTTAACCACGCCGCAGAGAGATCATTCCCGAGCCGTACGAAAATCTTGAGGGTCGAAGCGGTATTGGAAAGGAAGGCGGAGCGCCGTCAGGCCCGAAAAAACTGAAGAAAAGGTAAGGTGCTCAGATTTTCATCCGCCGAATGATCGACTGAAGGATGCTCTGTTCAAGAACTTGAGCATCGCCAAAATGCGAGAGGAAATCATCATTTTCGGCGGTCCATGCGGTCCAATGGATATCGACGAGAACCTTTTCTCCGGCTTCGGATTTGCCGCGACTGGCATGCCGGGCTGCATTCTTAATCCGCGTCGACTCCACCCTGCCCGGCGCTACTTCAGTCGCCCTTTCACCCGGCAGATTGTGCCTTTCGCGAATCTCCAAAACGCCAGTCACAACTTTCGCCTTCCACCCAAAAATATTTTTTACCGCTACATTCCAAACGACTTAACTCCACCTCCCCACTCCGAAAAATCGCCTCCATGGTTCGTTTCACCGGGGTTGCCATGCTACTTTTTGGTCGGGCTCGCCTGAGGTTTTCATCTCTCGGCGGGCTTTTTTATTTCCAATCAGGAGCAAAATCATGAATCGTGCCGAACGTCGCGCCGCTGAGCGCAAAGCCAACAAGCTGGCCCGTAAAGCCAGTATTAGCCCAGCCGAAAAACAAACTCCCATGCCGGTTCAAGCGGACTTCCCCGAACCCGGCCGCCCCTTCCCGCTGCTATCCGAAATCACTTCTGCTCAACTCGCCGCCAACCGCGAGAACGCTCTCAAATCCTGTGGCCCTAAGACGGATGCGGGAAAAGCCATCTCTTCCCAAAACCGCCTCAAGCATGGACTCGCCCGCCACAATGGCCGCTTCGCCGTCTTGCCAACCGAAGACGCCGCCGAATTCGACGAGCTTCTTGCCAACTACCTGGCCGAGCACGAACCCACCACTCAAACCGAAACCGACCTCGTTCACGCCATGGCCGAATCTCTCTGGCTGCGCAACCGCGCGCAAAACCTACAACCCTCCTGCTTCGACCCGCAAACCGGCGCCGTCGCCGATCAAAAGTCGCTAGCTCTCTTCATCCGCTACGAAAACACCTACCAGCGGGCCTATTCCAGTTCCTTACGCCAACTCTTAAAGATCAGAGCCGACAAGCGAAAAGCCGAAATTGGGTTCGAAGCGCAAAAACGCGCTGAAGAGAAGCACCAAATGAAAAAAGACGCACATTATTGGGATGTTCTGAAGAAAGATGCCGTAGCCTGCCACGAATTGACTCGCAATCTGACGCAAAAAATGGACGCCATGAAAGACAATCCCGAATTTCTCACCCAACTGGAGGCCGAATTCGCCAAGCACGACATCAAACGCACCACATTTGACGCCGCCATCGCCGCGTAGCGAGGGTTTACACCTCGCATCGTCTGAGCTGCCGTAACTGAACCGCGCGCGTGAGCAAGCGGTTGTCAACTGCCGCACCCGCAGTGTAGCTGCCGGCTCTAGCGGTTCCCGCAAGCGCTTTCATCCCCAAACTTCATTAACCCACATGATATAAATTAGGATGCTCTGCGCGTTCCTGGCAGCCATTCGTGTGATCATGGGCATTCGTTTGTCCAGGTCCTTGTGAGACTCGACATACACCAATGCATCCACTATTTGCTTTTTTCTTCCAAGCCCCCAAACAACTCGTCTCGCTCAGCGCCGTAGATTTCGTCATCATCGCCCTCTACTTCCTGATGGTGCTTGGCATTGGCTATTACCTGAAGAGCTTCACGAAAACCGGCGAAGATTTCTTCATGGCCGGCCGCGATATGAGCGCCTGGATTGCGGGCCTCAGCTTCGTCGCCGCCAACCTGGGCGCGCTGGAACTGATGGGCTGGGCCGGCTCCGCTTATCAATACGGCATTCTGGCCACGCATTGGTATTGGATCGGCGCCATCCCGGCCATGCTTTTCCTGGCCATCGTGATGATGCCGTTTTATTACATCTCGAAGACGCACTCGGTGCCTGGCTATCTCAAATTGCGTTTCGGCGAGCCTTCGCGACTGCTCTCCGCCGTCTCGTTCGGCTTCATGACGGTCCTCATGAGCGGTATCAACATGTTCTCCATGGCGAAAGTCATGCAGATCGTTCTCGGCTGGGATCTCAACTTCAGCATTTGGGTTTCATCGCTCACCGTCGCCGGCTACGTCTTCTTCGGCGGTCTCCTATCCGCCATCTTCAATGAAGTCCTGCAATTCTTCCTGATCTGGCTTGGCGCGCTGGTGGTCACCATCCTGGGCCTCTACGAAACGGGCGGCTGGAATGGCGTGGTGCATCGCATCCACGAACGTTGGCCCGGCCAGGAATATACGCATATGTGGTCGGGGCTCGGCTCCTTCAGCGACAATCCGATGGGCATCCATTGGACTGGCATCGTGATGGGCCTCGGCTTCGTGATTTCCTTTGGTTACTGGACTACCGACTTCCTGGTGGTGCAGCGCGTGCTCGCGGCCAAAAATCTGCACAGCGCCAAAATGGCGCCTATTATCGGCGCTGCGTTCAAAATGGCCGTACCGCTGATTGTTATTTTGCCCGGCTTGCTTGGTCTGGCGGTTCTTCCGGAGAGGCTGGTTGCGGAATCGGCCCAGGCGCTTAACCCTTCAGCGCACACCTTTAATGATGTTCTGCCGTTGATGCTGGCGCGCTATTGCGGACCGGGGCTGCTCGGCCTGGGCATCACCGCTCTGATCGCGGGCTTTATGTCCGGTATGGCTGGCAACGTGAGCGCCTTTGCCACGGTGTGGACTTACGACATCTACCGCGCCGTCATCAAGAGGGATGCCGAGGATTCCCACTACGTCAACGTCGGCAAGTGGTGTACGGTCCTGGGCGTGCTGGTGAGCATCGGCACCGCCTATCTTGTAATGCGGTTTTCGAGCATCATGGATTATGTGCAGGCCCTTTTCAGTTTCTTCATCGCGCCGCTGTTCGGCACTGTCATTTTGGGCATGCTTTGGAAACGCGCCACGCCCGCGGGCGGTTTCTGGGGCTTGCTGGCCGGAACTCTCAGCTCCATCGGTATGTATGTCTGGGTCACCAAGGTCCCGGCGGCGCTATCGTACATCGCTCTCTCCTCCCGAGCCAAGCCCATGGCCGAAAACATGTATCGCGCGCTGTGGTCGTGGATCATCTGCGTCGTTGTCACAGTCGCCGTCAGCTTTGTCACCACGCCTAAGCCCGACGAAGAGCTCACCGGCCTAGTCTACGGCGCAACGGCGATTCCCTCTGAAGGCCATTTGCTTTGGTTCCAGCGGCCTATCTTTTGGGCTGTGATGGTGGCCATCGCGCTCATTATTGTCAACGCGATTTTCTGGTAAACCATCATGCATGACCACGGACGCATCACTATTTGGTTTTTCATCGGCGTGCTTCTTACCGCTTATGGCGTGATCATTCTGGGCGCTGGCATTTATGGCCTCTGGCATCCGGCGCCGGTTGTGCTCGACGAGGTGCATATCGGCATCTGGTGGGGCGCTCTGCTGCTCGTCGTGGGGCTTATCTATGTGGTTCGCTTCAATCCTAGGAAACCGTAATGTCAGCCACCAATAAAACAACCGCGAAGCTCGGGCTCATTGTCGGCAACCGCGGTTTCTTCCCGGGCCATCTTGCCGCTGAGGGGCGCGAAGACATGCTGCGTGTCTTAAACGCCGCCGGCGTCGAAGTTGTTGCGCTCGGCACGCAGGATTCGAAGTTCGGCGCCGTCGAAACGTTTGAAGAGGCCAAACGTTGCGCGGATTTGTTCCGGCAGCACAGGGACACGATTGAGGGCGTTGTCGTCACGCTCCCTAATTTCGGCGATGAACGCGCTATCGCCGATACGCTGCGCCGCTCCGGCTTGCAGGTTCCGGTGCTTATACAAGCTACGCCCGATTCGGCCGGCAAGATGACGATTGCCGACCGGCGCGATAGTTTCTGCGGGAAGATGTCGGCTTGCAATAACCTGATGCAGTATGGCATCCCGTATTCGCTGACTACCCTGCATACGGAAGCGCCCGATTCGGCGGAGTTCGCGAAGGACCTGGAATGGTTTCTGGGTGTCTGCCGCGTCGTGCGCGGCTTGCGCAACCTGCGCATTGGGTCCATTGGCGCGCGCCCGCAAGCATTCAACACCGTCCGTTATAGCGAGAAGATTCTCGAAACGGCCGGCGTCTCCGTCATTTCCATCGATCTGTCGGAGATCCTCGGACGCATCGAAAAGATGAAAGACGACGACCCTGCCGGCCAAGCCAAGCTCAAGGCAATCCAGGCTTACGTTTCCACCAAAGACGTTCCCGCCACATCGTTAATGAAGATGGCCAAACTCGGCGCGGTCGTCGATGGTTGGATGAAGGAGACCGATACCGCGATTTCCGCGGTTCAATGTTGGACATCGCTCGAAGAATACTTCGGCGTTGTGCCATGCACCGTGATGAGCATGATGAGCAACGACCTCATGTCGAGCGCTTGCGAGGTGGATATCGCGGGTGTGGTCGGCATGCATGCGCTGCGTCTGGCTTCGGGAACGCCGAGCGCGCTGCTCGATTGGAACAACAATTACGGCGACGATCCGAACAAGGCCGTTTGTTTCCACTGCAGCAATCTGCCCAAGCATTTTTTTGTCGATTTCCGAATGGACTACCAGGAAATCATTGCCGGAACGGTGGGCAAACTCAACACCTTCGGCACTGTCATCGGCCGCGTCAAATCGGGACCCATGAGCTACTGCCGAATTTCCACCGACGATAACGCCGGGCGCGTGCGCGGTTATGTGGGCGACGGCCGCTTCACCGACGATTCGCTGATCACGTTCGGCGGCGCGGGCGTTGTGGAAATCCCGCGCCTGCAAGATCTGCTGCGCTTCATCTGCGAGCGTGGCTACGAACACCACACCGCCGCCAATCTAGCCCCTGTTTCAGGAATTGTGTACGAAGCCACCACCAAATATCTAAACTGGGATATGTATTGGCATAAAGCATGAGTACTGTTGTTGCCGGTGTTGATTTCGGCACGCTCAGCGTCCGCGTCTCCATTTTTGACAATGAAAAAGGCCGTCTCGGTTCGGGCGTGGCGGAGTATCCGTTGCACCGCAAACGCGAAGACCCGGACCACGCCACGCAAAGCCACGGCGATCACATGGCCGCGCTCGCTGAAGCCACCCGCAAAGCGTTGAACGAAGCGGGCGTGCCCGGCAAGGCTGTCAAATCGATCGCGCTTGATACGACGGGATCGAGCGTGATACCGGTGGGCGATGACCTGGAACCGCTGGACGATTACTACTTGTGGTGCGATCATCGCGCCTGGCACGAGGCGCAAGAGATCACCGAGAAAGCCCATGAGTCCGGCTTGCTTGCCATTAAGTGGTGTGGCGGCGCATACTCTTCGGAGTGGGGTTTTTCAAAGCTGCTGCACTGGCTGCGCCATAACCCCGAAAAGCGCGAGCGATTCGTCACCGCCTTTGAGCATTGCGATTACGTGGTTACCGTTCTTTGTGGCATTCACACCATCAACAACGCGCCGCGCAGCATTTGCGCGATGGGCCATAAGTGGATGTGGAACGAATCGCTGGGCGGGCTGCCGCCGGAAGGCTTCCTCATCAAGGTCGATCCGCTGCTCAAAGGAATGCGGACGAAGCTCGGCGGGCGCTATCGTACATCGAACTCCATCGCGGGGACGCTATGCGATGAGTGGGCTACCAAGCTTAGCCTAGACGCTGGCATTCCCATCCCCGTGGGCGCATTCGATGCGCATTGGGACGCCATCGGCGCTGGCGTGAAGCTCGGCGATGTTGTCAACGTCATCGGCACGTCCACCTGCATCATTGGATTGAGCGACAAGGTCAGCCTGGTGCCCGGCGTGTGCGGGGTCGTGCCGGGTTCGGTGGATCCGCAGCTTACCGGCATTGAAGCGGGGCTGTCCGCTGTCGGCGATATTTTTGAAGCGATCGCGCGGCGCGCCGGAATCGGCCTTTCGTCGCTCACGCGCGATTTGGAAGGCTATCGCCCCGGCCAAACAGGCTTGCTGCGCATGACTTGGGACAACGGCGATCGCACGGTGCTGGTCAATCCCGAACTGGGCGGCGTCACTTTTGGCTGGAACCTGACCAGCACGCCGCAAGACGAACTGTATGCCGCGATTGAAGGCACCGCCCTCCACACGCGCATCATCCTCAATCGCATGGCAGAGCATGGGACCGCCATCGACCGCATCATCAACGGCGGCGGCATCCCACAAAAGAACGATCAGCTCAACCAGATCTACGCCAACGTTATGAATAAGCCCATCCTGGTTCCACAAGGCGACGTCACAAGCCTGGGCTCAGCCATCTTCGCTTTCATAGCCGCGCGCGGCTTCACCGCGATCGATCAGGCGCAGGCAGCTCTTTGCCCCACGCATCGCGTGTTCAAGCCCGAGCCCGCCGCCGTCGCCATCTACGAAGATCTGTTCCGCCTTTATAAGCGCCTGTATTTCGCGCTGGGCGCCAAGAAATCGGAAGCCGTCGTGATCGGCGATGTGCTGCCGCGCTTGCGCCAAATTGCCACCCAAGTCAGAATCGCCAAATGGACCTGAAAGCTCTTCGCGAAGAGGTTCTGGAAGCCAATCTCGAATTGGTGCGCCGCGGCCTCGTGATTTTTACCTTTGGCAATGCCAGCGGTTACGATGCCGCTAGCGGCCGCGTGGTGATCAAGCCGAGCGGTGTGGCGTACGATAAACTCACGCCCGCCGATTTGGTGATGACGGATCTCGATGGCAAGATTCTTGCCGGCCGTACGCTGCGGCCCTCGTCCGATTTGCCTACCCATCTGGCGTTGTACCGCGCCTTTGCCGGCGTGCATGGCGTTGTTCATACGCATTCGCGCTACGCGACGAGCTGGGCGCAAGCGGGCGTCGAGATTCCGTGCCTGGGCACGACGCATGCCGATTACTTTTGTGGACCTATTCCCGTCACGCCTCCTATGCAGCCCGGCAAAATTCAAAGCGAGTATGAATGGAATACCGGGCAAGTGATCATTCAGCGCTTTGCCGGTATTGATCCGCTCGCGACGACGGCAGTGCTTGTCAATGGCCACGCGCCGTTCTGCTGGGGCGCAACGGTCACCGCCGCTGCGCACACCGCGGAGATTGTGGAAGAGCTCGCTCACATGGCTTTTCTTACGCTGACCATCAAAGCGGATGTGGCGGGCATTTCGGAAGTGTTGCGCGACAAGCACTTCCTGCGCAAGCATGGGCCGTCTGCGTACTATGGTCAAAATACTGGCGTCAAAAGCTGAGATGGCGCAGGCGGCGGCGCGCCATGCGGCCGAATCGTTGCGCGCATTGCTCGCGGCGAAACAGGCTGTTCGGCTGCTCGCCGCAACCGGCGCATCGCAGGTTGAGTTCCTCGAAAGGCTCGGAGCGGAACAGGGAATTGACTGGCAGCGCGTAGAACTGTTTCATCTTGATGAGTATGTCGGCCTTTCCGCTGCGCATCCGGCTAGCTTCGCGCGCTACATTACGGAGCGGATCATACAGCCGTTCGGCATTGTGCGCTATCACCTGCTCGACGGGACTCGTGACACGCATGCGGTTGCCGCGGCCATTGCGACTTCTCCAATTGATCTGGCGTTTTGCGGTATCGGCGAGAACGGCCATCTCGCCTTCAACGATCCGCCCGCCGATTTTGAAACGGATGAGCCCTATCTGGTCGTGGATCTGGATGAAGCCTGCCGCCGCCAGCAAGTAGGCGAAGGCTGGTTTGCCTCACTTGATGAGGTGCCGAAACAAGCCCTCAGCATTAGTATCCGGCAGTTGCTTAAGGCGAACGAGATTATTTGTGTTGTGCCCGATGCGCGCAAAGCGGAGGCGGTGAAATTGTGTCTCGTCGGCCCCGTTTCGCCGGATGCTCCAGCGGCGATTTTGCGCGTCCATCCGAATGCCACGATTTATCTGGAGCCGGAGTCCGCGAGGAAGGTTGCGGAGTAGCAACCGCTTGACGTGTCCTTTTCATGCGGTTACACGAGAATGGCGAGAATGGAGGCAATGCTTTGTTCTTCGGCGTAGTGTGCCACAATCCCAAGGCCCGGATGTTTTGGGCCAGGGCAAGCTTATGGCCGCCTCTAAAGTACTCAGCTTAAGCCGTGATAATGTTCACACGAAGAGGAACTTAGCCAATGGAGATAGTTGCCGCCATCTCGGCCGTGCTTACTGCAATCGCAACGGGTGTAATGATTTGGGCAGTGTACGTCGCACCTCACAAGGCGTTTGAAGCGCAATGGGAGTTGCAGCAGCGCGAAGAAGCCCGCAAGCGACGGCTTCACGTTTTTACGACTTTAATGGCAACGCGTGGGAACGCCCTTCACTATCGGCATGTCGAAGCTCTGAACCTTATTGATGTTGAATTCTCCGATGCATCGGAAGGGAATATTCGGGACGCTTGGAAAGCTTATCTGGATCATCTAAATACCTATGCAATTGACGAAGCGCAGGAACCGGATGCAGCAAAGCTTAAACATTTACAGAGTCAGAGAGAAGAACGACGCAAAGATTTGCTCGCTGAACTTCTTCAAAAGATGGGCACTCGATTAGGGTACGGGTTCGATTTCACTTATCTTAAGGGTCGAGCGTATTACCCTCAAGGGCATGGAAGTGAGGTAGAAGAACAAACCGCTCTGAGAAAGGGCTTGATAGAACTGCTTTGGAGGGGAAGGCCGTTGATTGTCAGGGCTATTCAACCTCCCATCGAGGTTCCCTTAAAGAACGCATCAGAGGACATGAAGGCACCTCCTCCTGCAACATAGCGCCTTCTTCTAATACTAATGCCGTTAGTTCGCAATCACAATTCAGCTAGCCGCGAAACAGTGCCTGAAAACCTTCCTGCTCGAAATGCCGGTCATTGGTGAGAACATCGGTAAGCCCTTCCCGGCGCATCGCCTGCATGGAAATGCAATCGGCTAAATTGTAGCCTTTGTCGGGGCGGGCACGATAAAGCTCCAGGCCGGAGAGGAAGGACTCGCGGCTTTGTGGGAAAACCCGTACGTTCCCCTCCTGCAGCAGC
>Ga0209068_10001238_pt1 | contig 12857 bp, 8 predicted proteins | sample ColStrG_CSR_2012_FD_187200 | JGI IMG/M metagenome (GOLD analysis project Ga0209068, IMG submission 187200) | Freshwater sediment microbial communities in response to fracking from Pennsylvania, USA - Cold Stream Run_MetaG_CSR_2012 (SPAdes)... | ecosystem: Environmental > Aquatic > Freshwater >... | reverse complement strand
GCATGTGGAGGAGGCGGAGGGGGCGGCGGCGGAACAAATCCAAATCCCACCTACACCGTGATCTATAACGGCAATGGCAATACGGGCGGCATTGTCCCGAGTGACTCAACTAACTACGAGCAGGGGCAGACTGTCACGGTGCTCGGGAATACAGGCAACCTCGTAAAAACTGGTTATTCCTTGAGCTGGAACACGCAGGCTAACGGATCCGGAACGACCTATACACAAGCGCAGACCTTCACGATGGGTTCGGCAAATGTTACCCTATACGCGAAGTGGACGACTATCCCACGCTTTGCCTACGTAGCGAACAACGGCAGCAACGACGTCTCGCAGTACACGATTGGCACGAATGGGGCGCTTACATCCATGGCCACGGCCACGGTCGCTGCGGGGACAGGTCCTCACTCCGTCACAGTCGACCCTGCGGGCAAGTACGCCTACGTGGCGAACAACGGCGGCAACAGCGTCTCGCAGTACACGATTGGCGCGAATGGGGCGCTTACATCTATGGCCACGGCTACGGTTACTGCGGGGACGGGTCCTCGCTCCGTCGCGGTTGACCCCTCGGGCAAGTACGCCTACGTGCCAAACAACGACAGCAACAACGTCTCGCAGTACACGATTGGCGCGAATGGGGCGCTTACATCCATGGCCACGGCTACGGTTGCTGCGGGGGCGTATCCTCGCTCCGTCACGGTTGACCCCTCGGGCAAGTATGCCTACGTGGTGAACTACAGCGATAACAATGTTTCGCAGTACACGATTGGCGCGAACGGCTCACTTGCATCCATGACCACGGCTACGGTCGCGGCAGGGGTGAATCCTTTTTTCGTCACGGTTGATCCTTCGGGCAAGTACGCTTACGTTGCTAACAGCGGCGACAGCACCGTTTCGCAGTACACGATTGGCGCGAATGGAGCGCTTACATCCATGATCACGCCCACGGTTGCGGCAGGGACGCCCTCCTCCGTCGCGGTTGCCCCCACGGGCAAGTACGCTTACGTGGCGAACTTCGGCGACAGCACTATCTCGCAGTACACGGTTAGCGCAAATGGAGCGCTCACATCCATGACCACGCCCACGGTTGCGGCGGGGACGAATCCCTCCTCCGTCACGGTTGACCCCTCGGGCAAGTATGCCTACGTGACGAATTACGGCAGTACCAACGTCTCACAGTACACGATTGGCGCGGATGGCTCGCTCACAGCCATGACCACGGCCACAGTCTCGGCGGGGACAAATCCCTGCTCCGTCACTACCGTAGGTAGTTATCAATAAACAGCGGTATGCTCCGGCGCCGCAGGGCGTCGGAGCTACATTTCACCTTTTTTTTGCGGGTCAGAAAATTTCTTGAGGATTAGAAGCAACTAATAAAATGACTAATTATACCGTTGAACAGCTTTGCGAAGATGGCCCACCATTTGCGATGGCAATGCTATTGAATTGTTTGAAGGTTGGAGAACCATTTGTCACTTATGGCGCTATCCGAGACCAATTAGAGCATCAACTTAAAATAACTACGATTTTCCCCACTCAAATCGGACATGTGGCCGGTACATTGATGAACAAAATACTGGCTGTTGACCCGAAAGCGCCTCTGATTAACACACTGATAACGCGGCCAACCGGCCTGCCCGGTGAAGGAGTAGGAAATTATTTTGCTGATAGATACAAAGTAGAAGGGTATCGAAAATGGAGCACGGTATCACGCAAAAAGCAAAGAGAGCTTGTAGATAAGGAGCGCAAAAAGGTTCTGCTCTATCCAAATTGGGAAAAACTAAACAAAAAACTTTTTGGAAACACGGTTGAGTTCAAGTTACGCAAGCAAAAAGGGAGTGAAGTGGACGGCGTTTCCACGAACGGAATGAATTATGGCGGCCCTGCTGAAAGTGAAGAACACAAGAATCTAAAAAAATGGGTAGCGGCACACCCGCGTGAAATTGGGCTTCGAAAATTATTTGTAGAAGGGGTGCCAGAGTCTCAATTGTTGTCAGGAGATACAGTGGATGTCCTTTTTAAGGCTGGTCATGATTTTGTGACCGTCGAGGTAAAATCCTGTCGCTCCAATGACGAAGATTTTCTCCGAGGAATATACCAATGTGTGAAATATCGGAAAGTGAAAGAAGCCGAGCACCATCCTAATAAAGTTAGGGTCGAGTCAATGCTAGTTACCGAACGAAAACTTAACAATGAACTAAAAATACGCGCTCGTCTTCTAGATGTTAAATTGAAGTGTGTTTCTGTGAACAATAAGAATCACCACACATAAAACGATCCATTACAATTGGCAAATTCGCTGAACCATCGGTTGCATTCGGATCTCGCAAACTACGCGGGTTTGGTGAGCCGGAACGTTAGCCAGTCAAGGGAGTGCTCGCGAGCCAATGCCAGTCGCGACTTTCGTAGACGGCCTAGAACCAACAGCTCCAAGATCAAGAGAGATGCTGCGATACCGCCGTGTCCCTCAACCCATTGAGGTAAGTTACAAGGTGAGTTCGTACGTCGGATAGAGTCTAAACGGAGTGAACAGAGCACCCATGGATCGTACTGCCTTTGAGCAAATAGTTCACAACGCCCTCCGCCATCTTCCTCGCCGGTTCAAGAACAAGATCAAGAATATTTCCATAGAGATCGAGGACAACCCCTCCGCGGCCCTCCTCTCCGACATGAAAATTAAATCCGGCACGCTCTTCGGCCTGTACCAGGGCGTGCCGCTTACCGAACGGGAATGGAACTACGGCAACGTGCTTCCCGATAGGATCGTTATCTATCAGCGGCCTATAGAGGCTGCGGCTTCATCACCCGATGAAATAGAAAGAATCGTTCTGGACACCGTGATGCATGAGGTCGGGCATTATTTTGGGTTCAATGATGATGAGTTGCGTAAGATAGAAGAGGGAAAGAAGGTAAGAGGGTAAGAGGGTAAGAAAGAGGGTAAGATGGAAAGAAGGGAAGAAAAATCACTTATCCCTTGGTATAGCAGAATTTGTTAGACATGCTTTCCATCCGGCTCAACATCCCGATAATGTTCTCGTACTCTTTATCCAGTTCTGAATACTGCATATCGTCAAGATACCGACATGCAGCGGAAAATTCCAGCCAACTCTGTGTTTCCGAGGCTTCCTGCATTGCGTCTGTCAATTTGTTTCTGAAGACAGCCGGATACCTTCTCTTTCTCCATGCTTCAGCAATGTTGGAACAGACGGACCGAGATGACCTTCGCATTTGATCGACAAGCGAAAACCGCTCTTCTGAAGGAAACGTTTTCGTGATTTCAAACAGTGTCATTGCAGTGGTAAAGGATTTACGATAAACGTCCAGGTCTCGAAAATGCGCGATTTCCTTTTTCTTGTCCATCGTACCTTCTACCTTCTTACCCTCTGCTCTTCTTACCTTCGGGCTTTGACCCGTATTTTCCTACAATCTTCTCAATAATCCCCGTTGTCGAGGCGCCTTCGATATAGCCCACGCTGATCACCTTGCCGCCCCGCGCTTCGACAATATCCCGGCCGATGATCTTGTCGATCGGCCAGTCGCCGCCTTTGACCAGCACATCGGGTTGAAGTTCGGAAATGATCCGATGCGGATCAGGCTCAGGAAAGAGAACGACGAAATCCACGGCCTCAAGCGCCGCGAGGGTCTCCATGCGGTCCGCTTCGCTCGTGATCGGCCGCTTGTCGCCTTTGATCGCGCGCACCGAGGCGTCGCTGTTTACCGCTACAATGAGGATATCGCCGAATGATTTTGCCTTTGCAAGATAACGCGTGTGGCCGGTATGAATGAGATCGAAGCAGCCGTTCGTAAAAACGATTTTCTTGCCTGTTGCCCGGAGGATATCGAGGACGGGCCGGAGTTCCGCAGTGGTTTTTATTTTATTGTGCATGCAAAACTATAATATAAAAGCAAAAAGAATGCAACTCGTATCATGCATCACGTTTGTGCCTCAATCCTGGTGGGCATTGAATACTTTGTCAAATTCAGGAGCAATTTTTTTAAAAGCGTTTAAAACCTCCGGACAGAAGTGCTCAGGCATGGTCCTGCCGTCTCCCTCGGTAATGATTCTGTATGCCTCAATATGGTCAAAGCCTTGTTTATAGGGTCGTTTACTTCTGAGGGCGTCGTACTGATCCACGAGCATGACGATCCTGCCCTCTACCGGGATTTCATCACCCTTCAGCCCTCGCGGGTATCCGTTGCCGCCCCATCGTTCGTGATGGTTTAATGCAATGGATGCGGCAAATTGCAGCTCCGGGAACGAAGATCCGGCAAGCATTTTTTCACCTATGGTTGTGTGCGTCTTTATTATTTCAAACTCATCTTTCGTGAGCGCCCCTGGTTTCAGGAGCACGTTGTCCGGAATCCCGATTTTTCCGAGATCGTGCATAGGGCTTGCAAAGGTAATGGCTTCAACAAATTCGGCCGGCATGCCCATGGCTTCCGCTAGTTTTGTGGAGTAGAGGCCGATCCTTCCGATGTGAGCGCCCGTGTCCGTGTCGCGATACTCGGCAACCGCGGTCAGCCGCCGGATGACTTCGTTGCTCAAGTTCCTGACCATGGTGAGGGCGTCAGCCAACTCCTGGGTCCGCACCCGAACGGTGTCCTCCAGCATGACCTTGTAATTCTTTTCCATCTGCAGGAACCTGGTATACTTGACCGCCTTTTCGATGGAATGCAGCAAATAATCCGGGTTATAGGGTTTCGTGATAAAATCAAAAGCGCCTTTTTTGATGGCGTCAACGGCAACGTCCAGTTCAGCGAATGCGGTCATCAGGATCACGGGCAACTGTTTATTAAAAGCATGAATGTCCTGAAGAAGTTCGATGCCGGTGACCTGCGGCATCTTGATATCGGTCAAGATGAGATCAAAATTCATCTTTTTTATTTTTTCCATGGCGTCATGCGCATTTTGGGATGTATGAACAATATATCCAAGCGCGCCTAAAAGCGTAGCAATGGATTCAAGTATATACGGGTCATCATCAACAATCAGCAGCGTGCTCTTTCCCTGGTCAATCATGTATCCAAGACCTCCCTAATTTTGTTTAAAAGGACCGTCGGCGTCAGGGGCTTCAACAACAGCTCAACACCTTCTTCAGCGCCGCCCTTCGGGGTAGTGCTCGTCGTGTTGTAACCACTCATGAAAATGGCTTTAACCTTCGGTCTTATATTTTTGATTTCCTTATAAGCCTCTTTACCGTCTTTAACCGGCATCACCACGTCAAACAAGAGAAGTTGAATGCTGTCCTTATGTTCCATGAACTTCCGGACAGCGGCCTCTCCGTCCTCAGCCTCGATTACGGTATATCCGAACTCCTTTAAAATCGTTTTGGTGAGCGCCCTCACCTCCGCGTCATCCTCGGCAATGAGGATGGTTTCCGTACCGCCTTTAGCCAGGGGAGCTTTTAGTAATTTTTCCTCATGAATCGATGTCTTCACCAGGGGAAGATAGATAGTGAACGTCGTGCCCTGGCCGGGATTGCTTTTGCAGACGATAAACCCGTTATGTTGCTTAATGATACCATAAACGATGGAAAGCCCGAGCCCCGTGCCCTTGCCCACCTCTTTGGTGGTAAAAAAAGGCTCAAAGATCCTTTCCAAGGTGTTACTGTCCATGCCGGTGCCGGTATCGTTTACGATGATGAGCGCATACGTGCCTGCTTTTCCATACCCGTGGTCCTTTATAAAATCGTTGTCCAGCCGGGCGATGTCCGTTGAGATGGTCAGGGCGCCTCCCTCGGGCATGGCGTCTCTTGCATTCGTGACCAAATTCATCAATACTTGTTCTATCTGGCTCGAATCGGCTATGACGGTGGTCTCCCGGTCAGTGCATTCCGTCTTCAGGGTGATATCCTCGCTGATAAGGCGATGCAGCAATTTTTGAACTCTCACCACGATTTCGTTCAGGTTTACGGGTTTCAAATTGATCGGCACTTTTCTGCTGAAGGCAAGCAGGCCTTGGGTCAGGCTCGTGGCCCGCTCCGTGGAGGCGAGGATCTGCTCGGCATACAGCTTAACAGGATCATCCGAACCGATTTTCAATTTTATTATGTTTGCATAGCCGATGATTGCGGTAAGGATATTATTGAAGTCATGGGCTATGCCGCCCGTAAGCGTTCCCACTGCCTCCATTTTTTGCGCATGGCGTAATTGCGCTTCCATTTTTTTCTGTTCCGTGATATCTCGCGTTACCCCCAGAAAAGCGGTGATCTGTCCGTTTACGTCCCTGAGGGGAACGGAGCGGGACTGAACCCAGCGGCGCGTCCCCTTTATGCCGGTTATTTCAAATTCGAGCGTTTCCGAATTGCCCTGAAAAACTTTTTCGACCATGGTCTGGACAGCGGGGCGATATTCCTGGGCGATCAGGGGATAAATGGATTTTCCCATGGCCTGCTCATGAGAATCCGCTTCAATCATCGCAAGACCGGCCGCGTTCATATCGAGGACCGTTCCCTGGGCATCGAGAAGTTTTACGCATTCCGGCGCCGTTTCGATGATGGCCCTGAGCTGGTTTTCGCTTTTTGCAATTTTTTCTTCCATCCGTTTGCGCTCGGAGATGTCCCTCACGATATGAATAAGCCCGATGATATTACCATGGATGTCATGCCTTGGGATTGCGCGAATCTCCAAAAACATATTCAGATGGGGTTCAAAAAATTCCGTATAGGAAGGTTTTCCCGTGACCTGGGCTTGGCAGCTCGGGCAGCCTTCAGGAGGGCATTCCGTGCCGTGATAATAGGAAAAACATTTGGCCCTGGTCATCGTCAGGGCAGGGATGTTGAGGATTTTCTCCGCGGCCTTGTTGGCGCGGATGATATTGAAATCCTTGTCGTGGACGGTGATCATGTCCGTGATGGTGTCGAAGGTATCCTCCCAATCCTGCCGCGCTTCTAAAGCGATTTTTTCCGCGGCCCTGCGCAACTTTTCCTTTTCCCTGAATTCCATCGCAAAGGAGAGATCAGACGCCAGTTCATCGAGCAAACGGATTTCCTGTTCATTGAAAAAGTCAGGCGCATCGGCATAGAAGGTTATGGCTCCCATTGCCTGCGAATCAAGCTGGAGAGGGAACGAAGCGTTGGATCGATACCCGCGCTTCAGGGCCTCTTCGCGCCAGGGGAGCATGCTCGGGTCGTGTTCTATATCATTGCAGATAAAATGTTTCCTGCTGCGGATGGCCGTGCCCACGGGGCCGCGGCCGTGCGGGGTATCGCCGGCCACGATTCTAATACGATCGAGATACCCTTCTTCAAAGCCGTCATGCGCAACAGGTTTTATAAGAAAGCTTGCGGGCTCTATGACCCCGATCCATGCCATCCGGAACCCGCCGTAGGCCACCGCGATCCGGCACGCTTCCTCGAACAGTTTGTCCCGGTCCCGGACATGGACGATCGCCTTGTTGATTGCGCTCAGCATGGCGTAGACTCGGGTGAGCCGGTTTATATTTTCCTCCGCCTTCTTGCGCTCGGTAATGTCGGCAATAACGCTCATATTCCCGATGATCGTGCCGTCCGCATTATGAAGGGGCGCAGCGGAGATGCTGACGGCAATCATTGTGCCGTCTTTCCTCTGCCTCCACCGTTCGATTCCCATGATCGATTCGCCTAGCAGCACCCGGTCAAACTGTTGATGAAATTCCTCCTCTTTGCCTTTAGGAACATAGGGCATGGGCCGGCCGATCACCTCCTGCTCGCCCCAGCCTAACATCCGTTCTGCGGCCTGGTTCCAGCTCCGGATGTTGCCGTCCATGCCAACAGAGATAATAGCCAGCGGGGAAGCCTGTATCACGGCGCGGAGCGTTTCGTTTTTTTCCCAGAGAGCGGATTCCGCGAGGGTAATTGCTTTATCTGCGTTGATTCGGATGGGCCGAACAACAAACCACCAGAGAAAGGGAGACATGACGATTGCCAAGAGAACAGCATCTATAATTGCCGCGGGGAGCCCGTCTTCTTTGGCGACAATATGCGGGAGCAATCCCATAATGATCATCTCACCAGCAACGGCGATCAAAAGGATTTTCAAAAGGAGAGAGACGGCCCGGTTTTCTTTTGAAAACAACATTGCACCCATCCTCATAGTTAAGAAGACTGGATTACGATCGGACACGCGTCACATTCGCGGGCTCGCAAATAGTAAAGGGGGCACCTTTTATCTTTTATACATAATACCATATAACCATGGTTTATGTATAAAAAATTGGATTGCAGCAGCAATTTTCTGGTATAATGTTGCAAATAAGTCAACCTCCATCACGAGAGTATATTCCGGACATCGTAAGGAGCAGATTATGGCCGCTATAGATGTGAAGAAAAAGATGCTGGGCGAGATGCTGGTAACCGGCGGACTTATCAAGGAAGAGCAGCTGAAGCGGGCCCTTGAAGAACAGAAGAAGCGAGGCGGCAAGGTCGGAGAAATCCTTCTCGACCTGGGGTTCCTCAATGAACACAACCTAGCGACCTTCCTCGGCAGGCAACTTCATATCCCCTACATCGAGATTGAAAAACAACTGGTGGACGAGGAAAGCGTGAAAATGATCTCGGCGGACATGGCGAGACGGCTCACGGCCATCCCTCTGTATCGAGACAAGGAATCCGTGGTTGTGGCCATGTACGACCCGCTCAACATCTTCGGCCTTGATGATATTAAAAAGGCAATCGGCAGGGACATTCGCCAGGTTGTGGCCACGCGAAGCGGCATCCAGAAGGCCATTGACCGCTACTATGGGATGAGCCAGACCATCGATGCCGCGGCCATGGATTTCACCGGGGAGGGGGGAGCCGTAATCGCGGAAATATCGGCGACTCCCGGCGTTGCCGCGGAAGATGCGCCGGTCGTCAAACTTGTGAGCATGCTGATCGCCCAGGCGATCACGGACCGCGCGAGCGACATCCACATCGATCCGGAAGGGAACCATATCAAAGTGCGTTATCGGATCGACGGCGTGCTCAACGAAGTGAGGACCCTGCCCCGCGAGATGCATTCGCCGATTGTTTCCCGCATCAAGATCCTTGCGAATATGGATATTGCGGAGAAACGGGCGCCGCAGGACGGGCGGTTTCAGGCCCGCATCACTTACAGCGACACGGGGCCGGTGGTGACTGCGGTGTTCCGCGAGCGGAGCACCCTCCGGATGGACGGAGACACGACCGTGGACATCCGCGTTTCGACCCTTCCGGTCATTCAGGGCGAGACCGTTGTGATGCGTATCCTGGACCGGACCCAGATCATCATGAGCCTCGACGGGCTGAATTTCGGCCAGGAAATGCTTGAACGTTTTCGGAAGCTTATTACGAGACCCTACGGCATGATTCTGGTAACCGGGCCGACCGGCAGCGGCAAGACCACGACGCTCTACGCCGGGATCAACACCATAGACAGAAAAGCGAACAACATTGTAACCGTTGAAGACCCGGTTGAGTACCAGATCATGGGGGTCAATCAGGTTCAGGTAAATCCCAAGGCGGGCGTTACATTTGCCGGCGGGCTCCGCTCGATCCTTCGTCAGGACCCCGACATCATCATGGTGGGTGAGATCCGCGACCGGGAAACGGCCGAGATCGCCATCCACGCCGCCTTGACAGGACACCTGGTCTTCGCAACACTCCATACGAATGACGCAGCCGGCGCCGTGACCAGGCTTATTGATATGGGCATTGAGCCCTTTCTCGTGGAATCGGCCACGATCGGGATTCTGGCCCAGCGTCTTGCGCGGAGGATCTGCGAGCACTGCAAGAAACCGTATGCTACGACGCCTGAATTGCTCAAGAGTCTCGGCATTGCCACCGCAGCGGTGACGTTTTATCGAGGTGCAGGGTGCCCGGCCTGTAAGAATACGGGCTACCAGGGCCGAATCGGGCTCTTCGAACTCATGGAGATGAACGAAACGCTCCGGGGACTGATTGTAGCCAAGGCGCCGAGTTCGGCTATCAAGGCGGCGGCAGCTCAATCAGGATTCAGGACCCTGCGGCAGGAGGGCTTGATCAAGGCGGCCGCCGGTGTTACCACGGTGGAAGAAGTGCTCAGGGTGACGCAGGAAGCGGAAGGGGTTTGAACGATTGCAGATTTCGGATTGTAGATTTCGGATTTACGGAAGCTACGTGATATCTGGCTTTCAATCCGCATTCCGAATTCCGCATTCCGCAATGGTTTATCGTATATACGCTTCCGTTACGTATCGCCGCATCATGCGGTGGCTGTTGAAGTAGTAGGCGTTTTTGCTCACGGCGTTTTTCATCATACGGCTCCAATTGCTTTTGTCCGGGTCATAATATTTGGGAAGGATCAGGTTCTCAAGCTTGTCGTAAAGGTCCGCCGCGTCCTCGGGATCAGACGCTCCCGGGTGCGCGGTTTCAGTCGGCAAGGCGCCGATGGACCAGCCGGTAAACCCTTCGATGTGTCCTTCGATCCACCATCCATCCAACACGCTGAAGTTCATAACGCCGTTGTGCGCGGCCTTCATGCCGCTCGTCCCCGACGCCTCAAGCGGCCTGAGCGGCGTATTGAGCCATATGTCCACGCCCGACACGAGTTTGAGCGCAAGGTCCATGTCGTAGCCGGGAAGAAAGGCGATGGAGATCTTTCCCTTCAATTCGTCGCGGTATTCGTAAATGCCTTTAATGAGCCGTTTGCCGTCGTCGTCGTGAGGGTGGGCTTTGCCCGCAAAAATGACCTGGAGCTTTCTCGTTTCGCTGATTTTGAGCAACCGGTCGACATCAAAGAACAGCAGGTGGGGCCGTTTGTATGCCGTTGCACGCCGTGCAAAACCGATGGTAAACACATTCGGGTCCATGATCACGCCGCTCGTCTGTCCTACATAGGTGAGCAGCTTTTGCTTTGCCTCCCGGTGCGCTTCCCAGATCTCCAACTCGGGAATATTGCCGGACCGGACGAAGAGCTCGGGCTCGTTGGCCCACCCGGGGATATATTTGTCGAAGAGCTTCGCCATCTCCTCGCAGGTCCAGGTGAATGAATGGACCCCGTTCGTGATGGCGTGGATGTGGTACCCCGGGAACATGTGCTGCGAGACCTGGCCGTGCTTCTTTGCCACGCCGTTGACATACTTGCTCAGGTTGAGCGCCAGCATCGTCATATTCAGGTTGTCCCTGCCCGCAAGGTCCCTCAGCACGTCGAAGGGGATGATCTCGCCGAGCACTTGTTTGACGAGGGAGTAGGGGAACTTGTCGTGTCCCGCCTCCACGGGCGTGTGCGTCGTGAAGACGCAGAGGTCGCGCACACGGCCGATGTCCCAGACCGAGCGTTCGTCCCACACGCTCTCGATGTCCCGCTTGAACCGGAGGAGAAGTTCGAGGGCCAGGAAGCTTGCATGCCCCTCGTTCATGTGATATTTCTTGATATGGAATTCAAGCGCTGAAAGCATGCGTACGCCGCCCATGCCGAGCACGATCTCCTGCTTGATCCGGTAGGCACTGTCTCCTCCATAGAGGGAATCGGTGATGTTCTGGTCCTGGGGCGCGTTCTCAGGGAGATCGGTGTCCAGAAAGAAAATTGGCACCGTGCCGCCGGTGGGGCTCACCACTCTATAGAGCCACGCCTGTATATAGACGTCCCGGCCTTCGATCTGGATCCTGACCTTCTCCGGAAGAAGTGTCATGTATTTCGCCGGGTCCCAGATCACGGGAGTTTCCTTCTGCCATCCGGTGGCGTCTATTTCCTGATTGAAGTAGCCTTTGCACGTGATCAAGGTCACTGCCACGAGCGGAAGATTCAGGTCAGCGGCGGATTTGATCGTGTCGCCGGCGAGGATTCCGAGACCGCCGCTGTAGGTGGGGATGTCGTTCTTGACCCCGATCTCCATGGAAAAATAGGCGATCATCGGCTCGGCGGTAAATTCATGCAGATTGTTCATACTCCCCCTTATACTCCCCAACCGGTATTCCCTTGGAGGAAGTGTTACTTTTAAAAAGATAACAGAAATGGCGGCATATTTCAATGGTCGTTAGGGAATTATGACATGACGGGCTAAAGCGAGAGGCGTGCGAAGAGTTATTTTGCGCTATTCCGACGCGGGACTACTCCGTTTTGATCCGTTTCGGCCACGTGTAAATGTTCATCCGGTCGCCGCGGGCAAAGCCCACGAGCGTGATGCCCATGTCCTCTGCGTAGCTGATCGCCATGCACGATGGGGCGGCGCGGCTGATGAGGATCGGGAAGCGGTTCCTGCCGGCTTTGGTCATGATTTCCGAAGTGACCCTGCCGCTCGTCAAAAGAATTTTGTTCTCAACCGGGACCGAGTTCAAAAAAGCCTTTCCGATCAGCTTGTCCACGGCGTTGTGCCTGCCGATGTCCTCGGAGAAGAACAAAATATCCTTGCCGTCCGAGAGCGCGGCGCTGTGTACGCCGCCGGTCTCTAAATACAGAGATGAGATGTTTCGGAATATTTTGAGCAGGTTCCTGATATCGTCAAGGGACATGATTTGGCCCGCGACGTCTATCCTGCGGTCGGCATACAGAGGGTAGTTGGTGAAGGTGATTCCCTTGCCGCACCCCGAGGATATGGTCCGCTTCTCGAACAGCTTGCTGAAATCGTCCGGAAGGTCGGAGAGTTCAATTTGTACTGTCAGTTCCTTTTCGATTACTTCCAGCTTTTTGATTGATGTTTTGTCGCGAAGGATCCCTTCCGAAAGAAGGAAGCCCACCGCGAGTTCCCGCAGCTCGGCAGGCGTGCAAAGAAGGGTCACGAGCTGCTCGTTGTTCACCACGAGCGTAATCGGGAGTTCCGAGGCCACCGGATCAATGACGCCCTCTACGTTGTTGCCGGAGATTTTAAGGATCAGCGCATCTCTTTTCGTTTCCACGTGAGGAATATAACACAAAGAGGGGGGAAGGGGCAAGAGCAACGA
>Ga0209068_10001237_pt1 | contig 12860 bp, 13 predicted proteins | sample ColStrG_CSR_2012_FD_187200 | JGI IMG/M metagenome (GOLD analysis project Ga0209068, IMG submission 187200) | Freshwater sediment microbial communities in response to fracking from Pennsylvania, USA - Cold Stream Run_MetaG_CSR_2012 (SPAdes)... | ecosystem: Environmental > Aquatic > Freshwater >... | reverse complement strand
TTCAATGCCAGCGGAGTAGATTTGAGCCGTGTGCTATCGCTGATTTGCTGGATGGTGAGTTGAGTAAGCATGCCTTCTGCCACTTGCACAAAATCATTTGCCACCGCGCTCTGGTTCGTTTTGGCTGTTCCAGCGGCTGTGACGTTTCTGTTAGCAACTGGCGCGGCCGCGACGGCGAATCCCGTTTTCCTCCCCCCTTTCTACAACTCGGGTGGACAGCAAGCTTCCGCCGCGCAGCTCAGAGATTTAAACGGAGACGGCAAAGCCGATCTGATCGTGGTGAATCAATGTCAGGTGAACGCGTGCGCGAGCGGCGGTGCGGTGGATGTATTGCTGGGAAATGGAGATGGCACATTTCAACCGGCGGTGACGTACCCCATAAGCGACAAGCAAACTACTTATCTCGCAATCGGGGACGTGGACGGAGACGGCAAGCTGGATTTGGTGGTGGGTGGCACTAATGGCCTTGACTTGCTTCTAGGCAATGGAGACGGAACTTTCCGGGCCGCTGTAAAAATTGACGGATCCTTTACGAATGACGTAGTGCTGACGGATGTGAACGGAGACGGCAAACTCGACCTGCTGGTTGCAGGTTTCGAAACCGTGAAAGTGTTGATAGGCAACGGGAATGGTTCCTTCGGCTCGGCTGTGTCGTATGCCTCCGGCGGATGGGATGCCGCAAGCCTGGCGGTGGGAGATGTAAATGGCGACGGCAAGCCCGACGTCGTAGTGGGAAACGCGTGTGTCAGTAGCAATAACTGCCCGAGCGCACCCGTGATCGGTGTGCTCTTGGCAAACGGCGACGGCACATTCCGTTCCGCCCTGATCCAGTCGGCGCCGCCCTCCTTCGTAACCGGCACCCCCCACAACGCGTTGGCCGACTTTAACGGGGACGGGAAGTTAGACCTGGCAACGGCAGGTTCGGTGCTCTTGGGAAATGGCGATGGAACCTTCCAGTTCGCTGGTCCCTACCCTTTTGGCTTTGGCGGGCAGGTAGCGGTCGCAGATGTGAACGCGGATGGCAAGCTCGATTTGGTCGTGACTGGGAGCGAAGTAGAGGTTCTGTTGGGACTGGGGGATGGCACTTTCCAGGTGCCGGTGGGGTACGGCGGAGGGTCTAGTTCCGTTGCGGTAGGGGATGTGAACGGAGACGGCAAGCTGGACGTCGTGGCGACTAATTACTGCGCCTACGGCTCTTGCGGTTCAGCAACTTCCCCTAACGGTTCCGTAGGCGTGCTTCTAGGCAATGGAGACGGCAGCTTTCAATCCTCAGTGACACATCATGAGCTTAGCGCTTCTTACTTAGTTGCCGGCGACCTGAACGGGGACGGCAAAACAGATCTGATTGCTTCGATCTTGGGATGCGAATGTATAGGAGTCGAGTTAGGCAACGGTGATGGCACCTTTCAGCCCCCTGTGATGTATGGCTCGGGAGCAAACGTCCCTTACGAGGAACGCGTTGCCATCGGAGACGTGAATGGAGATGGCAAGCCAGACTTGCTGGTGGGAATCGTCGGGTCCAACTCTGTGAACGTGCTGCTAGGCAATGGAGACGGAACTTTTCGGGCGGGGACAAGCTTCGCATCTGGTGGGGTCTCGCCAACTTCCCTTGTATTGGGTGACGTAAACGGCGACGGCAAGCTCGATTTGATGGTGACCAATACCCTTCTTAGCAGCACGGGCACAAAGGGGGGCGTGAGCGTGTTCCTGGGCAACGGGGACGGAACTTTCCGCACTCCGGTGAGCTATGATTCGGGCGCCGATAGCGCCAACGCTGTTGCGGTAGCGGATTTGAATGGCGACGGGAAGCCCGATTTGGTGGTGGCGAACTACTGTGCAGTCTCTGGGTGCAGCGACATAGCTGGGAAAGGAGTTCTGAGTGTACGGCTAGGCAACGGGGATGGTACGTTCGGTCCTGAAGTGAATTACGATACCTTCGGTTATCACACCACGGCCCTCTCCATTGTAGATATAAACCAGGACGGCAAACTCGACTTGCTGGCCTTAAATGACAGCGAGATCGTCGTTTTTCGTGGCAACGGTGACGGCGGCACCTTTCAGTCGCCGTCGGCTGTCCCTGTGCCAAACCCTCTACAAAGAGCATTTGCCCTGGCCGACTTCAACGGTGACGGCAAGCTCGACCTGGCTATACCTGGTGTTTTACTCCCGGGCAATGGCGACGGGACATTCCGATCACCCATCCAGCTGAGTCCCATTGGAGGTCCCACCGGGCTTGTGGCGGCGGACTTCAACGGCGATGGTAAGCCAGACTTGGCGATTAACAATCTCGGCATTTCGATATTGCTGAACGTCGCATCGAACTTCCACTATGCGACTGCAACCGCGGTGAGTTCATCGCCGAACCCGACGATTTATAATCAGGCAGTAACCTTGACGGCAACAGTCGCCACCAGCCATACCGGTGCAACACCGACTGGCAGCGTGACCTTCAAGTTCGGATACGGAGGCGTGATCGGCACCGCCCCGCTTACAGGTGGTGCGGCCAGCCTGAACACAACCTTCCCCACCACTGGAACGAAGTCGGTTGTTGCCTCTTACTCCGGGGACACCACCTTCGCCGGCAGCACGTCGACACTGTTCCACGAAACCGTGAATGGAAATCCGACTACCACCACGCTGGCGTCGAACCTGAATCCCGCGCTCCCGAGCCAAGCTGTCACACTCACCGCTTCCGTCGGTAGCCCGGGAGGCGGAACTCCCACCGGCACCGTAACCTTCAAATTCGGCTATGGCGGAGTGATCGGCACGGCTGTAGTAAGTGGTGGACAAGCTCGCTTCAACACGAGTTTCGCCTCTGCCGGAATGAAGTCGATTCTCGCCGTCTATTCCGGAGACTCGACGTTTGCCCCCAGCACATCCTCAACTCTGAGCGAAGTAGTGAAGCCGTCGGTCACTGCGACCACGCTGACTTCATCTCCGAACCCTTCGATTGCCGGGCAGATGGTGATGCTGAAGGCGACCGTGACCCCGCAATTGGGAGGGATGCTGACTGGCACCGTAACCTTCAAATTCGGCTATGGCGGAGTGATCGGCACGGTGCCTCTCAGCGGAGGGCAAGCCGCTCTTAGCGCTACGTTCAATGTTGCTGGGGCGAAGTCGATCCTCGCAGTTTATTCGGGGGACGCGAGTCACACGGGCAGTACTTCGGCCGTGCTCACGCAGTCGGTCAATTGAAAAGGCGTTGGCATCGCAGGCTCATTCACGGAAGATGAACCTCTACATCTTTCATCCGGCGCACGCGCGCGCTCAAGTTGCCTCCGATCCGGGCCGTGTTCGTCAGCGTAAGGTTATCTCCGACCATCGTCAGATCGCGGCCGATACTGCCACTCACATCTCCATTGCTGGTGAAGATGTTCACGCTGCGCTTCACCACGCCCTCGAGGCTGGCATCCCCGGTGCCAACCATGACGCCTTCACCCACGCGGCCCCGCTCAGCCACACGCAAGGATTGCACCAAACCGTAGAGACTGTGACCCAACTGCCCGTCCAAATCGAGCGAGTGCGACAAGGTGTAGATATGGCCTTCCACGGTTATCGGCTCCTTTCTCCCAAGCCTTTTGGTTGGTTCACTCCACCAAAGCTTCCTCGGGTCTGGGAGCCGACATTGCTATGGAATCAACTTCACTCATTGGGCAGATGGTGAGTGTAAACGCGTGATTACGTCAATGACGATGCCCAGTCCGGCGAATATTGCACGAAAACATGCAGGCTATCGCTGGAGCCCTTAACGGGCCGTCTCGAACTGTTCACTTTTGGACAGTTTTCTGCCTTGGTTGTCACCTATTATTTGTGCCGACGACCTCTGGCCGGCCGTGGAGGAAGTCATGGAAAACTTCGCCGAGTTGACGGAGAGGTTGCTTGAGATCCAAAGTGGCGGAAGGCAAAGAAGCCCAGAGCTGATCGCGGAAAAGCGATTGATGGACGGTCTGCAGCGGAGTGTGGCGGGAAGCTTGCCGCAAACCGTGAAGTTGGCCGCAAAGCCGACTGCAGAAGCGACCAAGGGCTTATCGTGTTTCTCCTGATGTTTGTGCCTGCTTGTTCTTATCTCCTGGCTGGATTGCACGGCATGCGATCCGGTGAGTTGCCCTTCTTCAAACGTTTCAGAAATACGCAGACCACTGAAAGTAGAACACATAGAGGAGGCGTGTCGTGCCTAGAACATCTAATTTCCACCTAAGCACCATCGCTGAATTCGCCTTCGAAGGCTTATGCCAGGTGACTCTGCCCGTACTGCTGCTGGCTGCGACCGTCTGCCCGGCGGCAATCTCGTTTGTGCAACAAAACTCGGCGGTGCCGCAGACACCGCAATCCTCGGTGTCAGTGGTCTACTCCTCCGCCCAGGTCGCGGGGGACACAAACGTCGTTGCCGTGGGGTGGAGCGATGTCGCGTCGTCAGCCTCGGTGGCGGATAGCAAAGGGAACACTTATGCCTTGGCCGTGGGGCCCACACGTCAAGCCAGCATACATAGCCAGGCGATCTACGTGGCCAAGAACGTGGTTGCCGCCGCCGCCGGCGCCAACACGGTTACGGTGACATTCACTGCCGCTGTGCCCTGGGCTGATGTGCGGATTTTGTCTTACCGCGGTTTGGACATCGCGTCGCCCGTGGAAGCAGTTGCAGGCGCGGTCGGCACAGGAACCACGTTGAACTCGGGATTGGTGACCACTGCGAACGCCAACGATTTGCTGTTCGGGGCCAGCTACTTGACCACGCGAGTGACGGCGCCGGGCGCAGGATTTACCAGCCGGCTGATTACCAGTCCGGACGGAGACATCGCCGAGGACGAGATCGTAACCGCTGCGGGGAAGTACAGTGCGACTGCGACCATGACTTCCGGAAGTTGGGTGATGCAGGTGGTGGCTTTGAAGGCAGCGGCTACACAGTCAGCGGCGGCCACCCCGACGTTCAACCCAGCGCCGGGAACTTACACGACCGCGCAGACCGTGCATCTGTCGGACACAACCGCAGGGGCGACGATTTACTACACCACCAACGGCACCACGCCCACGACCTCGTCAGCGGTGTATAACAACGCGACCCCGATTCAAGTGACCGCGACCACCACCATTATGGCGATGGCTACGGCCCCCGGTTTCGTCAATAGCGCCGTGGCATCGGGCACCTACTCCGTTGGCTCCTCTACGGCACCGATCGCGTTTGTCCAGGTCGCCTACTCCGTTCCATCAACGCCGCAGTCGACCGTGACCGTGGTCTACTCCAAGGCCCAGACCGCAAGCAATACCAACGTCGTTGCCATCGGCTGGAGCAACAGCACATCGACGGTGACCTCGGTGATGGACACCAAAGGGAACACATATAACGTGGCCGTAGGGCCCACGGTGCAGAGCGGCGTTCAGAGTCAGATTATTTATGTTGCCAGGAATATCGCCGCGGCTGCCGCGGGGGCGAATACGGTGACGGTGAAATTCAGCGCCGCCGTGCTTTTCCCGGATGTTCGTGCCCTGGAATATAGCGGCCTGGATCCGGTGTCACCGGTGGATGTTACGGCCGGGGCGTCGGGAACCAGCGCCACCAGCAGCTCCGGGTCCGTGACTACCACCAGCTCCTACGATTTGCTCTTTTCCGCGAACTACGTCAGCACCAGCACCAACACTGCGGGCAATGGTTTCGTAAACCGCGCCATCACCAATCCCGACGGTGACATCGCGGAGGATCAGATCGTCACCGCGACCGGCGCCTATACGGGAACGGCGAAGCTTACCAGCAGCGGCAGCTGGATCATGCAGACAGTGGCATTGCGGGGCATCGGAACCGGCCCTCCAACTCCCGATCCTTCGGTGGTGGGTCAATGGGGTTCGATTACCGCCTGGCCGATTTTGCCGGTTCATGTGACCCTTATGCCCACCGGCAAAGTGTTGGCGTTTGGCCACGATTCCACCGTCAATACTACCGTTGCCACCATTTGGGACCCGGCCAGCAACGGCTTCACCCCGACGTCGTTCACCAGCGCCGATCTGTTCTGCTCCGGACACGGCCTGCTACCGGATGGAAGGGTGTTCATCGCCGGCGGCCACAACATGGCCGACTATCACGGTCTCAACAACGGGACAATATTTGATCCCACAACCCTAGCCTGGTCGTCCGCGCCTGCGATGTCTTTTGGGCGCTGGTATCCGACCGTCACCGCACTGCCGGATGGCCGGATGCTGGTCACTTCGGGCGCGATCAACTGTGACGGCTGCAACGCCACCGTCCCCGAGATCTATAGCCCGACCGCCAACAGCTGGACTCAGCTGACGACCGCGTCATTGAGTCTCCCCATCTATCCGCACATGTTCGTGCTGCCGGACGGGCGCGTGCTTAATACCGGATCGTATGAGCTGCCTGTGGCGGCCAAAGCTCTGAATCTCAGCACACAGGCCTGGACCACTATCGATCCCACGGTGCTGGACGCGGGCAGCGCAGTGATGTACGTGCCCGGAAAGATCCTGAAAACCGGCACCTCGGCGAACTCCGATTCACCCTACAAGAATTCGGCGGCCACCGCGTACATCCTGGACATGACGGCAGGCTCTCCCGCCTGGCGTACCACCAACTCCATGAGATTCGCCCGCACCTATCACAACCTGACCTCGTTGCCGGACGGCAATGTCCTGGTGACGGGCGGGGAAGGGACGACTAATCCGTTCGATCAATCCACCGCGGTTTATGCGGCGGAAATGTGGTCGCCAACTTCCGAAACCTTTACCACCATGGCCTCGATGCAAACCCCCCGGGTGTACCACTCGTTCGCCCTGCTGTTGCCGGATGGCCGAGTGCTGGTGGGCGGCAGCGGAGAATACGGGTCCGGCAGCATCGATCAACTGAACGCCGAAATCTATTCGCCTCCCTACTTGTTCAAGGGGGCGCGCCCAACCGTGACTTCGGCTCCAAGTCGGCTCACGTATGGTTCACAATTCGCGGTGCAGACGCCTGATGCCACGAATATTTCTTCAGTAGCGCTCCTGCGGTTGGGCTCGGTGACGCATGCTTTTAATGAGAACCAGCGCTATATACCGCTTACGTTTAGTCCGTCACTAGGTTCTTTGAATGTGCAAGCACCGGCAAACGGGAATATTGCCCCGCCGGGTCATTACATGTTGTTCCTGGTAAACAGCAGTGGAGTACCGTCGGTGGGTGTGATTGTGCAGTTCCCGGCGCCCTAAAATGCCGGTCTGGCAAAAGTACTAACGCGGGCCGGGAGGACGCGCGATCGGTGATGGGTGAGTTCGTCTCCATTCAACTCCGTTCTCTTGCGCTGCAGCCGCAGGCGGGGAGGGGCCGAGCAGGAGAAAGCGCTCGGATTCAATGAGGTCATTGATAACTCCTTCGAGGAAGCTGGGTGACGGCGTGCGTCGTATCACGGGCGGTTACGGCGCAGACATTGTCATCGACTGGGTCGGTAAGGATCGCTGCTCAATGTCGTTCTGCACAATTGGGATTCCACGCCACCCTGACTCCAGCCTTAGACCAAGATCAAGGAACATTCAACAGAGTCCTTTGCAAATGCTTGCGGAGCACTGCATGTGAGCAATGTTGCACAGACCACATCGCATTTGCCCTGCTAAGTTCCCTCACTATGAGGAGGCTCTATGAATGCCTTTCGCATTTTGGTGGCTGACGATCATCCGGTATTCCGTTTCGGTCTGTGCTCGCTGCTTGGGTCTCACGAAGGGTGGGCGGTCTGCGGAGAGGCCGCTGACGGACGGGATGCAGTAGAGAAGTGCAGGCTGTTGAAACCCGATCTTCTGATCTTGGACATTTGCATGCCAAAACTAAATGGCGTGGACGCGGCACGACAGATCCTGAACGACGATTCCGCCCAGAGAATACTGATCCTTACCGACGTGAACTCCGATCAAGTGGTCCGAGACTGTTTGGAAGCGGGTGTTCGCGGATGGGTTTTCAAGTCCGACGGAACCGACGACCTGACGACAGCAGTGGAGGCTCTGCAACGGCACAAGTCCATCTTCAGCTCGCGAGTGTCCGATCTGATTATGGACGGTTATCTGCAGCAACATCGCGTTGGTCCGGCCGCGGCCAAGGCACCCAAATTGTCGCCTCGGGAGCGCGAAGTCGTGCAGCTCCTGGGCGAGGGCAAGACTACCAAGGAAGTCGCCATGGTCCTGAACGTGACAGTGAAAACGGCCGAAACACATCGAAGCAATCTCATGCTCAAGCTCAAGCTTCACTCGATCGCCGAGTTGGTGCTGTATGCGGTGAGGAATGAAATTGTCCATGTGCAACTTCCAACTGTGCTGCGCTTCCCCAACCCGGGAATGGTCGAGCGGACCTTGCCCCGTCAGGGCGTTAACTGAGAGTTTTCGTTTTGCCTCATGCAACCAGACGATGATGAGTCGTTGTCGCGCAGGTGGCTGCATGACAGGCAGATTAAGAAAAGTCAGTCTTGGGAATTTAGAACCTATCTTGCATTGAGTACCGGCTTCGTAACGTGGTCACAGTGGCACAGACTAATGTGCCTCAAGAAAGTAACAGAGAATACTGAAACCGCTACGCCACCGTCCTTCCGGCACGACCAACTAGCTGCACCGGAAACGTGCCTACACTCGTGCCAGCTTTTTCAATTCGCGTAACTTGTCTTCCAACCACTCCTTCGCGTCTCCCGGGGGCTGCACGCACTTCTCGCCCGGCAACCGTGCACCCAGCCACTCATCCTCGAGCGCGGGCGAAGAGCCTGGCATCCGTTGGTATCTCGGCATGATGATGGTGCTACCCCTAAGCGTGCGGGAAGGGGCGTCGGAAGCAAAGAGCGACGAGCGAAGGCTCCCCCACTTCGTAGCCGCAACCATCCCGTCGACACGGCCCAAGAGGGCAGCTAAGCCGTCTGGTTTGGCGGGGTAACTGCACTCTCTTGAGACATCAATAGGATCGCTGATTTGCTTTCTCAATACTGTGCAGAATGGCTCAGTTCATGAGGCGCTGAATAACAATCGTGCTTCCAGGGCGCCGCCGAGCTTGGCGTCAATGACTCGATAGCTGCCAGGCGGACGGACTTGACGCGGCTCGCTGCTCAGGGCTTACGTAGCCAAAAACTTCCAGTTGCTGGATAGTCCTCTCAGGCAAGGGTAGTGACGGCGAAAATCTAGCCGGCTGCAGCAGCCAAGAACTTGGGTGTAGCCTTCGGTTCATCAGCTCGTATCAATTCCTCGAACGCAGCTAATACCTCAGGGTCCCACCAACCTTTCTTGACTTCATTCTTCATGACATTGAGGGCTGCGTCAGCCGAAAGCGCTGGTTTGTAAGGACGCTGGGTGCTCAGGGCATCGTAAACATCCACGATCTGCAATATTCGGACAGTGAGCGGAATCTGCTGGCCTCGGAGTCCATCCGGATACCCGGATCCATCCATCTTCTCGTGATGATGGCGAATGATCGGCAGCACCAGTTGAAAGGACTTCAGAGAGGCACAAATGCGCTCCCCTGCCACAGGATGCAGGCGAAGGATCATTTGCTCGTTCCGAGTAAGCCGAGAGGGCTTGAGCAGGATAGAATCCGGCACCGCGACTTTGCCGATATCGTGGACGATACCTGCGCGGCGTAGCGCCTTAATCTCCTCCGCGGGCAAGCCCATATGCTCGCCGAGACGTGCCGAATAGTCTGCCAGCCGCTCACAATGTCCCTGAGTGTACGGGTCCTTCCCTTCGATGCTGCGCGCCAGAGCGAAGATCACAGCTTCGGCTCGTTCCAGTTCGTCGGTAAAGGCTTTTAGGCGCAAGAGCGAGCGAACGCGCGCGATCAATTGTTCCCGCTTCACGGGCTTGTTCAGGAAATCGTCGGCCCCGGCTTCGATCCCTTCCACCCGGTCCTGGGTAGCGGTCAGTGCTGTAATCAAGACAACCGGAATCAGTAGCGTTTCGGAATTACTCTTGATCCGACGGCAAACCTCGGTGCCGCGCAGCTTGGGCATGTTTACATCCAGCAGAAGCAGGTCTGGCTGCGCACGCCTAAACTCCGTGAGCGCCATCTCGCCGTCGCTTGCGGTCACCACCTTGTAGCCTTCGTAGGTCTTAGATGATCCAGATGTAACTATCTCAACTATGCCAGAAGATGATAAGTGTTGCTGATCAGTACTGCTCACACCTAGCATCAAGGCGGAGGAATTTACGAGTCGGCTTTACGAGCCACCACGACCTGCGAATCGGCACTCTCCAGCCGAGTTGCCACTGTCGCCAGCCGCCTGCTCACCTTCGCGCGGGGCCAGCGCTGGCTACCGGTGAGTTGGCTAGTCCGCGCCCTTACCCCTTCCAGCATCGATTTTTGACGAATATCGGTTTTCCAACACGCTCGGCGTAGAATAGTGCAGCGAGGCATCCCGGTGCCGTTCAACGGAACTGAGTGACTTTCCAGGGTTCCGTGAGCAACCCAAACCCGGCTCGTCGCCTCCAACCCCAGCAGCTTTGTACGCCAACCAATGTCGGCAGTGGCCACACCAGCGCCGCTCCAGAAGTCACGAAAAGTTGCGCTGTCCATAGTGGCTGCCTTGGCCATCGTGTTTTGTGCGGCCTTCATTTTTCTGGCCTTGCACTGGCCATTCAGCCGAGACGCTGTTGTGAAAGACCTGGAGGACGAGAGCTTCAGCAAGGTGGAGGTCGGCGCCTTTCATGGGACGTATTTCCCGCGCCCGGGCTGCGTTCTCGAACACGTGGTCTTTCAGCACAATCCCAAGGCCAGAACGCCGCCACTTATGACCATCGAAAGGATAAGGATTGAAGGCAGTTTTGGCGGGCTGTTCCGACGGCACATCAAGCGCGTGGTCGCGGAGGGCATGCATATTCTGATACCGCCCAAGGGAACGGGCGAACACTTCGAAACGCCACCGCGGGCAAACGCAGCAATCGACGACCTGGAGGCTGACGGAGCGATCCTCGAGGTGGCTCGATCCCAGACAGACCAGCCGCCTCTCAAGTTTGTTTTCTCGTCATTTGCCCTCAGCCACATCGGCAGCGACGGCCCGGCGTCCTTTAAGGCAAGGTTCTCCAATCCGGAACCACCTGGTGAGATATCCACCACTGGAGAGTTTGGCCCGTGGAACGCCGACCAGGTGGGCAAGACAGCCGTATCCGGGGAGTACCTGTTCCAACACGCGGATTTGGGGGTGTTCCGCGGAATCAGCGGTCTGCTTTCTTCTTCGGGCAAGTTCAGCGGCGAGCTTGACCAGATTCAGGTTGACGGCGCCACCGACGTTCCTCTTTTCGCCGTCGACGACAGCTCTCACCCAGTGCAATTGCGAACCCAGTTCCATGCGGTGGTAAATGGTGAGAACGGAGACACCGTCCTGAAACAGGTAACTGCAACTTCCGGGCAGACGACGGTCTGGACGGAAGGTAGCGTAGCGGGAGTACCTGGCCAGAACGGAAAGACGGCCTCGCTCGAACTAACGGCCAAAGACGGCCGGATTCAAGACATCCTGCTGTTTTTCACCGACTCGCCACGGGCTCCGATGTCGGGGATCGTTAGTTTCAAGGCAAAAGTTTCTGTCCCGCCGGGGCCGCGACCATTTCTTGAGAAATTGGAATTGCAGGGCGATTTTGGGATTGACTCCGGGATCTTCACAAAATCCGCTACGCAAGCGGGAGTCAACAATCTGAGCAAAGGCGCCCAGGGAATTGAAGGTCATAGTCGTAATAAGGGTGATAAGGACGAAGGTGACCCTGAAACCGTCCTTTCTGACCTGAAAGGGCGCGCGATAGTTAAAGACGGCACGGCCAGATTGTCAAACCTTTCATTTAGAGTTCCCGGGGCCTTGGCCCAAATGCAGGGAACTTACAGCCTGATCACCGAGAAAATTGATTTGCGGGGAACCCTGAAAACGGACGCTGAAGTATCCAAGACGACGCACGGGATAAAGTCCTTAATGCTGAAAGCACTGGATCCATTTTTCAAGAACAAGCGGGGCGGCTACGTGGCGCCGGTCAAGATCACAGGCACTTACAAGCATCCATTGTTCGGCCTAGACCTCGGTGACCGGGACGACCATCCGAACCCCAAAGCAACGGTGCACGCGCCTGCGTCAGCTGACCCACCACAACATAATTCAAGTAAGTAACGAGTCGACGAGCCGATTGCCGGGCGACTTACTCGCAAATCTCGCACAAACGCCGCGATCATGGTTAGTCGCTATCTTTGCTGCGGCGATGGCACGAGGGGTTTAACTCCGGATCGCAATGGGAGTGGAAGATGTGCGTCCCGATCGCAAAACCCAGAACAGACCCAACCAACATATCGGAAGACCAGTGATCATGAGCCATGAAGCGACCCACGGTAACCGCCCCTGCTGCGCTGTAGGCCAGCACTCGTACCCAGGGTTTAGGGTATTCGCGAGCGAGAACTGTCGCTATGCTCCACGTGAACATGGCGTGACCTCCAGGGAACGACGTATTCATCGCGTGATGCTTTAAGAAGTCGCCGTTTCCGTTGCTTTCTCCCGGTCGCTGCCTGCCTGCAATGAATTGCATCGGCGCATAGATGAGGAACGTGTTGGTCAAGGTTTCCAGTTCCAGAATTCCAGTTTCTTTCGCGTGCGGATTCGTGGTCTTGATCCCATAGACCCATAACCCCGCCGCCGAAGCCGCCAGACCTCCCAAAGCGATATTGGAGGTGTTCTGATAGCGCTGAAGCTGGCCATCCGGGACCTGATTTTCAATTCGCCTGTCAGTGGCGAGCAGGGACCCCGTTGCCGCCAGTAGCAGGGCATCCCACTTGAGGTTGGAGACATCGTTAGTCTCTGCGGTATTCCTGGTGACCCAGTCGGCGATGTCAAGGCGCAGACCAGACAGGTGCTGGAGCGTATCGACCAGCTTTTACAAATGGCTGGTAC
>Ga0209068_10001236_pt1 | contig 12863 bp, 10 predicted proteins | sample ColStrG_CSR_2012_FD_187200 | JGI IMG/M metagenome (GOLD analysis project Ga0209068, IMG submission 187200) | Freshwater sediment microbial communities in response to fracking from Pennsylvania, USA - Cold Stream Run_MetaG_CSR_2012 (SPAdes)... | ecosystem: Environmental > Aquatic > Freshwater >... | reverse complement strand
GGGTAAAAGACTTAGCTACAACTGTGTTGCCAGACACGAGAAGGCCGGCGACTTTGTCGCTCGCGGCCTCAACCGACCGTCTGCCGCCGTTGCCCTGGATCGTCATCGCCGGGTCGACTCCAGCCATTGGTATGGGTTGGTTAGATGCCGTCCCAGCCAACCATGCTTCGGATCACACCGTCCTATGAGCATCCAGGGGAGCGCGATTCCAAAACTGGCACGTCCTCCCTTCAACCTGGAACACATCCCCTCATCCAGAGAAAGGCTATCACCACCAAAGTCGACATTACGGCCAGGACACTGGTCGAACGGTGCTGCCTCCGGAGGTTCCATGGCATGGACACCAGAGAGGCTGGATGAGCGGTCACCTTGACGCGACAGGGTCTGCTCCCCGGTTCGGACTGCGCGGCGCGGTTGCGTTTGTATCCCGAAAAACGTATACCGATTCAGAGCTGATAGGGAAGAGACTCGGAAAAGTCATTTGCTCAACGAGACGGAAGTGTCCGGGGAGGGCAATTGCAAAGAGACTGATCGGGTTGTTCGGGTAGTCCTTCAAGAAAGTGGGGCTATGCCCACTGGGTGAAACAAGGAACAGGGTGCCGTTGTGAGCAAGGGCCACTGCCTGTCTGGCCACGACTTGTGGGGGTGTCACGGTCAGGCCGAAGAACTGAGGCTGAGGATGGGGGCCATTGAGGTGGGAGAGCTGTTCGGCGAGAGGTGGGACACCGAGCCGGAGCACCGGATGGTGTTGTGATGATCCGGCATCGGCGAGTGCAACGTCGAGCTCGGACAGGGGATTGTCAAAGACGGGTACGCTGACTATCGGGTCTCCGCTGGTCCCTACCCGATTGATGAACGCCACCGCCGCAGCGGTGTTCGGGCGCTGAGCAACGGGAGTGATCATCTTGGCCCCGCCGATGGAGAATGCCACGAGGGTGAGAGCGACCGCGGCGACCCACAGGGTCCGTCTCAGCGGACTGGTGACGAGGGCACCAATGGCGAGCGCCAGGCCAGGCCAGGAGGCGATCAGGTTCCCACCACCCAATACGTCGACTCGGGCCCAACTGTAGAGCACGACGAGAAGAGCAGGTGCAACGGCGAGCACAATGACCAGCGTGGATCGGGGTGACAATCGCCACCGGAGTCTGCCGGCCTTCCGCAGTCCTTCGACGAGACCGAACAGTCCGATGGCCAACCCGGTTGCGGCCAGTGCAACCGCCAACTCACCGGGCATTCGTTTGATCGGGATAGCCGGATGCCCGATCCAATAGCTCACGAAGATCAGTTGGAGGGTGTGGAGGTTGACGGGCACCAGTGTGGGAATGAAACTCGGCGCGTGGAGGTCCTCTTGAAGCCCGCCGAGCCACGGTAGATATGCCACCCCGGCCGCCACATTTGCGGCGATGAGCGCCCGCCGCGCCTTGGGCTGGGTCCACATTGCCCACGCCAGCTGGGGTACGAGAATGAAGATCACCGTGTAGTGGGTGTAGGCGGCGCCACACGTGCAGGCCGCGTACGCGACCCACCATCCCGGCCAGCCGGTGTCCAGCGCGCGCAGCAGGGCAAGCGTGGACAGCAGAGCCAAGAACAGCACCAGCATGTACGGTCGCGCTTCTGTCGAGAAATAGATCATGTAGGGGGAGAAGGCGACACAGGTCGCTCCCACGAGCGCGGCGCGTCGCCCTACTGTCCACAGGCCTAGGAGGAAGGTGAGCGGAATGGCCACCGTCCCGGTGACGAGCGAGACCAGCCGTATCGACTGGCCCGGATTCCCCAGGATCCCCTTGGTCGCCCACGCCAGGAGGAAGTACAACGGAGGGGTCGTTTCCAGGTTGCTGTGGACCAACAAGAGGACGCGGCCCAGGCTGTGTCCGACAACGATGAAATAGGTCGAGATCTCGTCGAAGGCGAGCGAGGCGTTGAACGACGGCAGCCGGAGGAGCAGGCCACCCAGGGTGATGGCGCCGACCATGACCAGGAAGAGCCTCGGCACAGTGCTCTCGTCGGCCCGGCTCGTGACGGCCCGTCGGGCATGGCCATGTGGCCCCTCTCCCGACGGGGGGGTGACGGGCCGAGCGGTTGTCGGCCCGCTCGGCGTGAGAAGGTCGGCCACCGTGGGACTCCCAGCGCCGAGCGACTGATTGCCCCCGGTGCCACGGTCGGTCATCGTTGGGTCACCTTCGACTGCAAGCGGAGGAGAGTCAGCCGCTGCCCATGGCCCTGCCCACCGGACCTCGGAACAGCGTCCCAGGACCAGCCAGGAGGCGACGATCCCCTCTCTGCCACGGCCCCACACTTCAACCTGGACACCCCCTCACCAGAGGGTAAGGATATCACCGCCATGGAGCTTTCTTGGGGAGTTGATATGAGGCACAGGACGGTTACCGGTCGAACGGCAAGGTCTCCCTAGGATTCGTCCGGACGGGTAGGCGAGGATGACTGCCGCCGTTTGGCTGACGGATGCGTCATTGCTCACCGTTTCGGGTTGCCCCTTCATCTTCCGGACTATCAAGCACACCCCGTGCAAGCGCTGATATAGGGGACTCAGCGATTCGAAGGCGCAGAAAGCGGCTAGATTTGACACGCATGAGGGCAGCGGTTCTGCGCCTACGGCGCCTGTACTACACGCCACAGGGCAAGAAGCTGGTCCGCTACGGGATGGTGTCGATCGTCTCTGCTCTCATAGGCTTCACCATTCTGACACTGGTCTACGGCGTCTTGCAGTTGTGGACCGAGGTGCCGAGCGTGCTCTTCTCAAACATCCTCGCGACATTCCCCAACTATGTCCTCAATCGCAAATGGGTCTGGGGCAAGTCGGGTCGATCGCACCTGGGGCGAGAAATCATACCGTTCTGGATAATGTCGATCACCGCAATGGTACTGGCACTTTTGACTGCCTCGTTCGCTCGGAACTTCAGCGATGCCCATGACCTCAGTCATTGGGCGCGCACCGTGGTCATTGTCGGAGCAAACACCACCGCCTTCGGCGTCATATGGTTTTTGAAGTTCATCATTATCAATCGCCTGTTTCAGACGTCCCCGGACCCCAAGTCTGAGTTGGAAACCGAGGTAACTCCAGTGGGCCAGGCCGGTGCCCCACCGATGTCGATTCCGAAGGCGGGCGTAGTCAACAGCGGTTCAGCAGAACCAGATTCGGAGTACGTGGAGGGGTCACCGGAGTAGCTGTCGAGGCCCCAACGGCTGCCGCAATTGCTGTTTCCAGCGACGACACTATTGCTGGTCTCTACCTCGAAACCGACGCCGATCAGGTTGCCTGGCGATTTCGAGAGGCAAGTTGTCCGAGCCCGGTCCTCAGTTCCCGCCTGGCGTGCATCGCTTCAAGACTGTCTGCGGAATAGATTACGTCCAAGCGCTTTCGAGTAGAATCACAACGTGGAGTGGTCCTACGTCGGGTTTCACTGTCGCCTTTTCTGGCCGGGCGCCACTTGAGCAAGCCATCTCGCCGAGGCGACTACCCGATTCTGTGAACTCCACCTTCAGACCGTCGTCCGGGAGTGTCCGGGGGATAGCTCAAAGTTCGGATGCCGGCAGATGACGAGGGTACTTGTCCTAGGCGCGAGCGGAATGCTCGGCACCATGGTTGCTCGGGTGCTGGCCTCCAACAGTGCTCTGGAGGTGGTCGCGAGCACCCGGCAGGGCGCCGGCGCCGCACTTGCTTTTGATGCCGATCGGGATTCCATACCAGAGCTTCTCGATTCCGCCCGCTGCGACTGGATAATCAATGCCATTGGGATCCTGGATCGTCGCATTGACGAGGCCGACCCGGTCAGCGTCGCCGCAGCCATCGAAGTCAATGCAACGCTCCCGAACCGGTTGGTTGCGGCAGCTGGACGACGGCGCCGAGTAATCCACATCTCCTCCGATGGGGTGTTCTCGGGTCGAACTGCTCCGTACGATGAGCGAGCACCCCGTGACGCTGACAGTGTGTACGCTCTGTCCAAGTCCCTGGGTGAGGTGCGCTCCGCGAACGTCGTCAATCTACGCTGTTCGATCATCGGCCGCGATGAACATCCGGCCAAGTCGCTGCTTGGTTGGGCCGTGTCGTTGCCACCCGGTGCGACCATCACCGGCTACACCAACCACCATTGGAACGGGGTCACGACCTATCACCTCGCCAAGCTGTGCGCGGCCGTGATCCTCTCCGACATCCACGACCTTCCCAATCTCCTGCACATCGTGCCGGGCGACGCGGTGAGCAAGGCCGAACTCCTCCAGCTGATCCTTTCGGCCTTCGGTCGGGGCGATGTCAATGTTGTGGCCGAGTCGGCACCAGTCCCGGTAGACCGGACACTTGGTACCGTCTACCCGGAGGTCAACCAGCGCCTTTGGGGCGCGGCTGGGCACCCGACCCCACCAACGATTCAAGAGATGGTGAATGAGCTCTCGACGCTCGGCCAATGATGGTTTCCACGCCTGGGACCTCAATCTGGTTACACTGTCGTACTCATGCCCCATGTGATGCTCACACTCGGTATCCGGCCGGACCTGATTCGCGCTAGCCGGATCATCCATCTTCTCAAGGAGAGCGAGGAGATCCAATTCACGTTCTGCTGGTCGGGCCAGCACTACTCGGACAACCTCAAGGATGTCTTTATTCGGGACCTTGAACTTCCAGTACCAGATATCGAGCTGGGGGCGACGGGGGACAGCGACGCCGAGGTGGTCGCGTCGGTCATTTCTCGACTTTCTCCCGTGCTGCAGGACATCAAACCCGACGTCGCAGTCTTCCTCGGAGACACCAACACAGTCATCGGCTGCATCGCCGCCGGACAGCTCAATATACCGATCGTCCACATCGAGGGGCTAATGCGCTCCTATGACTGGAGAATGCCCGAGGAGAAGTACCGGACGGTGATCGACCATCTCTCCGACGTCATCTACACCTACTTCGACGAGTACAAGGAGCAGGGGGTACGGGAAGGGATCAATCCGCGCAATGTCGTGGTGATCCAGAACCTGATCGTCGATGTCCTCAACCACTACTACTTCGGGCGCCGCGACGAATACGAACAGTACGCGTCGAAGGGGTTCTTCGCCGAGCGGGGCCTTGAGCGCGACCGCTTCTATCTGATGACATGTCACCGGCGCGAGAGCGTGGAAACCCCAGAGCCGCTGAAGGCCATCATGGATCTGATCGCTCAGAGCCCCTGGCCGGTCTACTTCCCTGCCAGCTACCGCACCCAGAAGCGCCTCAAGGACTTTTCGATCGCTCTGCCGCCCAACGTCACCATGGTGGACCCGATCGGCTACCGCGAGCTTCTGGCCCTCCTCGGCAACTCACGGGGGGCACTAACCGATTCGGGCACCGTCGTCGAAGAGACCGCAGTCATCGGAGTTCCGTCACTTCAGATCCGCAAGGCAAGCGAGCGACCGCAGGTGTACGACTGCGGGTCGAGTGTCAAGTACGATCCGGCCCGACCGGAGGACTACCCGGCCGAGCAGGTCTTCGCCAAGTTGGACAGCCTCTACGGGCAGAATTTTGACCACGGCTTGGGAGACGGCCACGCTTCGGAGCGGCTGGTTGCAGATCTGGTCGAGCGAGTGGTGAACGGAACGGTGCGGGGTCACTTGGCAGAGAACTCGCATATCGACGTGTCCCGCTCCTATCGCGAGGACGGCTTGCCAGTCCCATGAACTCCACCTCGGCGCCGTCGAAGCCCGAGGCCGCCTGGCCATCTCTGGCCACTGTCGTACCGGTCTACAACGAAGAAGCCGGCATAAAGCGCTCCTGCCAGGCCATCGTCGCTGCAGCCGAACATTATCCCGGAAGGGCGATCGTGATCGCCGTCGACGACGGCAGCAGCGATGCGAGTGCAGCCATTCTCTCGGATCTGGAGGGAGACTTGGAGTTGCTGACGCTGTGTAGGCACGAGAGCAATGCCGGCTATGGCGCTGCCATACGGACGGGAGCATTGAGGGCAGGGGAGTTGGGATTTGAGTATGTCGCCTTCATCGACAGCGATCTGACCAATCCACCCGAGGACCTACTGAAAATCGGAGAGCTGGCGAGCCAGGGCCACTCCTATATCAAGGGTTCGCGGTTCGTAACCGGGGGCGGAATGGGTTCGGTCCCGTTCCGACGGCAGGTCTTCTCCGAGGTAGGAAACGCAATCGGACGGAAGCTATTCGGCACGCGGCTGCGGGACGTGACCAATGGATTCCGGGCGATGCGCACCGATCTCTATCTCTCGTGGCCGCTACGTGAGCGTGGCTTCGCGGTGATCGTCGAAGAGTTGGACTGGGTACTGCTTGCGGAAGTTGAACCGGCGGAGTTCCCGACCGTTCTTACGGCTCGAGAAGGTGAACAGCGGTCCTCGTCTTTCCAGTATCGTCCGCAGTTGATCCTTTCGTATCTTCGGTATCCGATGCGCGCCCAGATCCGGCGCCTCAATCGAGCAGTGAAGAGGTCCAAATGAACGATGTGAAAAGTGCGATGGATGTATGCCGAGGCTGCGCGGCGCCCTCGGTCCGGCCATTCCTTGATCTGGGCGAGCTGCCCTTGGCAGGAGGCTTCCTGACCCCCGAGCAGGTCGCTTCGGAGCAGCGCTACCCGCTGCTTGTCAGCATCTGCGAGCACTGTGGCTTGGTCCAAATCGTCTCACCGGTCGATCCAGCGATTCTATTTCAAGACTATTCCTTCGCCACGGGCACGATACCGGGCCTGGTGCGCCACTTTGATGGCTACGCGCAGTGGATCGCGGACTCACTGGGGCCCAGATCGGTGATCGAGTTTGGTTGTAACGATGGTACGCTCATCGTCTCCTTGGAGGAGCGCGGTATCCGGTCGCTCGGGATCGACCTGGCGGCCAACATCACCGAAATGGCGCGCCAGGAGGGGCGGAACGTTCTGACCGGAGCCTTCGGCCCAGCGATGGTCGACGAACTCCGTGACCAGATGGGAGAGGTCGACCTGATCACCGGGAGCAATGTGTTCGCCCACAATGCCGATCCGGCCGCGATCCTCGAGGCCGCCGACGCACTGCTTGCACCCGACGGTGTGCTGTGCTTGGAAGTCATGTACGCCGGCGACCTGCTCGAACAGCTCCAGTGGGACACTCTCTATCACGAACACCTCACCTTCTACTCGCTCGGTACGCTGGGAAGCCTCTTGCACCGGCACGGCTTCGAGCCAATTTGGGCAGAGCGCATCCCGATGCACGGTGGATCCCTCCGTCTGGCTGCCGCTCGTCCCGGTCGCCGCAAGGCGGACGCCTCGGTGGCAGTTGTTGGGGCATGGGAGGAGGAGCGGTTGTTGAACCAAGCACCAACGTGGGACCGCTTTGCCAGCGATTGTCACAGGCGGATTGATGTCTTCGGGAGCACGATGCGCCGATTGTCGTCCGGCGCATCGATCTGGGGCTATGGAGCGGCGGGCAAGGCGACGATGTGGGTGAACGTCTGCCAGATGGACTATCTCGAGGCCCTAGTCGACGCCTCCCCGCTCAGATTCGGCAAGTTGATGCCCGGCACCCATACGCCGATCGTCAGCCCCGAAGAGTTCGGTCGCCATCAGCCCGACTACGTATTCGTGTCTGCGTGGAACTACCTTGACGCGATACGGTCCAATGAGCCGAACTACTCGGGCTACTGGATTGTGCCGCTGCCGGAGATGCGCATCCACTAGCCCGGACCTTCAGCAGAACTGATTCGTGCCCAGTTCCCCGGGTGAGCTCCAACCGGGCTAGAACCAGCGCACACCTACACGATGGAGCGACGCCCGCATGAGTGTGAGCATGTACCCCCCCAGCTCGTGGCCGAGGCGAAACTTGGACTGCTCTCGAACCATGGGCCCGGTCGGCACCCCCGGCAGGCGTACCGTCTTGCCGCCGGCAAGAAGGACCTTGAAGGTCATCTCCGAACATACTGATAGCCGCTGTCCACTGATCCCGAGTGCTTGAACGAAAGTGCGATTGAATGCCCGGAATCCGTAGGTGCTGTCCGGTATGTCGGCCCCCAACAGCAGTTTGATTGCCCGATGGTAAAGCGACTGGTAGATGACGAACCGCTTGGGGACGTCCTGTGTCATTTCGTTCCCGTCGAATCGGGAACAGAGCACCAGGTGAGCTCCGCCTCGTAGTTCGCTCAACATCTTTGGGATCAGCTCGAGTGGATCGCGGGCATCGGGCATGAGGACGACGCAAAATCGCCCTTCGGCATAGGCGATGCCGAGGCGGAGGACAGAGCCGAAGCCGCTTTGGGATCGGTCTTGAACGAGCAGTCGTGTGTGGAGGAGCGGATAGGAATCGGCCAGTTCGGCGGCCAGTTCCAGCGTGCCGTCGCGGCTTCCAGCATCAACGATGAGGACTTCCGCCGGAGCCCCCGCGGCGGCCAGCGCGGTGTTGAGATTCTCGAGGGTCCTTGCAATCGTCGGTGCGTCGTCCAGTGTCGGAATGATCACTGACGTTTCGATGCCGTTCAACGTTCAGCCACCGGCCACGGGTCCCAGAACCGAGCCGGGAAGCGAATGTCGTCGTCGAGCGACGCCTCGAGAGTCGCGTCGGAGAGATACAGCAGTTTGGTCTCTGGCGCCAACGACATGGCGCCATTTGCGTAGCCAGCCGGAACGGACAGGACCGAAGGACTGCGGGCATCCAGAACAAATCGATGCACTTCGGTGTCTGCCGAAGGGGTTTGCCAATCGTCGATTTCCACACAGCAAGCGAGCGCCGCTCCTCTCACAGCCAAGACCCACTTGCGTTCGTGGCGGTGGGCGTGCCAGGCCCGTACCGTCCCCACGGAGAAGTTCTCGACGAAGTACATCCTGCGGCAGTTGCTCAAATCCAGCCCGTTGGCAAAAGATACGCGACCTCGGTCGTCGCTTGACACACCACCAGGGATGAGCTCCGGGCCGTCGCTCATCGAGGACCCGCGTGACGAGAGAGGCTGTGGGGCCTACGGATCTCCCGACCTAGCGGGATCTCCTCTGGGCACAGATACGGACGCAGCGCGTGAAGATTCGAAAATGCAGCCAGGCTCATATCCTTCACCCTGCCGTTGTCGATGAGCCAGGCGATCTGATCGATGGCGTCATCTACCGTGTACTCGGGTTTGAAGCCGAGTTCCTGTTCGGCACGTGCGAAGGAAACCCGGTAGTTGCGGGTGTCCTGAAACGGCACATCGACCCTTTCGATCTCACCGACGCCGACGCGTTCGACGATTCGCTCTGCAATGGTTGCGATGGTGTCGTTTTCAGCGCCGAGGTTGAAAATTCCCGATGCATTTCCTTCGATCTGCGGAACGATCGCGGTGGCGACGTCTCGGACGTGGAGCATTGGTCGATACTGCTCGCCTCCAAAGACCTGCAGGCGTCCAACTAATTTGGCTCGCATCACGAGAAGATTGACGACGAGATCCATCCTGATCCTTGAATACGAGTCGCCGACCCCGGCGATGGTTGCCAGACGAAAGATCAGGCTCTCTGGTCGCCTGCGCATGATCACGCTCTCCGCCTCGAGCTTTCCTTGAGCGTAGAGCGAAAGTGGGTCGGTTGCGCTCTGCTCGTCTACTTCCTCGTCGTTGGCTCCATACACTGAGCAGGTTGAGGGAAAGATGATTCGACCGCTGAATGTCCGGCAGAGCCAGTCGATCGTGTCGACGTTGACCTTCTGGGTAACGCTGGGGTTGAGGGCGCAGGCGGGGTCTCCAACCAGCGCGGCCAACCAGACTACGGCATCAGCGCGGTCCAGGTAGGGGTGGAGCCGCTCGTAGTCCAACACATCGCCTGCGACAAACTCAACGTCCTTGAGGTAGCGCTCCTCGTAGAGGAGCAGATCGTAGACGCGCACGCCATGGCCCGCCTCGATCAACTTGTCGGTCAGCCAGCCGCCAATGTAGCCAGCGCCCCCCACGACCAGCACCCGTGCCATCGTCACCTATGTCCTCAGCTCGGAATCAATTATGCAGACTATATCCCGTCAATCGAGCAAACGAATCGGCCCATCACCCGGGCATCGGGCACCAAACGGGTAGTGCTGGCCCGCCAGGTCCGCAACAAGGGCCAGGCCGGCGCCGTCGACGTCTGGGTCTTCGCATTCATCACCGCTTCACTGGGAGCTCGGGCCTTTCTACGACTATCGCAGTGCTGCAGGAGACACCCACTACGCAGCGCCCCGGCACTTGGGAAACCGGTTGGTGGGCATTCTCCACGGCGGCATCGCCAGTCGCACGGCCTACGACGATGAGCACAGCCTGGGGAAATCGGGCCGCACTCGAGCTCAAGTGGACCGCTCGACAATTGGAGCCGTGCGATATCTAGCGCCGACGGACATCCGGGGAGTATCGGGGTTTCTGGGCATTGTGAATCAGTCTTCCCGATGTGGTCAAAGGCTCGCGATGCGGTAGCCTCGCATTTTGCATCTCGTTTCGAGATGCACCCCGGAGAGCACTATTCAGCGAGGCTTGTTTGGCATGGTAGGCAACGTGGCGGACAAAGTCGAGGTTGGCCGAAGCATCGAGGTCGTCAACTCGCCGTCTGGCGCCAATGCAAGTCGTCGAAGGTTTGTCGTGGCAGCGACGATAGGGATGACTATCGCCGCCATTCCCTATTTGTGGGTGCAGTTCGTACTATGGAACGGTGCACCCAACCTCCTACGCAATTCCTATCCCAACGGGTACGGAGGGGGCTTCTACGACCTCCAGGCGAGGGCGATGCTCGCAGGTCATCTGTACGTTCCGAGGGGTTCACTGGCAATCGAATCCTGGATCCACAATGGCCACGCTTATACCTACTTCGGATTGTTTCCTTCATTGCTTCGGGTTCCAATCCTAGTAGTGACCCATCGTCTCGATGGACAACTGACCGCACTCTCCTTACTTCTGGCCTGGCTGTTGACGGGGTTGTTCGCGTCGATGTTGGTATGGCGGATTCGGGTCATGATTCGTGGAGAGGTTGCGCTCGGGCTGCCCGAAGCGGTCACAATGGGAACACTCGTGGCCACGGTAGTGGGTGGGTCGGTGCTCGTCTATCTAGGGGCCAATCCTTACGTGTATTCCGAGGACAAGGCTTGGAGTGTCACCCTGGCACTGGGTAGCTTATTTGCCTTGCTCGGTGTTTTGGAACGGCCTTCGTGGAGTAGGGTCACCGCCGCTGGACTGCTAGTTGTGGCGGCCAACCTCACCCGGGTGACCGAGGGGTACGCCTGTGTGATCGGTGCATTGCTAGTGGCCCTGTGGTTCGCCCTCGGGCGGCGCGGTGCTGGCCTTCGCAGCTGGTGGATGCCGATGGTCGCTATCGCCGTGATTGCAGTTGCCGTTGGCAGCGCGGTGAACTGGGCAAAATTCGGCATGCTCTTCGGCCTTCCCGTAAACGACTACACGGCATTCCATGTTCTCAATGAGAAGGCCATAAATGGGGGCCACTACTTCGATTTCATCTATTTGCCGAGCACTCTCTTGGCCTACCTGCAGCCCGGAGGGCTACGACTGACCAGTTTGTTTCCCTTCATCACTCTGCCAGCAGGACCACCTAGAGCGGTGGGGGGCGTCTTGTTCGACAACCGGGCCCGGACCGCGAGCGTGACCGCATCAATGCCCTTGTTGTTCCTACTCAGTTGTCTGGGGGTGGTCCACACGTTCCGACGCCACCCCAGTGACGTGGCCAAGATGCTCAGAATCCTCCTAATTGCTTCGGCGACCGGTACCGGAGCCGTGCTCTTCTACGGCTGGATCGCCAATCGATATCTTGCCGACTTCCTGCCGTTCCTCATCCTTGCTAGTGGCATTGGTGCAGTCGTGGTATACTGCAAGCTCGAAGCGCGTTCCACGCGCGTCCGGCTTGCGGCCACGGGGATCGTCGTTGCCGTTGGTGCCTTCAGCATTGCGGCCAACGTGGCGCTGTCGATCACTCCGACCGACGCGTGGTCCTCATCGCAGGCGAGCAGGTTTCTTCAAGCCCAGAACAGCCTGAGCAATCTAACGGGTCACCCGTTGGCCGGGCAGATTGTTCGGGGCAACTCCCTGCCCTATTGGGCTCCCGCCGACACCGTCTTCATCGCAAGGAACTGCGACGCATTGTACGTCTCCAATGGCGAGGACTACCGAGGAGTGCTCAATCAACGGGCCGAGCACCGAGCGTGGGTAGTTGTCGAGGAGGGGCAAGGATATGAGCACATCCTCAGGGTTACCTTCGGTACCCCAAATACCGACTCCCGTCTGGGAGTGCCGCTCGTCACGATTGGCAATAGCGCCATCCTCGTGCACAGTACAGATGCTGGTGGAGGATACGAATCCGTCTGGTTCACTGTGCGAGATCCATATTTTGCTAGCACGAGCATCATCGCCACCATCGCCAGAGGGACGACCCATGCGATCGTTGTCGATACCGACCTCTATGCGAAACTGGTCAGCCTGTCAATGGACTTCTCGCTCTATGTGAGCGGCCCCATCACAACCAAAGGGATTCCCACCGTCCAACTCGGATCGAAGGGGGCGGGTAGTCCGTTCGCCATCCAACAGATTCGGGCTCCGGCTCCTTCCACACCCCTGTGTCGAGCGCTATCCACCTTGCGGTAGTAGTACATGTGCCACGAGATCACTTCTGATCGTCATGATTTGACCACTTCGGGTTCCGAGGGTCGCGCCTTTCTGCGGAGGGTCGCTAGGTTGAACTTCTTGAGGGAAAGGGCCCGCTTCTCGACCAGCCACCAGCTTGCCGCTGCAAACGGGAGGGTGGCGGCCACTCCGATGATCACGTAGGCGGGGTATCCCAGCCGTTGCACGCCCCAGACAACCAGTAGTTCCTGGACGGGCCAGGCATAGATGTAAATCCCATAGGAGTAGTCGTTCTTTGCCCCAAGCTTCTGGAACGGTAGATGGAAACCGAGCCAGAGCAAGGGATAGACCAG
>Ga0209068_10001234_pt1 | contig 12870 bp, 11 predicted proteins | sample ColStrG_CSR_2012_FD_187200 | JGI IMG/M metagenome (GOLD analysis project Ga0209068, IMG submission 187200) | Freshwater sediment microbial communities in response to fracking from Pennsylvania, USA - Cold Stream Run_MetaG_CSR_2012 (SPAdes)... | ecosystem: Environmental > Aquatic > Freshwater >... | reverse complement strand
GTCCAATTGCCTTGAACGCCACCGCTATCGGTGACGAGGATCCCGACTTCGCCGGTTCGTGCTACGTCCACGTGCAGAAGTACCTGCACGACATGCGGTCGTGGGAATCGTTGTCGGTCACCGAGCAAGAGAACGTGATCGGCCGGACTAAGCTCGAAGACATCGAGATGGACGACGACGTGAAGCCGTCCGATTCGCACATCGCGCTCAATGTCATCGAAGACGAAGAGGGAAACGAACTGAAGATCGTGCGCGCCAACATGCCGTTTGGGGAACTCGGCAAGGGCGAGTACGGCACCTACTTCATCGGTTATTCGCGCACCCCAGATGTCACCGAGCAGATGTTGCGCAACATGTTCCTCGGCGATCCGCCGGGCAACACCGACCGCGTCCTGGACTTTTCCACCGCGGTCACCGGCGGCCTGTTCTTTTCGCCCACCGTCGATTTTCTCGACAATCCACCGGACCTGCCCGCACCGGTCACCGAGCGGCCGGTCACAACCAATGCTGAAGACGACTCACTTTCCATCGGCAGCCTGAAAGGAACCACCCGATGAAGAACAACCTCTACCGCGATCTAGCGCCCTGCCAAGCTATTCGCGCAAACTCCTCACGCCGCCAAGACAGCGTCCAGCGCGGAATAGAACAGGCCCAACCCGTCGTCGGAGGGACCCGTTAACGCGTCGATGGCATGCTCGGGGTGGGGCATCAACCCGACGACGCGGCCGTTGGCCGAGCTCACGCCGGCGATGTCGCGCAGCGAGCCGTTGATGTTGTCGCGGTAGCGAAACACCACCCGGCCCTCGTCCTCCAGCTCGTCGAGCACTTTCTCCGGGGCTACGTAGCGTCCTTCGCCGGACTTCAGCGGCACCAGCAGATCGGCGTCGGGCTCGAAACGCGATGTCCACACCGTCGACGTCGAGGCCACCCGCAGCCACACATCACGGCAGACGAAGTGCAAACCCGCATTACGGGTCAGGACGCCGGGCAGCAGTCCGGCCTCGCACAGAATCTGAAAACCGTTGCAAATTCCCAACACTGGCATGCCACGGCCCGCCGCCGCGATCACCTCGGTCATCACCGGGGCGAATCTGGCGATGGCGCCGGTGCGCAGGTAATCGCCGTAGGAGAACCCGCCGGGCACCACAACAGCATCGACACCCTTGAGGTCGGCGTCGGCATGCCAGAGGTTGACCGCCTCGGCGCCGACGCGACGCGCCGCTCGCACGGCGTCCACATCGTCAAGGGTGCCGGGAAAGGTGATGACGCCGATCCGCACCGTCACCGCGCGTCCCGGGTGATCGCCCACTCCTCGATCACGGTGTTCGCCAGCAGCGACTCCGCGATGTCGGCGAGCACCGCATCATCGACGGTATCGTCTACTTCAAGCTCAAACCTCTTGCCCTGACGGACATCTGAGATCCCCGGATGGCCGAGCCGGCCCAACGCGCCGACAATCGCCTGCCCCTGCGGGTCGAGAATCTCCGCTTTGGGCATCACATGCACAACCACCCGGGCCATCGGCGCTCCTCCTCAGATCTAGCTCGGCGCCAACTCTACCGGCGGCAGGTGCCGGGCACGCGCTGAACTAGGTGTGTCCCGAGTCGCTCTATCGATCGAATCGCCCGGCGAGGTAGTCGGCCCGGCAGGCGTTGCGCGCTAGTTTCCCACTAGTAGTGCGGGGGATAGCACCGGCGGCGACGAGTCGGACGTCGCCGACCCTGACGCGATGTTCGCGCGAGATTGCTGCGCGCACGGCCGCGACGACCGGCTCTGGATCTGCGCGCCCGATGCCCGCCGCGCGTTCGGCCACCACCACGAGCTGCTCGGCAGAGTCGGCGCCCGGCGAGCTCAGGGTGCCGGCGGGAACGGAAAACGCGGCCACGTAGCCGGTGCGGACGGCGGGCGAAGCCGCGCTGACCGTGCTCTCGATGTCGTGCGGGTAGTGATTGCGGCCGTCGATGATGATGAGGTCTTTGATCCGCCCCGTGAGGTAGAGCTGGTCGTCGATGTAAACGCCGAGATCGCCGGTCGCCAGCCAATAGCAGTTGTCCGCGGCACCGTCGGCCCGGCTGCACTCCAGCCGAGATTGCAGCTTATTGCCGAACGTGCGTTGCGATTCTTCTTCGCGCCCGAAGTATCCGCGCCCGATGTTGTTGCCGTGCAACCAGATTTCTCCAACGGTACCGTCATGCACCTCGGCACCGTCGGGGCTGGTGATCACGGCCCAGACGTTAGGGAACGGCCGGCCGCACGAAGCATAGGCAACGGCTCCCGGGGTTTCCGGCGCGACGACCAGCGCGCGTCCGGCGGCGAGCTGGACCCGGTCAAGGAATACGGCGGTAGCCGGCGCGTCGGGGGCGGTGGTGGCCACCCCCAGCGTGGCCTCCGCCATCCCGTAGGACGGCTTGATCGCCGTAGCGGGCAGACCATATGGAGCGAACGCGTTGGTGAACTTTTCGATTGCCGATATCGTCACCGGCTCGGATCCGTTGAGCAAGCCGGCAACGTTGCTCAGGTCGACGGTGTCGCCCTGTGGGGGTAGCCCCCGCTCGGCTGCCAGCTGGTAGGCGAAGTTCGGCGCGGCCGCAAACGTCCGACCATGCTTTGCCTCCGCACTGAGCTCTTTGATCCATCGGTAAGGCCGGCGAAGGAACGCCATGGGGTCCAGCAGCGTGAGGTATCCACCGCACAGGGCGGGGAACATGATCATCAGCAATCCCATGTCGTGATACAGCGGCAGCCAGCTCACGCTGCGGATGTTCCGGTCCAGCCCGGCACCCAGGATCATCTGCAGCACGTTGGTGCAGACGGCGCGGTGGGTGATCTCCACCCCGGCCGGGCTGCGGGTTGAGCCAGACGTGTACTGCAGATAGGCGACATCGTCGGTGTCGACCGGCGCGTCGGTGAACATCGAAGCGAGCGTCGTGGGGATTGCGTCGACCGCAATCAGCCGTGGTCGCCCGGCCACCGGATGTGCCCGCAGGAATTCCCGCACCGGCCCGGCCGCCGCCGCCGTGGTCAACACCGCGGTGGGCCGGGCATCAGCCAGCACGGCCGTCAACCGTTCCGCGTGCCCGGACAGAGTTGGCGCAAACAACGGGACCGCAATGTTGCCGGCATGGACGGCGCCAAAGAAGGCCGCCACATACTCGACACCCTGTGGCGCCACAATCGCCACCCGATCCCCCGGCTTGGTGACCTGCTGGAGGCGGGCGCCAATCGCACGGACCTGCGACCACAGTTCATTCCAACTCAACTCAACGACGCGCCCGTCGGGGTCGTGCGCGTAGTCGATAAACCGATACGACGGACGCTCACCGAATGCTGCCCGGTTTTGGTCAAGAAACGCGGTCAGTGTCATGCCGTCCGGCAACACGATCGTGCCGTCGGCAAGGACGTAATCGTTGATGTCGGCCACGGCCGGCTCAACAGCACTGTTTGGCAGGGTGCACCGTCCCATCAACAAAGAATAAGAGAGTTACTTAAAGTATCGTGCGTTTTGCTGCGTGTGGCGGTGGTCACAATTTAGTCACGAAGTGGTCGATGGTATGTCGACCGGCGCAATTCCCGTCCAGGCCCGACGCGAGGCAGAATCAGCACCATGGACCTGACGCATTTCGGCCATTCCTGCTTATTGGCCCAGTTCGGGCACACCAGCTTGCTGTTTGACCCGGGTACCTTCGCACACGGCTTCGAGGGCATCACCGGCTTGTCCGCGATCGTGATTACCCATCAGCACCCTGACCACATCGACATCGCGCGACTGCCCGCCCTGCTGGACGGCAACCCCGATGCCACGCTGTACGCCGACGCGCAGACCGCCGAGCAGCTCGGCGCACGGTGCCATGCGGTACGGGTCGGTGACGAGCTGACGGTGGGAACTCTGACCATTCGCGCCCTCGGCGGCCGGCACGCGGTAATCCACCCGGAGATCCCGGTAATAGACAACATCTCGTATCTGGTTGACGACGGCGACCGTCGCGCCGCCTTGATGCATCCCGGTGACGCGCTGTTCGTTCCCGACGAACCGGTCGACGTGTTGGCCACGCCGGCCGCGGCGCCGTGGATGAAGATCTCCGAGGCCGTGGACTATCTGCGCGCGGTGGCACCCGCTCGCGCGGTGCCGATCCATCAGGGGGTCGTCGCTCCGGACGCGAGGGGTATCTACTACGGCCGGCTCACCGAGATGACCAGTGCCGATTTCCAGGTGCTGCCCGAGGAAAGCGCGGTCACCTTCTAGAGCGGTCGCTTCCTCGCACGAGCAGACGCGAAAGCACCCTTTGTGAGCTCAAAAAGGGTGCTTTAGCGTCTGCTCGGCCCAACTGGCTAGGTGATATCTAAGGCGGCGCCGCGGCCCGCGGCCCTACCGGAGAAAATGCAGCCGCCCAGGAAAGTGCCTTCCAGCGCCCGGTAGCCGTGCACGCCACCACCGCCGAAGCCTGCCACCTCCCCTGCCGCGTACAACCCGGTGAGCGGCGTGCCGTCGGCCTTGAGTACCCGCGCGTCCAAGTCGGTCTCGATGCCGCCCAGCGTCTTTCGAGTCAGGATGTGCAGCTTTACCGCGATCATCGGGCCGGCCTTCGGATCGGCAAGTCGGTGCGGCGCCACCACCCGACCAAGCCGGTCGCCCAGATAGCCGCGGGCCGCCCGGATCGCGGTGATCTGACCATCTTTGCTGAACTTGTTGGCGACTTCCCGATCGCGGGCGGTAACCTCGGCCTCCACCGTCGCAAAGTCCAGTGCCGTCACATCGGGCAGTTGGTTCATTGCGGTGACCAACTCACGCAACGAATTGGCGCTGACGAAGTCCACACCCCGGTCGATGAATGCCTGCACCGGGCCGGGTGGGCCGGAGCTCGCGCGGGAGCGCACTAGCTCACGCACGCTTTGCCCAGTCAGGTCGGGATTCTGCTCCTGACCGGAAAGTGCGAATTCCTTCTCAATGATCTTGGCGTTCAAGATGAACCAGGTATAGTCATAACCGGATTTGCTGATGTACTCCAAGGTGCCCAGCGTGTCGAACCCGGGATACAACGGAACCGGGAGCCGCTTGCCCGCCCCATCCAGCCACAGCGGCGACGGGCCGGGAATGATCCGGATGCCATGCAACGGCCAGATCGGGTCATAGTTGGTGATGCCCTCGGTGTAGTGCCACATCCGGTCGGGGTTGATCACCCGCGCCCCGGCCTTTTGGGAAATGCCGATCATCCTGCCATCGACATGGGCCGGGACCCCGGCGAGTAACTGCTCGGGAACGCGGCCCATCCGTTTGGGCCAGTTCTCGCGTACCAGGTCGTGGTTACCTCCGATGCCACCGCTGGTCACGATCACCGCCGAGGCACGGAACTCAAATTCTCCCAACGGTTTTTGTGATGAGGGTGCGCCGCGCGGCTCGGCCGATGGCTCCAGCACGGTGCCTCGAACACCGGTCACCGCGTCGCCCTCGACGATCAACTCATCGACCTGGTGGCGGTGCGCGAAACGCACCGTCGAGCGGTCCCGCAGCCGGCGCGCGAAGATCTCGACCAGAGCCGGCCCGGTACCCCAGGTGATGTGGAAACGGGGCACCGAGTTGCCGTGACCCTGCGCGCCGTAGCCGCCGCGCTCTGCCCAGCCCACCAACGGGAAGATCTTCAGCCCGCGGGCCCGCAGCCAACTACGCTTCTCTCCGGCCGCGAAATCAACGTAGGCATGTGCCCACTGCCGTGGCCAGTAGTCCTCTTCCCGATCGAAAGCCGCTGTACCCAGCCAATCCTGCAACGCGAGTTCGTGGCTGTCGCGGATACCCAGACGACGCTGCTCAGGGCTGTCGACGAAGAACAAACCGCCGAACGACCAGAAAGCTTGGCCACCCATATTGGCGCTGCTCTCCTGATCGAGAATCAGCACCCGCAAGCCGCGCTCCACCAATTCGCAGGCCGCCACCAGTCCCGCCAGCCCTGCACCGACGACGATCGCGTCGGCGGCGAACCCTGTGGCTGAAGAATCGCTCATATCGGACCAGGGTAGTGCCCCGGGCCGGCAGGTTAACCCGATGACTCAGGCTAGATCCGGATTACGCAGCGTCGACAGACGCTTTATCGGACGCCTTGTCGGTCCGCCATTGGTACACCGTCGGCGTGCAACCGTGCATCGAAGCCAAGTCGACGGCGTCCAGCATCGTCTGCAGCGGGCCGGGTTTTCGCAGCTGGCGGGCCGCGACCGCGATCCGCACGACGCCGCCGCGGCGGGCGATCCGCTCGGCGGACAACACCACCATGCGGCACCACCACGGTTCGGTGAGGAAGCCCTCCCCGATGCCCAGCACGCGGGTGCGGACGGTGGTGTACCGGACCAAGTCGGTGACCCCATGCAGATCGGCAAGAAGCCTAAAGCCGTTCCCCGGCAATGCTTTTACGACACCCGGCGAAACCACCCAACCCGGTGCCGCAAACAACCGAGTGCGGAGCCCGAGGTGCTCGAGCACCCGGTCGGCAGCCATCAGCCGCAGGTTGGCCTCGTGTGCACGCAGGATTGCGAACTCGCCACGCCGCTTCTTGGTGGCCGCGTCGTCGTAACCGTGCAGCACGATGGCGTCGCCTGCGCCGCGCCGGTCAGTCAACCATTCGACCGTGCGCGGATCCCGGTCGAGTCGGTAGTCGTTGCTCAGCCGGGGAGCCACCAGCAACGAAATCGGCACTTTGCGCGCATCCATCTGTGCACAGAACGCCTCGACATCAGCCAGGGTGCGCTCGCTAATCCCTGAGACCGAGACGATCAATTTTCCAGACACACCAGCATTTTGCCGATTCCAAGTGTCGAGACGGTGAAGTACACGCAGACACCAGGCGTATATCCCCACCTCCGCGACGCCCTGCGTCGGCTCGATAGCGTGGCCGCGCAAGGGCGTTAATCCGCTGCCCGCTCCGCCACCCGTAGGACTGGCCCCACGCGCGCCGGGCGATCGTGCCCGAGAACCGGATTAACCCACGCCAGCAAACACCCACCAATATCAACGCAGATAATCGGTTCGATATGCTAAGTAACCCTATGGAGATCGCCCCTTCTGCAGCGACCGGCAACCCGCTGCCCACCACTCCCACCGGGCAATCCGGCGCCGGTGAGCATGTCTATCCCGACAAGCTGGACGCCGGGCTGTTGCGGATCTCCGGCGTGTGCCTGCTGGCCGCGGTGATGGCGATCCTGGATGTCACCATCGTCAGCGTCGCGCAACGCACATTTATCGACGAGTTCGGGAGCACGCAGGCCGTCGTCGCCTGGACGATGACCGGCTACACGCTGGCGTTGGCGACCGTGATTCCGTTGGCTGGCTGGGCGGCAGACCGCTTCGGGACCAAACGGCTCTTCATGGGTTCTGTGGTGGCATTCGTGCTTGGCTCGCTGTTGTGCACATTGGCGTCAAGCATCACGCAGCTCATCATCTTTCGGGTAGTTCAGGGTATCGGCGGTGGCATGCTGTGGCCCCTGGGATTCATGATCATGACTCGCGAGGCGGGGCCCGGGCGGCTGGGTCGCCTGATGTCGATTCTGAGCATCCCCATGCTGCTCGCCCCAATCGGTGGGCCGATTCTGGGCGGTTGGCTCATCGACACCTCCAGCTGGAGATGGATATTCCTGATCAACCTGCCGATCGGGCTCCTCACATTGCTCCTCGCGGCAGTCGTGTTTCGTCGCGATCACCCGGCGCGCTCAGAGACCTTCGACGTTGTCGGCGCGCTGCTGCTGTCCCCCGGCCTGGCGGCATTCCTGTTCTCGCTGTCGTCGATCCCGGCGCGCGGTACCGTGGCTGACCGGCACGTGTTGATACCGGCGATCGCAGGACTGGCATTGATCGTTGCGTTTGTCTTGCACGCCTTGCACCGCGCCGATCACCCACTCATTGATCTACGGCTGTTTCAGAACCGCGTGCTCACCCAGGCCAATCTGACGATGCTGCTTTTCGCCACTGCCTTTTTCGGCGCCTGCCTGGTGATTCCGAGCTACTTCCAGCAGGTATTGCACCAGACACCGATGCAAGCCGGCGTGCACGCGATCCCCCAGGGGCTAGGTGCCATGCTGACGATGCGACTGGCCGGACCGTTCGTGGATAGACGCGGGCCGGGCAAGATCGTGCTGGTCGGCATCGCACTGATCACTGTCGGACTGGGCGCCTTCGCCTTCGGCGTGGCCAGCCACGCACGGTACCAACCCACATTGCTGGTCGCGCTGGCGATCATGGGGCTCGGCATGGGTTGCGCCATGATGCCGCTCTCCGTCGCATCAGTGCAGGCATTGGCCCCACACCAGATCGCCCGAGGCACAACGCTGATGAGCGTCAGCAACCAGGTGGGCGGCTCGATGGGCACCGCGATGATGTCGGTGGTCCTGACCAACCAGTTCAATCGCAGCGAGAACATCACCGCTGCAAATAAACTCGCGTCGCTGCGGCAGCAGGCCGCGACCAGCGGAGTGCCCGTTGATCAGTCCGCAATACCGCGGCAGGCACTTGCCCCCGACTTCTCGGGCGATGTGCTGCACGACCTATCACATGCCTACACACTGGTGTTCTTAATTGCCTGCGGGTTGGTGTTGTTCACCTTCATCCCGGCGTCGTTCCTGCCGAAAAAGCCGGCCACCCTAACCGCCGCAGACGACTAGCGCGGTCATCCCTCGAACAGCATCGTCGCTATCCGCATGACGGTGTCCATCGGGTCCATCTCCCTGACTTGAGCGTTCACGGCGTCATTGAGCCACAGCGTCGAAAACCCATGCACCAGTGACCATGCGGCCAACTGGGCGCCGGCGGGATCTGCCTTTGCATTGTGATCGCGCAGGGTGGCCACCCCACGCGACAGTTCAGCGCCGGAAGCGGCCTCGGCGGCGGCCAATTCGGCATCGGATACATCGAGCAGCGACTTGTTAAACATGACCTGATAGTGGCCGGGATGCTCGATGGCAAACCGCACATAAGCCAGGGCCGCGGCCGCGAAGTCACCCCGGGCCTCTTTGAGCGCGTCGCCCAGCAGTCGAAAGCCCTGGGTGGCCAATGCAGTGAATAGTCCGCGTCTGTCGGTGAAGTGGTGCGCCGGTGCAGCATGCGATACGCCTGCACTGCGGGCCAACTGGCGCAGTGACACCTGGTCGGCTCCACGCTCGGCGACCAGGCGCGCGGCTTCGGTCAGGATCTCGGCGCGCAGGTCGCCATGGTGATAGGCCGGGCGGTGGTTGGGGCTGTTCATGGCGTCACCATACCCGCGGGATCTTGACAGTGGCTAGATATGGCCCTAGCTTGAGTTCTAACGAATCTTGTCACTGCCTAGATTGCGAGGATTGCGATGGCCCCGTTGATCACGCTGCTGGTGGGCAGCATCCTCGGCCGGATCGCCGGCTGGGTTGGTATCGACTATCTGAACAGCTGGCCAGCGGCCATCGCCGTCGGCCTGGCGGCCATGTTCATACTGACCGGGGTTGCGCACTTGGTGCCGCCGAAGCGACGCGACCTCATCGCGATCGTCCCGCCCCGGTTGCCTGCGCCCGGTCTACTCGTGACCATCACCGGCGTGCTCGAACTCCTGGGCGCCGCGGGCCTGTTGCTTCCCGCCACCCGGGTGGCGGCGGCCGGGGCACTGCTGGTGTTGATGCTGGCGATGTTCCCGGCCAACATCTACGCCTCCCGGATGCCGAATCCCCCCACATCGATGACGACGCCGCTATCCCTGCGCACTGCCACCGAGGTTGTCTTCCTAGCCGCCGCCAACGTTGTCGCAGTTGGCGGCGGCTAGCAGCCAGGCGTATTGGAATGCGGTTTCCTCCCACCCCCGGTAGCGACCACTGACGCCACCATGACCCGCCGCCATCTGAGTCTTCAGCAGCACCTGGCTGCCGTCGGGATTGGCGTGCCGCAACGCCGAAACCCACTTGGCCGGCTCCACGTAGTACACCCTCGTGTCGTTGAGCGACGTCATCGCCAGGATCGCCGGGTAGGGTTTGGTCTCGACATTCTCATAGGGGGAATACGACTTCATGTAGGCGTAAACATCGCCGTCGCTCAACGGATTTCCCCACTCGTCCCACTCGGTGACCGTCAGTGGCAACGAGGGGTCCAGGATCGTGGTCAGCGGGTCGACGAACGGGACTTGCGCGAGGATTCCGGCAAAGAGATCCGGCGCCAAATTGGCCACCGCACCCATCAACAGACCGCCCGCACTGCCACCCAACGCCACCAGCTCTTGCGGTCGCGTCAGCCCCGACTTCACCAGATGCTTTGCCACCGCGACGAAGTCGGTGAAGGTGTTCCTCTTCTCCAAGAGTTTGCCGTGCTCATACCACAGTCGGCCCATCTCACCGCCGCCGCGAACGTGGGCGATGACGAAAACCATGCCCCGGTCCAGCAGCGACAACCGCGCCACGGAAAAGCTTGGATCGGTGCAGATTTCATAAGCTCCATAGCCGTACACCAGCGCCGGCGCGGGGAATTCGATGCTCGCGTGATGCACGATCGATACCGGGATCCGAGTGCCGTCCTGCGCTGGCGCCCACTCGCGCCGCTCGACGTAATCTTCCTGTCGGTAACCGCCGAGCACGGGCTGCTCGCGAAGCAATGTGCGCTCCCCGCTGCCCAAGTCGATGTCGTAGACACGCAATGGGGTGACCATCGATCCTGCGCTGATCCGCAGTTTGGGTGAATCCCAGTTCGGATTTCCGCCCAGGCCCGACGACATCAGCTCGGAGTCGAACGAGATCTCTTCGGGCTCACCGTAGCTACCGTCGGAGTCCAGCGGCCACAGCTGGACTCGGGGCAATGCCGCACGCCGGTAGCTGACCACCAGATGACTCGCGAACGCATCCATGCCTTCGAGCCGGACATCGTCGCGGTGCGGGATCAGGGTGCGCTGCTGTGTTGGATCGGTGACCGGCGCCTCGGTGAGGGTGAAGTTCACCGCCCCGTCGTTGTGCAGGATCAAGAATCGGTCCTGCCCCCCGACCACCGCGTGCTCCACCGAGTACTCGACGCCTTCGCGCCGCGGCAGCACGACGGTGAACTGGGCGTGCGAGTCGGCGGAGTCCGCGTAGCGGAACTCCGATGTAATCGATGAACCGGAGGCGATAACGACATAGGCTTCGCTTCGGGTGAGCCCCGCACCAAGCCAGAAACGTTCGTCGGCTTCGTGATACACCAGCTCCGACGGCTCGCCAGAGCCGATTCGATACCGCCACACCTTGTCTGGACGGTGCGCCTCATCCAGGGTCAGGTAGTACACCGTGCGGTTGTCAGCGGCCCAGGTCACGCCGGCCGCGATGTCGGCGATCTCGTCCGGGTACTGCTCGTCGGTGCGTAAGTCCTTGAACCGCAGCATGTAACGTTCGTCGCCGACAGTGTCGACGGAGTATGCCAGCAGATTGGCATCGAGGCTGACCAAGGCGGCGCCCAGCGCGAAGAAGTCGTGGCCTTCCGCTTCGACGTTGGAGTCGAGCAGAACCTGCTCACCGGGCACTTCGGTGTTCTCGTCTAAGGTCGGCGGATTCCAGTCATCAGGATTGGTTACCGGGCAACGGCACTGGACTCGATACTGCTTTCCTTCGAAAGTGCGCGCGTAGTACCACCAGTCGCCTCGCCGGGTCGGCACCGACAAGTCGGTTTCCTTGGTGCGCGCTTTGATCTCATTGAAAATCCGTTGCCGTAACGGCTCGAGATGAGCAGTCTTTTGATCGACAAACTCGTTTTCAGCTTCCAGGTAGGCGATGACTTCGGGGTTTTCCTTGTCTCGCAACCACTCGTACGGATCGACGAAGACATCCCCGTGGTACTCCCGTCGGGTCTCCACCCGCTTGGCGACGGGCGGTGTTCGCGCGTCCGTCATACGCTCGGGCCGATCCAGTCACCGAAACTCAGACCGGAAATCCGTTCATAGGCATTGATGTAACGGGCGCGAGTCGCATCGATGATGTCATCCGGCAGCGGTGGTGGGGGTTGCGACCCGTGCCGGTCCCATCCGGATTCTGGACTGGTAAGCCAGTTACGGACGAACTGCTTGTCGAAGCTGGCCTGGACCACGCCGGCCCGGTAATCGTCGGCTGGCCAGTACCGGGACGAGTCCGGGGTGAAGATTTCGTCGGCGAGGATCAGATTGCCTGCGCGGTCGGTACCGAATTCGAATTTGGTGTCGGCGATGATGATTCCCTTCCTCAGGGCGTGGTCAGCGGCCTGCACATAGATCTGCAGCGTTCGGTCGCGCAGCTGGTTGGCCCGCACCGCACCGACCACCTCGATCACCCGGGCGAACGGAACGTTCTCATCGTGGTCTCCCAGAGCGGCCTTCGTGGCGGGGGTGAACAGTGGGGTGTCGAACCGGCTTGCTTCAACCAGCCCCGGGGGCAACGCGATACCGCAGACCTTCCCGGTCACCTGGTAGTCCAGTAGGCCCGAGCCGGTCAGGTAGCCGCGAGCCACACATTCCACCGCAAACATCTCCAGCCGTCGCACCACCAGCGCACGGCCGAGCACCTCGTCGGGGATGCGCGGGTCGTCCGGCGGCCCGGCGAGGTGGTTGGGCGCCTCGACGAGTCCGAAGAAGAACACGCTCATGGCGGTCAAGATGCGGCCCTTGTCGGGGATCACGCTATCCAGGATGTAGTCGTAGGCCGAGATCCGGTCCGACGCGACCATTAGCAGATGTTCATCGTCGACGCGGTACAGCTCACGGACCTTGCCGCTGGCCAGATGCTGATACTCGGTCAGTGCAGGACGCATCGGGTCAGCCTATCGGCCAGCCATAAACCCGGCTCCGAAGCCCGCATCGGGCCGCGAGTTGTGCTGGTATCTGTGCTATGACATCGCGGTATTTGCCTTACTCCACCAGACCGGCCCGGCTGTTGGCGCAACTGTTC
>Ga0209068_10001233_pt1 | contig 12888 bp, 11 predicted proteins | sample ColStrG_CSR_2012_FD_187200 | JGI IMG/M metagenome (GOLD analysis project Ga0209068, IMG submission 187200) | Freshwater sediment microbial communities in response to fracking from Pennsylvania, USA - Cold Stream Run_MetaG_CSR_2012 (SPAdes)... | ecosystem: Environmental > Aquatic > Freshwater >... | reverse complement strand
GGTGAGCAACCCGACTACCCCGCCAGCATCGCCTTCCTCTCCACCCTCCCGACAGTGAAGAAGATCCCGACCGTAGTCCTAACCTCCGACAAGCCGATCGACTTCCTGGGCATCGGTGATGCCCCCACATATCACCCACATTGGGTGGAGGCCCAAGATCTGCTGGCCCGCAGCCTCGGTGGCAAGCAGGTCACCAACACCGATAGCGGGCACTTCATCCAAACGGAGAATCCCGCGCTAGTGATCGGCCAGACGAAGACGGTGCTGACCGCGTTGAAAGTGCAGAGCGGCTCCTGAACTAGAGCGATACCGAAGATGGACCCCCCGATTCTGGCTTCCCCGAGCCACATTGGTGTCGCACAGATCCAGCTTGCGGGTGCACGCGACCGGCGGAAGTGCCGAACACCGGTCGGGTGTTGCTTGGCTGTGGAGGGCACCCCTGAAGTGCCGGTCGAGGGCGGTTAGCGCCCAGCAGCGAGCCCCAGTGCGATAACGCCGCCGAACCGGTGGTCGGGGACACCCGGCCAAATGTCTCCGCCCGAGGCGGATTGTGCGAATCTGTCCGGATCGGGCAAGCGTACGCAGTGAGTAAGGAGACTGAGATGGCCAAGTTTGTGCTGGTGTTCCATGGAGGTGAGACTCCAGAGGAGCCGTCGCAAGGAGTCATGGACCGCTGGATGGCTTGGTTCGGTGAACTCGGCGACGCCGTTGTCGATATGGGGGCACCGTTCGGCGCATCCGCAACGATCGGGTCCGATGGAACACCGAGCCAGGGAAGCGGACCTGACCCTGCGACCGGCTACACGGTGATCGAAGCTACCAATCTTCACGATGCCGTCGTCATGGCCAAGGGTTGCCCGGGGCTGAGCAGCGGTGGATCGGTCAAGTTGTATGAAGCTCAGCAGATGGGCTGACGGACCACGCCTCCATGGGAGAACGTGAACTCAATCGGGTGCGCCAGATCGCTCTCGCTTTGCCCGAGGTGAACGAACGGCTGAGTCACGGCGAGCCATGTTTTTTCGTCCGAGATCGGCGGCCCTTGTGCTACTTCCACGACGACCACAACGGCGATGGCAGGATTTCACTGTGGTGTCCGGTTCCGTTTGACCTGCGGGAGGAACTGGTGAGCGTCGAACCCGAGCGATTCTTCAAGCCGCCTACGTCTTCTAGGGGTGTGTTCTCAGATTGGCTCGGGATCTTTCTAGACCTCCCAGGTAAGAAACGGATCGACTGGGACGAAGTTGCCGCCATCGTTGAGGATGCCTATCGACACGTAGCTCCCAAGATCCTCGTCGCTGAACTTGACACCAGATGACCAGCGCTCAAAACCGAGGGGCGCCCGAAGCCCCGCAGACCGCGTCATCGATGTCGGCCAGCGAACCAGGTCCGATAGCCGCCCCGCTCCCGGCGTTTAGAGATACCCGCCGTTGTCACTCAAGAACACCGTCCAGCTGGCCGACCAACGTTTGAACTGCCACCGCCTCGGCCTCGCTTAGGACGCCGGATCGGAGGAGCCGCTGGAGGGCGAGGCGGACCCTGTGGGTGCCAAAAACCTCATCCGGGACGTTGATCTGGGACTTTCTCCCATGTGGAAGTGACCGCGAGAATGGTCCGTGGCTCTCTCATATCTTTATCTCGCCTTCCTCCGGACCATCCAGATCCTCCGCCTGCAACGGTCCAACGACTCTGATCTGGCCATCGAAGTCGTTGTGCTTCGACACGAGGTGGCCGTCCTTCGACGGCAGGTGGCCCGCCCTGCCCTACAGCCCTCGGATCGAGCACTTGTGGGTGCCAAAAATTTCATCCGGGTGCCCTGAGCAGGAAATTCCTCGGAATGGCCGGAGGACGAGACTGCGCCTGCTCCCGTCCTACCTCTGCGTTGCCTTCGTCAGAATCCTCCAGATGTTGTAGGGCATCAAAATCCTGATCACGTCGCTCGATCCCGGCCGGGAACTCTTCTCGCCGTTGTGGTGATCTCCAAATCATCCTGATCTTGACGCTGGGTGCTCCCTTCATCGTGTGAAGGAAGTTTCCGGCTCGCGGAAAGTTAGGGGACCGGATCAGAGCAACGTGGGCGATCTGAGTGTTCAACTGGATTGTGCAATCGAGAAGGTCGCCACTCCTTCGATGCCGATCGTGCTATGCGGCCACCGGGTAGTACTCGTGGATGAGACCGCCCAGCACGTCGGAGCGATGGATTGAGAATGATGGGTGAAAGGGAGCGGCCTCACCGGCGGGCGCTTCAAGATCGAGACCCCGATGTGGGCGCTGGCAGTTGTAGTGGATGACGTACTCCCGAATCACCCGCTCGAGATGGCCGTGACCGACGATGAGCAGGTGGTCGAGGCATTCGTTGCGCACGGTCCTTACCCAACGTTCGGCATAGGCGTTGGCTCGAGGTGACCGGACAGGGGTCTTGATCACCCGAATGCCTTCTGTGCGGAACACTTCGTCGAAGCTGGCGGTGAACTTGGTGTCCCGATCCCGGATGAGGAACTTGATGAAACGGCCTCGTTCCGCGAGTTCGCACACCAGATTGCGGGCCACCTGGGTGACGAACGCACCGTTCGGATGGTCGGTGACGCCGAGGAGGTACACCTGGCGCGTCGACAGTTCAATGACGAAGAGGACGTAGAGCTGTTTGAGCGACACGGTGTCCACGGTGAAGAAGTCCGTGGCCAGCACGCTGTGGGCCTGGGAGCGCAAGAACTCCGCCCAGGTGGGTCCACCCCGTGGGACTGGCCCCAGGCCACGTCGGCGCAGAACCCTCCGGACCGAAGCGGCAGAGACCCGAATCCCAAGCTTTCGGAGCTCGCCCTGGATGCGAACACATCCCCAGGTTCGGTTCTCCCGACCGAGCCGCACGATGAGCCCGACCAGTTCGTCGCTCATCGGTGGTCGGCCAGGTCCTCGCTGTCTTCTCCATTGCCGCCACTTGTGCTTGGCCGCTTCCCGGTGCCATCGCAGCAGGGTGTCGGGGGTGACCAGGAAGGACCGCCACCGGGTTCGAGGAAGCAGTCGGCTGAGCGCAGCAAGGATGGCACGATCGGCAGGTTGATACCGGACACGTGCGTGGAGTTGGCGTTCGAGAATCTGCACCTGGTGGCGGAGCACCATGATCGCGATGTCCTTGTCCGACTCGGTTCGTCGGCACGACACAACCAGGCCAAGGATGCGACACAAGCCGCTGTAGAGCAGTGAGAAGGCCACACTGAATGATGGCCAAGCGCCGGTGGGAAGTGCCAGTCCAGAGGACACTGTTGCATTAAGCCGCGCCGGCCAATCCACGGCACAGAAGGCACCCAAATCTTTGTACTGGAATGCTCTATGAAGACATGAGATGCCGGATCCGGGCATTCATTCAGAGCACCAACCGAGGCCAGATCGGCGTCGATCGCGCTTAATGCAACAGTGCCCTCCGGTCGTTCAAGGTATCCGACGACCTCGGGTTCACGACCCGAAGGTGGCGCCGCAGTGAGCAGCAACACGGTCTCGATGGGACCCCCGAGGACCACCACGGCGTCGGGACGCCCTGGCGCCCACGCGCCCGGTGTCTGCAAGATGGTCGAAAATCCTGGAAGATCGATGTCGAAGGACTGCATACCCGTTCGACGTACGTGTGAGAAAGCAACCCCTGAGCAACCACAAGGAGTGATCGAGATGCCGCGTTTCATGGGATTCGTGCGGATGGAAGAGGGCGTCGGGACGCCACCGCAGGCGCTGTTCGACGCGATGGACGAGTACATAAGCGAGCGCGCCGCCAAGGGCGTGTTCCTCGACGGGGGGGGTCTCTACGGGACTGAAGACGCCGTGAATTACGTCGTCCGCCAGGGCGAGGTTACCCGCGTCGACGGTCCGTACGCCGAGGCCAAGGAGGTAGTCGGCGGCTGGGCCATCATGGAGTACCCAAACCTCGCGGAGGCCGTGGCGGACACGCAGTCGTTCGCCGAGCTTCACGCGAAGTACTGGCCCGAGATCACCGTGATCTCCACCCTGCGCCAGATCTCGACCGGCCCCAAGGCGCCCGGCGCGTGACCCTGGATCCGCCGGTCCTTCGCCCTCTGCGGCAAGGATCGGCGGATCCGGGCTGAAGCGGGGCTCATTACGCTGGCGTGGTGCCGGCAGAAACCCGTCCCGATGATCCGAACCAGGCCATCTACGCCGCCTGGCGGGCCGAGTCAGCCCGCCTCGTCGGTGCCCTCACCCGGATGACCCGAGATGTGAGCCTCGCCGAGGACTTGGCGCAGGACGCTCTCGTCGCCGCGCTCGAGCAATGGCCTGCCACGGGGGTCCCAGACAACCCGGTCGCGTGGCTGATGACCACCGCTAAACGGCGCGCCATCGATCACTTCCGGCGTGCCGACAGCCTCCGCCGCAAGGTTGCGGAGCTCGAACATGCCCGAGGGAGTGAGGAGGAGACGATGCCCGACGTCGAGAGCCAGGTCGACTACATCGAGGACGACGTACTCCGGCTCATCTTCCTGTCTTGCCACCCCTCGCTGACGCCCGAGTCCCGGGCGGCACTCACGCTGCGACTGGTCGGTGGGCTCACCACCGCCGAGATCGCCCGTGGGTTCCTGGCCACCGAGTCCACGATGGGCCAACGGATCTCGCGAGCGAAGAAGGGTCTGTCCGAGGCGCACGCCGAGTTCGAGCTACCGGTGGGACCGGAACGGACCAAGCGGCTCGACGACGTCATGGCGGTGATCTATCTGATCTTCAACGAGGGCTACACCGCGACTGCCGGCGAGGAGTGGATGCGGCCCGACCTGGCGAACGAGGCGATCCGGCTCGCGCGCATGCTGGCCGTTCTCGCTCCCGACGAGCCTGAGGTGCTCGCCCTGCAGGCGCTGTTGGAGATCCAGGGCTCGCGGATGGCGGCCCGGCTCGATGCGGACGGAGCTCCGGTCCTGCTGGAGGCACAGGACCGGAATCTCTGGGATCAACTGCTGATCCGGCGTGGCCTGGCCGCCCTGGAGAAAGCGGAGGAGCTGGCTGCCCGCGGGACCCCGGTCGGGAGGTACTTCCTACAGGCCTTAATCGCGGCGCAGCATGCCCGTGCGGTAGGCGCCGAGGAGATCGACTGGCGCCGGATCGCGGCGTTGTACGACGTCCTGTCCCGCACCGCGCCCGGCCCGATCGTCGAGGTGAACCGGGCGGTCGCGCACGGGCGGGCGTACGGCCCCGGCGCCGGGCTCGTCGTGCTAGAGGACGTGGACGCCGATGCACTCGGCGACTCGCCGCTGGTTCCGAGCGTGCGAGGGGACCTGCTTGAGCGGGCCGGGCTGCACGCCCAGGCGCGCCAGGCGTTCACTGAGGCAGCCTCGCGTACAGCGAACGCGGGCGAACGTACGGTCCTGCAGCGCCGAGCCGACCAGAACCGGTCGCGTGGGTAGGACCCGGGTAAGTCTCCGGGGATTCGACGTGTCTCCCACAGATGTCATTGCCAGAGCCTCGGCGGGCGAACGCGACTGGTTCCGGTATCAGCGATTGTCAATGGTGTTGGCCCGGCGGCGCCACGCCGGGAGTAAGCGCCAGAGCCGACCGACAAGTGTCGCTCCCGCGAACAGGAACACATAGACGAGTGGCGTCCAAGCTCCACCGGACGCGCCTCCTGACGGATCAGCGTTTCCGTCCACCAACTTGATGGTGACATGGTTGAGCACATAGGGGATGCCCTGCCAGTGGAACGTGCCGGTGGCGTGCGGGATGGCAGTCAACACACCTGCCGTGAATGCGGACGTGCCGGCATCCAAGAGCCAACTCAGGAAGACCACGGTAACGACGACAAAGGCGAACCCAGACAACCACGAGGGCCGCGGCCCTCCCTGGCCATACTCGGCGACCAGGTACTCGGCTGCCAGGCGGCGCATGTTGCCTAGGCGGCGCAACGCTTCCACGGCGCCAACGTCGGCCGCGGCCGCTCGCAAATTGGAGCGCAGCTCACGACGTTTTGCCACCCGGGTCTTGCGGGGCAGGTCCTGGAGTCGGCTGTCAAATGTCCAGACGGCACGCTCAATGCGGAGCCGGTCGACCTGGGTCAGTGTGTGAGTCATATCAATCATCCTCGATCGGTTGAGCGGGTTCAGCGGGTACCGGGCGCGACAGGACCGGACTAACCACCTCGGCCAGGGACAGCCAGTTAGCGGTGCCTTCTGTGAGAGCGCCATATCCCGCCTCGGTTGGTCGGTAGTACTTGCGGGCGGGTCCCGAATGGGACGACACCAGCCGGGCATCGACGCGGGCCTCGCGCTCGAGCCTGGCCAGCGCTGGATACACGGTGCCGTCCGAGATGCCGGTCAGCCCGAGTTCACGCAGGCGCTGGACGAGCTCGTACCCGTAGGACTCGCGTTCGGCGAGCAACAACAGCAGGAGGAGCGACAGCACACCTTTGAGCAGCTGTGGATCATGGGTTGGAGTCACCCGGCTAGATTAAGTCAGCTACCCGGCAATGTCAAGTAGCAGGCACTAAAGACTAGTGGAACCTGCACAGAGGATCCATTTCCCCTCGCCCGCTGGTACGCACAATTTCACATTGGCTAGAGTCGGGTGACATTCGGGGAGCGCCTTGTGGACTGCGACTGGAGAGACCCTTCTTGGACGAAGGTTCGGTCGGTACCTATCCGCTTACCCGGCGAAGACAGACTACGAATGGCAAATCGGGGTCCCCTTGCTACGAAAGGGGGTTCAAGCCGATCATGGCTCGGAAGTCATCAGTCGTATTGGTGACGGGGAATGGCTCGTTCGGAACTTCAAGGCCGAGTCGATCACAGATGGGGGCCCACCCATCGCTCGGAGTCCACTCCAACAGATTTTTTGACGGTACGCCCTTTCGCACTTCCGAGTTGTGGCGCTCGTACGCATCCATCATTGCTGTGGCGTCATCGAATTGATCGCTGAAGCGGTCATGGAAGAGCACCCGCATTGCGTCCATCCAAGGCTTCAACTCTGGCGGCACCCTGTCAAATGACTGGAATATCGTGTTGGAGGCGCTGCGGTACCACGATTCGGGATCACGTACCGACAACAACACCAGCGCATCAGGATTGGCCATCGACAGTTCTGCCCAAAACGAACATCCAGGCCAGTCCACAATCGAGTCATATCCGGTAGGCATCGTGGACCAGTCGACAGGGCGACCTTCGATGGCGTCAATCCATCCTGGCGCCTGAGCAGGATCACCGAGAACCTCAACCATGTGGTGACAAGGACCACCCAACAGCTGTTCGAGAGCAATCTTCAATGAATGGGTCCCGGTACGCCCGACACCGGCGCCTACCACTTTGAGTGACATCAGCTATCTCCCGACTAAGCAACCTCAGGGACTGACCGTGTGAAAGCCCGGAACATACTGACGCACCAATGCCAGACCGTCCATTGGCTGCTGAACATCAGCACCGTGCGGTATGAAGTCCCCTACGCCGGTCCGAAGGTCCGGTTTGGCTGGGCGAAGTCGCGGGCGCCTTCCATGTGAATCCTTGGCCAATCTCCAAAGCAGATTTTGGCGGCTCGAATGAACTTGCGCATGGGATCGCGGTCGTCCCTACATGCGTCCAGTTGACCGGTCCAGAAGCTCCTTAGGCGACCTAGCGACCAGCGCGCCCACCACCATGGCGCCTGGGGACCAACGCACCAGGTTGCCCGTTGGTGCTCTGTCAGGTAGCCGTCGGCACCTCGGTCAAAGAGGGGGGCGGGTCCGGATGGGGCAGGCGCTCAAGCTCGGCCCATACCCTGTCGACCTCGCGGGCCAAGTCTGTGGAATCGCCCGAGTTGTCGACGACGTAGTCGGCACCCTCCAGGCGCTCCTGCCGGGTCGGCTGGGCGGCCATTCGTGCCCGCACATCCTCCTCGGCCATCCCCCGGTGGGAGGTCAGGCGTTCGAGGCGGACCTCAGGGGAGACATCGACCACGATGACGGCGTCGAGGTCCAGTAGGCCCTTGTGGAACTCCTTGAGCAGGGGAATGTCCATGACCACGATATCGGCGGTGCCCTGGTGAGCGTCCTTTTCCTCGATCATGGCCACCCCGATGGCCGGATGCACGATGGCGTTGAGGTCGGCCACCGACTCAGGGCTCTGAAATGCCAACTCGGCCAATTTCGGCCGGTCGATCCGTCCTTCACCATCCAGAATTTCCGCGCCGAAGCGCCCCACCAGGGCCGTGTAGGCCGGGGCCCCAGGCTCGACCACCTCACGGGCCACCTTGTCGGCATCCACCAGGTGGGCGCCCCGGGCCACCAACAGCTCAGCCACCGTAGATTTTCCGGCCCCAATGTTGCCGGTCAGCCCGACCGTCAGCACGGCTGCTCCCCCTTACAGTTCAGGTGGTCCGCCGCGGCCGCGTGGCCGTAGCGAACAACACCATGGTGGTCGTGTCGAGATCATCGGTAACGAAGAAGTCATCGGCCGTGATGCCAGTCATCCCACCCGAGTCGCCCCGGGCGATGAGTTTGTAGGCCTTGGGCAGTACCCAGGCGTAGAAACCGACGTACCAGGATCTCGGGATCTTGTGCCGCAGGTCGAAGAAGTCCAGCTTCAGGAATTTCTGGGCTTTGACCCGTCGGGCCGTGAAGTCGGCCTTGGCGTGGGGTACGGCATCTAGTCCCTGGACGGTCACGTCGTGGAAGTGCCTGCTCAGCATGGCTCGCAGCTCGGACGGCTCGAACAGGTGGATGTGGAACGGGTTCTCGAAGTCGGCGGGTGCGTTCGGGGTAAGGAAGAAGACCGTCCCGTCGTCGGTGAGCACCCGGGCCAACTCGGCCACATGGCCCTCCGGTTCGTCGAAGTGCTCGATCAGGTGCGAGGAGCAGCCCCAAGCGAAGCTGCCCGTAGCGAAGCCGAGAGCCAACGCGTTCATCTGGGCTACCTCGAGACCGTCCTTCGACCAGTTGGCCCGGGCCAACTGGACGGCCTCGGCGCTGTAATCGGCACCGACCACCTGGCGGTCGGCCGCCAGGAAGCGGGCCGACTCGAAGCCCTGGCCACAGCCGACGTCGAGGACAGTGCCTTTGCCCAAACGTTCGACAACTGTGCGGTAACCGGCGGCATGAAGGGCCAGCAGCGAGTCGGGGGTGATCCCTTCCATCGGGCGTTCACCGGTGAGGTGCTTCCCCACGCTCTCTCCCGCCACAGCACCGGAAGCCAATTCGCTCATCGTTCTCCACCGGTGCGGTTGCTCGTGTCATCGACCTGCTGCATCTGGACTCCTCCCTGGTGCCGGCGGCTGGCGGCGCCGCCTGGGCGCTGGCGTTGTTTACACTACCGACCACTTGTGCCCGAACTAGAACTCCACACATCCGGGCCCTCGGACCGGACCACCGGCCGGAAGGGCTCCCCATTCGCACGCTTGCGGTCGCCCAGCGCCCTGCGGGCCTGGCTCGACTACGCGGCACTGGCCGTGCTGGCTTTCGTGCCGATGGTGGCCGCCCAACCGGGAGTCGTGACCGACGACACCAAGACGTACCTCTACCTGGATCCGGGCCGCTATATCCGCCAGGCGGTCTCGCTGTGGGACCCCCACGTCGGCCTCGGAACCGTGACCCACGAGAACATCGGCTACCTCCTGCCCATGGGTCCCTTCTACTGGGTCCTGGCTGAACTGCACACCCCCCTGTGGGTGGCCCAGAGGCTGTGGATGGGCTGTCTGCTGTACGCCGCCGGGGCCGGCGCCCTCTACCTGTGCCGGGTGCTCGGACTGTGGGGCCCAGGACGGTACGTGACTGCGGTGGCCTTCATGTTCACCCCGTACGTGCTCCAGTATTCCGGCCGGATCTCCGTCATTTTGATGCCGTGGGCCGGGCTCCCTTGGATGCTGGCATTCGTCGTGCTCGCTCTGCGCAAGGGGGGTTGGCGCTACCCGGCCCTGTTCGCACTGGTGGTAGCTCTCGTCAGCGGCATCAACGCCAGTTCACTCCTCTACGTGGGCATCGCTCCAGCCCTGTGGCTCCCTTACGCCGTCCTGGTGGCCAAGGACTCCACCTGGCGAAAGGCCTGGGGCGTGGCATGGAAGGTGGCGGGGCTGACCATCCTGGTGTCGATCTGGTGGGTGATCGGCCTGCAGATCGAGGCGGCCTACGGGGTCAACGTCCTCAAGTACACCGAAACAGTCCCGGCCACCAGTGGCGCCTCGCTGGCCTCGGAGGTTCTGCGGGGGCTCGGCTATTGGTACTTCTACGGGACCGACCGGGTGGGTCCGTGGACCCAGACTTCGGTTGCCTACACCCAGAACATCGCGCTCATCCTGTGGAGTTTCAGTGTCCCCCTTCTGGCCTTCCTAGCCGCCTTCGTAGCCCGCTGGCGTTATCGGACCTACTTCATCCTCATCACCGTGGTCGGCATGATGATGGCTGTCGGCCCCAACCCCTACGAGCACCCCTCGAGCGTCGGTTCGGTCATCAAGAAGATCATGGTGGACACCACTGCCGGCCTGGCCATGCGATCGACCGACCGGGCGTCCCCCCTCATCATCCTGTCGATGGCCCTGTTCTTGGGGACCGGGGTGAGCGCCCTCAGCTTCCGGTTCCGTAAGACGAGCCTGGCCGTCGGCGCCCTGGCCGTGGCCGCCGTTGCCGGCGCCTCTTCGCCCCTATGGACGGGCCAGATCCTGGCCAACGGTTTCAATCAACCGGCTGTGCCCCCCGCCTACACGCGGGCTGCCGCTGCCGCCCTGGACAAGGCCCACCCCGGCACCCGGCTCTACGCCCTGCCCGGCAACAACTTCGGTGCCCAGCGCTGGGGCGACACCATAGACACCGTGTACCCCGGCCTGATGACCAGGCCTTTCACCACCCACGAACAGCAGATCATGGGGTCGCTACCCACGGCTGACGTCCTGGAAGCAGTGGATGGCCCGCTGCAGAACGGCGTCATGAATTGGGACGCCATGGCCCCGATGGCATCGCTGCTCAGCGCCGGCGACGTCCTTGTCCAATATGACCTGGCCTACGAGCGCTACGACACGCCGAATCCCCAGACGTTGGCCGCCCAGCTGGCCACCACCCCGGCCGGTCTGGTCAATCCCGTCCCGTACGGCAAACCTCGGCCTAACGTGCCGCTGCTCCCCCACTTCGGGGAGGGTTCGCTGGCCCTGCCGGCCAACCCGGGGTGGCCAGCACCGCTGATGTCCTACACGGTGAAGAATCCGCGGCCAATCGTTCGGACCGAGTCGACGGCCGCCCCGCTGGTGGTGGCCGGTGACGCCAATGGTGTGGTGGCTGTGGCCTCGGCCGGACTGCTGTCGGCCAACCCCACGATCCTCTACTCGGGGACCCTCGACACGAACCCCGCCCTCAAACAGGCGACTCTGGCGAAGTCGGCCAACCTGGTAGTCACCGATACCAACCGCAAGAGGGGCTACCGGTGGAACTCGCTCAACGAGAACACCGGCTACACCGAGACTGCCGCCCAAGCCCCAGATAGGACCGACGCCAGCAATGCGCCGCTCGACCTGTTTCCGGGAGCGCCGGTGAATTCCCACACCACTGCAGTGCTCAACGGGGTCTCGTCGGTGACGGCCTCCTCCTACGGCTCGTCGATCACCTACCTGCCCGAGGACCGGCCGGCCGCCGCCCTCGACGGCGATTCCCAGACGGCCTGGTTGACCAACTCGTTCACCACCCAGATCGGCCAATGGTGGCAGGTCGTGCTCGACAAACCGCGCGCCGAACACCAACTGCTCCTCGTCCAGCCCCAGACCGGCGACCCCGACCGGCACATCAGCCAGGTCACCCTGACATTTGACGGAGGGCACCCAGTGACCCTCCCACTTGCCCGGGCATCCCGTGCGGCCACGGGTCAGGTCGTCACGTTTCCGGAACGGACGTTTACCACGTTGCGGATCACCTTGAGCGGCGTGACGGTTGACGACCCGCGGTCTGCGGTGGGCTCACGCAGCTCGGTGGGCTTCGCCGAGGTGGGAATCCCGGGGGTCTCGGTCGACGAGACCGTTTCGATGCCCCAGGATCTGCTTCGCTCCGCCGGACCCTCGTCCCAGGGTGACCGGTTGACGCTAGCCATGACTCGACTGCGCTCCAGCGGCACCCCCGCCCGGGCCGACGTCGAACACTCGCTACAGCGGACGTTCTGGTTGCCGACGCAACGGACGTTCTCGCTGGTGGGGCAGGCCCGGATATCCCCGCTCATTCCAGACGACGAGATCGACCGGGTGGTGGGGCGACCAGGGTCCGACTACACCGCCACCGTCGCCTACTCGCTGGGGCGGCTCCCGAACGATCTGCATTCAAATGCCATGGCCACCCTCGACCACAATCCGGCCACGGTGTGGCAACCGGGTTTCAGTAGCGCCCACCAGGCCGGCCAATGGCTGCAATACCACTTCGCCCGATCACTCACCTTCGGTCACCTCGATCTACAGATCGTGGCCGATGGCTACCACTCCATCCCCACCCAACTGACCATCAGTGCGGACAGCGGACAGGTCACCGTGACATTGCCGGCACTGGCCAACTCCCCTGTGGCCGGCTCCGTGGTCGACGTGCCCATCGACTTCCCCACCCTGCGCGGTAGCAGCGTCCGGATAACCGTGGACAAGGTGCACCTCCAGCACACGCTGGACTACTACTCGCAGACGTCTATCGCCCTTCCCATCGGGATAGCCACTGTCGACTTTCCGGGCATTTCGGCCTCACCACTGCCGACGTACGTCCCCACCTCGTGCCGCAACGACCTCGTCAACGTGGACGGCGTCCCGGTGTGGGTGCAGGTGGCCGGAACCACGGCGGACGCCCTCGACCGCAAACCGCTCAGCGTCTCGCTGTGCGGACCGAACGCCGGGGGGCTGACTCTCGGCCCCGGCGACCACACCCTCCGATCCGCCCTCGGCCAGACCGCCGCCTACGACGTCGACCCACTTGTCCTCGATTCCGCGCCG
>Ga0209068_10001231_pt1 | contig 12899 bp, 13 predicted proteins | sample ColStrG_CSR_2012_FD_187200 | JGI IMG/M metagenome (GOLD analysis project Ga0209068, IMG submission 187200) | Freshwater sediment microbial communities in response to fracking from Pennsylvania, USA - Cold Stream Run_MetaG_CSR_2012 (SPAdes)... | ecosystem: Environmental > Aquatic > Freshwater >... | reverse complement strand
GGAATAGACGACACGAAAATGCGAAGGAGCGGCAGGAAGACTCTGCCCAGCAGTGGAACCTCCCACTCAAGCCAAACCCGAGCTGGAGTTTGCGACCCGCCCGCTGCGCCTATGTTTGTTGCTAAACGTGCCCATGGGTTCCGATGTTTCAAATGCCCTCATAGTATTGCCCGTAGTCGCTTCTCCAACCTCTCGCGCAGTTCTATGATTGTTTCGTAAAGGATGTGATTTATGCCCTGAAGATCGAAGGGGATCTTGTCGCCAGTTCGACTAATAAGTATTGTGGGTTTATGTAGGGCATGGGAATGCCCTACTTCGTAGAACACATTCGGATTGTTCCCCGTAGTATCAGCCACAACTACGTCAGCCGACTTAATGCGTTCCAAAATGATTTCTAATATGCCCTCATTGTGTTCAATATCGTCAGCTCGCTCGACAGTGATTCCAAGTTTCTCCGCTACGTCTCGGATCCCAAGGACATAAACATCCGAGAATTGCTTCGAAAAGGGCATCAGCACAAATAGACGCTTTTGCCGATTCAGTGTCTGTATGAGTCTTTGGCGCTCAACGTCGACCTGCAGTTCCTCTCGCCTTACGGCATCTTCCCGACCGAGGATGCGTCGCTGCAGATCCGCTATCTCTAGCACTTCGATATCGTGGCTAAGAGCCGCGTTTCGCGCTGGAAGGGTAAATCCCTTTGCAGCGACGATCGTGGCTCTGTCTATCAGCGAGCGCTGTCGGAGCAGGTAAGCGATCGCGCCAAATGAGTTGACCACGTCGATTCCAGCGGGTCTTGAATAGTTTTTGCACTCGACTGCGATTCGGACCGGCGCCCCTGATGGAGTCTGTTCGGTTACGAGGATATCAATCTGGTTCCCTGCAAGGTCGATGTCATGCTCCACCTTCGCACCTAGGGTCCGATAGATTGCTGCTACTTCCCGTTCGAAATCGTAGGCTGATGTGTTCATTGAGCTACTCTGCGGGTAGAGGTTGTTTGCTCGCCCTGCACAAGGGAGCGGTGCCGCACGATTCGCATCTCACTTTTTCTGATCCCATACCAATCTGGCTGACGGGTAGTAAAGCGAAATGGGGTTGTCCCCGGACTCCGTATCCTGCAATGCTCGCCTCACTTGGTTAGTCACTTCCGCTGTGTAGGTCTGAACCTTGGGCATCAGTGTATACGGGTCACGGGTCTCAATAGGGATCGTGCGGTATTGGTTAAGGTCGAAAGGGATGGTGTCGACCTCCCTCTTCAACTGCACTGTCGGCAATCGTGTCGCATGGCGTAGGCAGAGCTCATAAAAGACGTTGGGATTGTGGAACGATAGGTCAGCCACAACTAAACGTGCCCGAAGAATATGTTCGATCACTTGCTTACCGATCATGCCGGGTTTGCTCATTTGGTCGGCCCGGATAACCTTAAGGCCAAACTCCTTGACCGCTGGCTGGACGATGTACTCCATCATGAAATCCGCATGCCTGCGGTGCTCCGATCCGGGATCTCCTATAGGCGTGATGTAAAAACATATCTTCGAAAAATCCTCTTCGGCTCCGCTCTCAACCGATTCTAGAAGCCTGGGTGCTAACGGCGTTTCATCTACGGCATCGGCGGATGATCTTAGGGCCAGGTTCTGGCCCGCCTCTTCAATGACTTGCTCAATAGGGACGAGGCGTTCTGCACCAGAGATCGTCCTCAACAATCGAAGGAATTTTGCGTTGATCACGAAGGTGTCGACGCATTCCGCAAGCTGCTTATCCGGTACCCTATTTTCCCGCAGATAGTCCATCATTACTTCCTTCGCAGGCAACTTGTTATTTTTCAGGCGCTCATATAGTGCCTTAAATGGCTGGATCCTATTGATTGCTAGTTCAAATCTAGCAGCTGCTTGTTTCGGTGCCGGTATGTCGTCGCCGCTAGCCTCAGCACCAAGCGGAGTCAGGTCGAGATACTCTGCTTGGTAGCCTCCGCTGCTTAGGTCATATTGGTTCGAGCCCGTGATCAGTTTACGGCTCTCGCTGCTATCAGGGGATTTGTCTAGCTTTTCGAACAATACCAAGCGGCGAACCTTTTGCCCGGCTGCGTGGTCTTGAATTGCTTTTGCCAGAACTAACGCTTCTGGAAAAGTAATCGCCGGAAATGTCCTCTCTGTCCTTAGGTTTGCGTCCACTTTTCGTGGCTTTTTTCTTAGCAGGCATAAGTGGGCTAATTGTACATCTTAGAGGCGGAGTGGCCCATTCAGGTTCGGCCTTGGCTTGATGCGGATGTTCACACGTCACAGACTTGGGCCAACGAACAGACTAGATTGTCCTCATGCCATGGGGACTGACGCGTTTTCATCGCAGCGGGCAGAGCCATTTCGTTACATTCTGCTGCTGCCACCACCGTCGACCTTCACTGTCACTCACAAACAACAGCAGGTCCCTCCACTCCACAGATCATCGCGTTCGCGATGATCTGTTCCGGTCGGGATGACAAAGTTGGGAAATATGAACTGCCCCACTCAAGCCAAAAGCGGGCCCTTCGACAGGCTCAGGGCAGGCTTTGAATGGGCCACCCATCCCAATTCGGGACGCTTTGAAGGACACCCTTTTGATCGCGCGACGCAAAAAGGGAGAAACGGATGTACACTTGGGCGCCACTTTTGACGTCATAGGAGCTTCGTAATGAATAAGTTTCTGGCCATGGTTCTCTGCCTGGCGATACCGATTACAGTCTTCGCTGGTGACAACGGGTACAAAGTCACCTACGACGGAGGGTCAATACCCGATGCTAAAGCAGGGATTGGGATGAAATTGTTCATTGACCCGAACCAAGTTCGACTCGTAAGAGATAAGGGCGAAGTCATAACAATTCCGGCTTCGGCCATTACGGAGATCAGTTACGGTCAAGATGTCCATAGAAGAGTCGGAGCAGCGATTGGCCTGGCCGTGGTTTCCCTCGGGATTGGCGCACTGATGGCTCTTACGAAGTCAAAGAAGCACTATGTCGGTTTGACTTGGATCGATGGTGACAAGAAGGGCGGCTTTGCGATGCAGTGCGATAAGAGCGAATATCGCGGAGTACTGGCGGGGCTTGAAGGAGTTACGGGAAAGAAGGCCGTCGACTCCGACGCCATGACGGTGAAGAATTAGCGCACGAGCGTAAGGCAAGCCCGCACACACTAAAGTATGACGATCCGTCACCCACTCTCTCTTCCCTTCCCACCTTTCGAAAACCGCGAAAGGTGGGGCACCCGCCGGGTGGATTTGCTTTGCACTGCCGAGCTTTGCTCGGCTGGGCGGACGAGGACGTCTGCCCCTACGTGGTTCGGGGTGGCGGAGAAGACAGCAGGTCCCTCGACTTCGCTCGGGATGACAGTTTTATTACTGCAGCTGGTTACTGCACACGCAGAATCAATTGCGTGCCGCTGTCCAGGTGGACGTTTTCGGTATTCGAGCTGACGACTGAGACCTCCCCTGAGGTGGTCAGAGAGAATCCCTTCATCCCTACCACTCCTTTGGTTGCGGGATCCAGCGGACTGACAGTTGAATTCGGGGACGTGCTGTTGTCGGAGCGTGATCCGGTGCCCCCCGGATACGGCGGACCGTAGTTAGGCGGCAGCTGCCCGGAAGCTCCTGTCATCGCGCCTCGCTGCCCCTGCGAGGCTGAGGGTATGCTGGCCGTGGCGGGCGACATGGGGTCGTCCGAAGCCACAGGGAACACCACGGGTTGCAGGGGCCGCGCAATCGCCTGCACCGCGGCTTGCAGCGGCAGTTCGCGGCCACTTTTTAGCAGCACGCGATCGAATGCGATTCCCACAGTCGAGTTGGGAGATTCTTTGCTGTGCACCTTGGCCTCGGTCACGTGGCCGACGATTTTTGTGTTTCTGGGAATCACGATCTGGCCATGCAGGAGCAAATCCATCGACGTCCTGGCCTCGATCCTGTCATTCGCCTTACTCTTTCTGGCATCAAGCGATTTCGACAACTCGACCGAGACGACGGACCCTGCTGCCAACTTGTCGGACGCCGGAGCCGACGCGCCCGAGCCGGCGGGAGTACTTTGCGCGGGTGCCTCGGGTGCGGGCGTAGTGGGGCCGGACTGCGTGCTTTCAGCCGGCACCGTAGCCTGGGGTTCTGGGGAAGCTTGCGCCGCAGCGATTCCAACGAAAGAGAATATTGCGAGCACTGAGACCAGGGCTGCTTTCATAGTTCGCTCCATACGTCGTTCCACGGCGAGCTGCTTGGTAGGATGCAATCGGCTAAAACCAGGTTCCCTCCAGCACCACACAAGACTGGAGGATAAGCAGTGCCGTGATTTTCTCGTGACCTGACATGGCGATCAGTGTGGCTCTGTTCAACGCGTCATTCTACGGGTCATTTCTACGAGGTCATTCTATAAATCCCTGGCGCACGCTGTGGATGAAATCGGTGTAGGCCGGGGCTAGTCCGGCGGCCCGCACATCGGCGGCAATCTGTCCCCGATGATAAGCCGAATGCATAATCACGTGCATCAACACGTCATCTGTGCGGCTGCTCCAGCTTTCACCTTTGCTGTTCTTGTACCGGATCGACTGAGAAAGATCAGCTTCGCTTCTCGCCGCCAGGTAGTTCTTCCAGAGCCGGGCCAACTCGGCCGTCTGCGCCTGGCACTGGTCGAGAGTGAACTCCGGCCATACTGGAAGCTTTTCTTCCCGCTGCTCGAGCCGCTCCAGCCACAGCCGCTCCGCGGCAAGAATGTGGGCAATGTATTTGAGCGGGCGTGCCGGAGGCAGTTGCGCTGCCCGCAGGTTGGCCAGCACTTCCAGATTCGCCCAGGCGTCGTAGGCGAACAGCCGGGTGTAATGTGCGATCGTGTCCATACTTCTATATTCAACCACAGACGCCGCTGCGAGTCGGGGAACCCCGACTGCCGCTCTCCCACGCTTGCTTCACCGAGCGGGAAAAAAGCCCCGCGGAAAAGCGGGGCTTCGGCGAAGCGACCATCATACCTGCGGTTGTTAGTTGTCAGTTCTCGGTTCTCAGTCGCGAGCCAGGTTTGGGTGACGACTGACGACTTCTCGCTCTTACCGTTCCTTGGCCTCGTTAACGGCGGCCTTGTGGCTGGCCATCCCGACCGCTGCCATGAACGGCGCTGCCGAGGCTGGCGGTGCTACGGCGCCGCTCAAAATCCGCTTGAACGGAATGTCCCTGCCATAGATGGCGGTGGTCGAATCGACATCCTGCTCGATCACGGCGCCTTCCAGTGTGAGGCCGGCAAAAACCCCCTTGGACCGCGAGTAGGTCAGCAGTTCAGCATCCATTTTCCAGTCGGTCCCAGCCGAGGCATGGCGACCCACCGGCCCGGCCGCAGCCGAGCCTTCTCCGCTAATCTGGAATTTGCTGGAAAGCAGGTCTTGCAGACCTTTGTCGTTCATGACCAGCATGACCAGGTCGATGCCTTCCGCGCCGATCTGAAGTCCCCAGCTGCCTCCGCCTACGGAAACGAAAGCGGGAGCGCTCCAACCGGTTGCGGTGCGGCAGCTGGCGACGCCGCGACCGTGTTTGCCGCCCACGATGAATCCGGCCTTGATCAGGTTCGGAACCACCATGATGCATTTCGCGTTGTCCAGCACTTCTTCGGGTATGCCCTTGTCGGGCGCGGCCATGATTTCCTTCAGCACATCGGCCGACTTCTGCAGACGCTCGACCGAATCACCTTCTGCGGTTGCCCAGGCCATCGTGCCCAGCAACATGATGAAACTCAGCAAAACTGCGAATAGCGATCTCTTCAAGTGGTCCTCCTGGAACTTCGATTTTTAGTGCATGGGCCGACAACTATTACTCTGCCAGAGTTCCGGTGGATGCTCTGGGTTCAAATCGCGGGCCTGCGTCCACTGATCAGGTTGATCAGCAACACCACCACCGCAATGACTAAAAGTATGTGGATGTATCCACCCAGAGTGTAGGAACTCACCAGGCCGAGCAACCACAGCACCAGCAGAATCACAAAGATTGTCCAGAGCATGTCAGTCACCTCAGTTGTGAGAATGAGTAGCTGGCCTCACGACGTCACTGTGATCCCATTTCGAGCCCAAGAGTTGCACGCGCAGAACCTGCAAACACTAAGGGAAACACTGTAGAAATGCGAAAGAGATCACTAACCGCAAGTCGGACTTGAATTCGTCGCCAGACGGGGGTAGCGTGGTCTGCAATGGACGCGGGCGGCAGGCATTTGGGGACGTGATATCCAAAACCAACCTGACTCCGTCCAATTGCATATGCCCACGGATTTATCTCTACTTACAAATCCGTAGGCAGTCCGGAGGCACCATGAAGCGCAGAGATTTCATCATCGGGACAGCCTGCGGCGTGGGAGCAACGTGGATTGGTTCCCGAGGCCTGGCAGCCGCCATGAGCGCCCTGCCCGATCTGCCCCGTAAGTTCACCGCGGCAGATACAGTGACGCTGGGCAAGACCGGCATTACCACCAGCCGGCTCGCCATGGGAACCGGGACCGTGGGCAGCGGACATCACTCGCACCAGACGGCGCTCGGCGTGAAAGGCCTTTCCGACCTGCTGCTCAACGGCCACGACAACGGCCTGCGTTTCTTTGACGCCGCTGATGCCTATGGAAGCCATCCCCACGTGGCCGAAGCCTTAAAGCACGTGCCTCGCGACAAGGTCACAGTACTGACAAAAACCTGGGCCCGCGATCCGGCCGAGGCCCGCGCCGATCTCGACCGTTTCCGCAGAGAACTGGGAACCGACTACCTTGATGTTTGCCTGATGCACTGCCTCACTGAAGGCGACTGGACCGAACGCTACCGCGGAGTCATGGACGTATTCTCTGAAGCCAAAGAAAAGGGGATTATCCGGGCACACGGTTGCTCCTGCCACAGCATTGAGGCATTGCGTGCCGCCGCCAAATCCCCCTGGGTCGAGGTCGACCTGGTACGCATCAACCCCATCGGTTCGCATATGGACGCCGATCCTGACACCGTAGTCAGCGTCCTACGCGAAATGAAGGCCGCCGGAAAAGGCATTGTGGGCATGAAGATTCTTGGCCAGGGAGACCTCCGCAACCGGCAGGACGAAGCGCTCAAGTATGCTCTGTCGCTGGGCGTCCTCGACGCGTTCACCATCGGCGCCGAAAGCAAAGCCGAGCAGGAAGACCTGGTCCGAAGAATCGCCGCTGCCGCTTAGAAAAACGGGCCACTGATCTACACGGATTTTCAGAAGACCGACCAGCCCATGCCCCGGGCCAGCTAGAACTTGAACAAGAGCCCCTCAGCGATGAGGGGCTTTACCTTGCCAGAAATCACACACTGAGAACCGGGAACTAAACACTCGGAACTGGTCTTTTTAAAATACTCAACGATGACCAGATCCACCGACGACCCTGCTCAGTAGCCGCGCTTCTTGTCCACAACCGAGAGCAGTGGCTCCCCCTTCAAGTAGCGACGCAGATTTTCGGAGATGAACTGATAGTGCCGCTCCCAGAGCTTCTCCGTGAGACCCGCCGTGTGCGGAGTGATGAGAAGATTTTCTAGGCTCCACAAAGGAGAGCCGGTGGGCAGCGGCTCTTCTTCGAAGACGTCCAGCGCTGCGCCTCCAATGGTTCTTTCACGCAGGGCCTGAATCAGCGCCGCTTCATCTACCAGAGGGCCGCGGCCGACGTTGATCAGGCAGGCATCCGGTTTCATTTTAGCCAAGCGGGAGGCTCCCATCAGGCCGACGGTGCTTGCGGTCACGGGGACGGCCAGCACCACGTAGTCGGATTGCGAAAGCACCTCGTCGAGTTGTGACGACGCGAAAACTTGTTGCACCCCTTCGGGACTCTCTTTGCCGGGATTTTCGCGCATGGCGATCACGCGCATGCCGAGGCTCGAGGCGTGTCGTGCGACCGCTCTGCCAATGCTGCCCAAGCCCACCAGTCCTAGCGTTGCTCCTGCCAGTTCTCGCGGGCGGGGGCGCCCGCGCCACATAAGCTCTTGTCCCCAGATATGTTTTTGCTGAAAGCGCACGGCTTGCGGCAGGCATTTGGCCAGAGCGAAGATCAGGGCCATGACATGTTCGGCCACCACTGGACCGTGAGCCTCGCGAGCATTGGTCAGAATGACTTCACTGTTCACCAGCTCCGGAAATATGAGTTGGTGGACCGCGGCCGCGGGAGAATGAATCCAGCGAAGCTTGCGCGCAGCCTTGAATTGTTCAGGACGCAGCGAGAACGTAATGGCTACCTCGGCGTCACGGATGTAATCCTCGATTCCCTCATAGCTGGATCGCTGCACCGCTTCGACGACGGGGAAATCCTGATGCAACCGCTGGGACAGCCAGGGCGGCGCATTCCAGAGTTCGAAGGGGTGACGCAGAACGGTGAGCAGCTTCATAACCCAAGATCCGGTCACACAGGAAAGGTAAGAACCTCTCTGTGTGCTTCGCAGCTAGACTTGCTTCAGTGCTAGACGCAGATCGTGCCCGGTCATCTCTTTCGGCTGCGGGATGCCCAGCATCCCCAACACGGTAGGCGAGATATCGCGCAACGACCCGTCTGGTTTGAGCGTGAACTTCTTGCCGTTCTCGGCAATGACGATGAATGGCACCGGGTTGGTGGTGTGGGCGGTGTGCGGACCGCCGGTCACGGGATCGATCATCATCTCCGCGTTTCCGTGGTCCGCCGTGATCAGCAGCGCGCCTCCCTTGGCGCGGACTGCCGGTTCGATGCGCCCCAGGCATGCGTCCACGGTCTCGACGGCCTTCACCGTGGGCTCGATCTTCCCGGAATGCCCAACCATATCAGCGTTGGCAAAGTTCACGATGATGACGTCGAAAGTTCCATCGTCCACAGCCTTGGTCACCGCATCGGCGATGCCGGACGCGCTCATTTCCGGTTTCAGATCATACGTGGCGACTTTGGGTGACGGCACCAGCACCCGGTCTTCTCCCGGAAACGGCTGCTCGATTCCGCCATTGAAGAAGTACGTCACGTGTGCATATTTCTCGGTTTCCGCTACGCGCAGGTTGCGCAGATTCGCCTGCCCCATCACATTGGCGAGAATATTGTCGAGCGATTCGGGCGGAATCACCACCGGAAGGGAGAATTTCTTGTCGTACTGGGTCATGCAGACATAGTGCAGATTCTTAGGGACGCGATCGCGCGGGATGGCAGCGTCGAGGTCGGCGGCCCCGGGCAGATCACTCCCGCCCTGGGGGTTCAGTCTGCTGGTGCGGGTGAGCGCGCGGGTAATCTGGCGGACGCGATCAGCGCGAAAGTTGAAGCAGATGCAGGAATCTTCATCGCGGATCGTGGCCAGCGGTTCGCCGCGATTGTCCACACAAACGAAGGGCACGATGAATTCGTCAGTCACACCGTTGTTGTAGGAATCTTTCACACCCTGCACCGGATCGACATACTTGCCGCCTTCGCCGTCGCCAGAGACCATCGCGTTGAATGCCTTGGCAATGCGCTCCCATCGGCGGTCGCGATCCATGGCGTAGTAGCGGCCGTTCACGGAGGCAATCTTTCCCGTGTTGTACTCGCGCATCTTCTGTTGAAGTTGTTCCAGATATCCGGCGCCGTTGGTGGGCAAAGTGTCGCGACCGTCCATGAAGGCGTGGACAAACACCCGGTCAACACCGTTTTGCTTGGCCATTCTTAACAAGGCATAGAGGTGGGTCTGATAGGAATGCACGCCGCCATCCGACAGCAGACCGAAAAGATGGAGCCGGCGCCCGCCGGAACGCGCATTCTTCATGGCGCCGAGCAACACTGGATGCGAAAAGAATTCGCCGTTCTGAATCATCAGCTCAATGCGCGTGCTGTCCATGTGCACGATGCGGCCCGCACCGATGTTGAGGTGCCCCACTTCGCTGTTGCCCATCTGGCCGTCGGGCAAGCCGACGAAGCGGCCACTCGTCTGAATCAGGGTGTTGGGGTACTCGCGCAACAGGCGATCGTATGTGGGCTTGCGGGCCAGCGCGATCGCGTTGGCTTTGGTTTCGGCGCGGTAGCCCCAGCCGTCGAGAATAACGAGCACGAGAGGTTTGGGACGGTTCATTGGTCTCCTGGTACCGAGCTATAAGATCTTTTCTGCCCTTCGGACATCGCACGAAGGCCGCGACGAACAGGAAAAAGCGGAAACAATAGAATCTATAAGACGGTGGGCCGGTTTTCAAATCTGCGGCCGTCATAATATAGTCGTGTGAGGCTCGCTGGCTGCTTCACGAAGCTCAGGCTCATAGCGAACCAGCAAATGGAGATGACGAAGAATTTATGACGATCAATAAACTATTGCTGGCTGAATTCAATGAAGAAATCAAAAAGACTCGTACCGCACTGGAGCGCGTTCCCGTGGACAAGAAGGACTTCACTCCTCATCCCAAGTCAATGCCGCTCGGCAAACTCGCGCCTCATATTGCTCAGCTGGCGGGCTTTGGAGTCGCGGTGTTGACCACTCCGGAACTCGACTTTTCCAAAGGCAGCTATAAGCCCCTGCAGTTCGAATCGTCAGAGCAACTCCTGAGCGCCTTTGACGAAGGTGCAGACAAGGCCCGCACCGCCCTCCAGAATACCTCCGACGAGGCGTGGGAGCAGAACTGGACGCTGAGCTCTGGAGGCAAGCCCATTTTCAGCGGAACACGTTTCATGGCTTACCGGCAAATGTTTCTGAACCACCTGGTGCATCACCGCGCCCAGCTCGGGGTGTATCTGCGTTTGAACGAAAAGGCTGTTCCGGCCACCTACGGGCCATCGGCGGACGACCGGATGGGATTCTGAGGAATTCAGGCGACTACACTCGTGCCCGGAGTTTGAGCAAGACTGCACTTAAGACATCGGTTTCTGCGTGGGATTGGCCTTCTTTTCGTGCTCATCCCTCGCCGCCCGTTGAACCCGCTCCCTCATTTTCTCCATTATCATCTGCAACCGCGGAGTCATCGCCTGCATGGAATCAGCCACGATCGCCGGCATCTCGCGAAGCAACTTCTGGCCGGTGGGAGAACTGTAGAAAGTACTCATCGCTGCAACGTCACTTTTCGAAAGATGTCTCTGATATACGGGGATCATGTCGTCAATCATCGAATCCAATGGAAAGTCCGCTACGAAGTCATCCATGACCGAATCGAGATGGCGAAGTTCCTCTTCGGACGTGTCCGGATATTGCTTCTTTATTACATCCCTCATCATGATTCGCTGCTGCTTGAGCACCGAGTCCATCATCGCGCGAACTTGATCGTGGGACTTCATCACACCAAAAAGCCTGGTGACGTCCTCGCGCGTTGCCGGTTCACCGGCCGTGATGGACGACTGCGCCCACACTGAGGCTGAGGCGAGCAATAATACAAAGATGCCGGACGCGAGATACTTTCTCATTTTTCACTCCTTCTGCCGCTCAGGCGGGCAGATAACACGCCTTCATCGTCTGTAGTTGAGCGCCTTGAGTCCCAGGAACCTCGCCGCTCCGCCAAGCTCTTCTTCAATTCTGAGCAACTGGTTGTACTTTGCGATGCGATCGGTTCGCGAGGCTGAGCCAGTTTTGATCTGCCCGGCTCCCGTGGCTACGGCCAGGTCGGCGATGAAAGTGTCTTCGGTTTCTCCCGAGCGGTGCGAGATGACGGACGTATAACCGTTGCGCCGCGCCAGATCGATGGCGTCCAGAGTTTCGCTGACCGTCCCGATCTGGTTGACTTTCACCAGGATCGAATTGGCCACGTGCTTGTCGATTCCCTCTTGCAGGAATGTGACATTGGTCACAAACAGATCGTCGCCAACGAGCTGGATCTTGCCGCCCAGTTCCTTGGTCAGATTCTGCCAGCCGTCCCAGTCATTCTCGGACAAACCATCCTCCAGAGAAACGATGGGATAGTCTTTCACCCATTTGGCCCAAAAACGGATCATGTCGTCGGAACTCTTTGCCGACTTGTCCGATTTCTTGAAGACGTACTTGCCGTCCTGATAAAACTCGCTGGCCGCCGGGTCAAGCGCGATAGAGATTTCCTCTCCCGGCTTGTAGCCCGCCTGCTGAATCGCCTCCATCACCACCTCGATGGCCTCGACATTGGATTTCACCGATGGCGCAAAGCCGCCTTCATCGCCGACCGCGGTGTTGTAGCCGCGCTTCTTGAGCACGCCTTTCAAAGTGTGAAAGACCTCGACACCCCAGCGCAGAGCGTCGGAAAACGACTTTGCCCCCACCGGCATAACCATGAATTCCTGAAAATCCACATTGTTGTCGGCATGCGCGCCGCCGTTGAGGATGTTCATCATCGGCGTCGGCAATGTGTTGGCGCCGGCTCCACCGAGATAGCGATAGAGCGGCAGGCCAAACGTCGCGGCGGAAGCGCGGGCCGACGCCATCGAAACCGCCAGAATGGCGTTGGCGCCCAGCCGGCCTTTGTTTTCGGTGCCGTCCAGTTCGATCATTTTCCGGTCGAGAGCCCGCTGGTCAGACGCGTCCAGACCGGCCAGTGCATTGGCGATTTCGCCGTTCACATTTTCCACCGCCCTGAGTACTCCCTTGCCCAGGTAACGTTTCTTGTCGCCGTCCCGCAGTTCGACTGCCTCGTGTTCACCCGTGGATGCACCGCTCGGAACGGCAGCTCGGCCGTTGGCTCCGCCCGCGAGAGTAACTTCTGCTTCCACCGTGGGATTGCCGCGAGAATCGAGAATCTCGCGCGCCTGAATTTCCTGGATTTGGGTTACGACGTTCATGATTCCTCTTTCATCATTAAAACCTGTGATTATAACGGAAGGTCAAGGTGCCTCGTTGTTCTTTGCGTACTCGCTATTCTCCGCGTTCTCAGCGGTTAAAGGCTTTAAAGCTTTGGCAATAATTGACTTGACTCCACCATTGTAGTACGGTGAGTCAAATTGCCAAAGCAAGTCAATTGATTGCCGGGAAAGAACAGGTAATTCCCGGTGGTTTTGCACTATCCAGAAA
>Ga0209068_10001230_pt1 | contig 12909 bp, 12 predicted proteins | sample ColStrG_CSR_2012_FD_187200 | JGI IMG/M metagenome (GOLD analysis project Ga0209068, IMG submission 187200) | Freshwater sediment microbial communities in response to fracking from Pennsylvania, USA - Cold Stream Run_MetaG_CSR_2012 (SPAdes)... | ecosystem: Environmental > Aquatic > Freshwater >... | reverse complement strand
GCGCCGCGTCATATCGCGCAGTTCTGGATTCTTTTCTTCCAGCGTCACCGTGCGGGGCTCCAGTGCCATGCCGCAGATCGGACAACTCCCCGGCTCCGTCCGCACAATTTCCGGATGCATCGGGCACGTGTACTCGGTCTTGTTAGCAGGCAGCGCGGCCGATTCCGGCTCCAGCGCCATTCCACACTTCGGACACGGCCCCGGCCCAATCTGTCGCACCTCAGAACACATCGGACAGACGTAGATGGAGCGACGAGCGCTCTCTACCGACTCAGGCGCGGCCGCCATCCCCAGCGTCACCAGTCCCGAGCCCATCCCTTTGGGTCCGCCGTTAAGAATCTTCTCCGGAGCTGCCATGAACTTCTCGCGGCAGCCCCCACAACAGAAAAAATATTTTGTACCTCCATGCTCGTGCGAGAACTTCGCGGTAGCCGGATCTACCTTCATTCCGCAGACTGGGTCCACAGATGTGGTCTTTTGCGTCGCGCCTGGGTCTAAATGATCCATAACCTTCCTCGCCAGATCGCGCTTGGCGGAATCCGGCCGTTATTAGATACTCAAAGGGTAATCCTCGAACCTTCGACTTGGGAGAGTCTTGAAGTGACCTACCTGGAAGTTGTGTACCATTACCAGACGCTGCCCGGCGAGAAGGAGTTGCGGGCCATCGACAGCGTCCGCGAGGTGTACGGGATTCAACGCATCCAGTTCAACGAGGCCGAGCGCAGCGTCCGCGTACTATTTGACGCGTCTCGCCTGAAAGAAGACTCCGTCGCCCGCTTGTTGCGGCAGGCCGGCGTTGACGTTGGGGAAAAGCTGATTCTCGCCTGATCCTTTGCAGGCACTGCCGTTCCGGAGCGCTCGCGCTGGCCGTGCTGTGATAAGTGACTATTTCTAAACTTGATCCTGCGCTCACCTTCGGGTGTTTGTTGAATAGCTCTGCACGGGCAGACAGCGCGGCTAGGCACAACACTCCGCCCCGCTTCCCTTCAGTCAGATTAAGAATAATTGGGGAGGGCTGTCAGGCAACGAAGCGGAGTGCTGCTTTTTGGACAAAGTGGGCAAATGCAAAGGGGCATGTGGAAAGACCTCTGGCCGAAGTATTTTCCGTCATGCCCCGTTGCGCGCCACTTCGTCTGACCTAAGGAGAAGCATCTAGTGGGCCATTCTCCAGACCCTTGCCAACATACACTTGGGCGCCGAGATGCTGGGTAGGTTTTGCGTTTCGCAGGAAACTTTTACTCTTCCTTCCAGGACGACTCTGTTCGGTGCCATACCCAGCGCGGCTTTTGACACACTCGCCTGTCTTCAGCCCTGGGTTCCTGGCCCAAGGCTCCGTCCGCACCCGCCACCTTGGCCTAAACGATTTCATTTTCGATATAATTCTTTCACTCATCATCGCGCCCTTAGCTCAGTTGGATAGAGCGTCTGGCTACGAACCAGAAGGTCGGGAGTTCGAATCTCTCAGGGCGCACCATCTCTCAGTCCGCTCTCATTTGATCTTCCCCAATAATTCGAAAGCCACTTTCGTACCAGTGGTGAAACGTCCAGCACAGTGAGGCACTGCCCCCCTTGTGTCGGCACCGGGCATAACACCGGGCACGCCTAGTGAGGCTTGGTGGAGGTCAACAGACGACCTCGAACCACATTCAGGTGGATGCCCATCGGCCCTTCGGCCTGATGCGGATTCATTCGTGGTGTTATCGAGAACTCCGTCGTTTACTATGGCAGCGAGCGGAGGCTATGACGCCAAGACCACACGACCAGAGCTTGCTCGACGCCCTGCTGGACTCCTGGGATCGGAACAACACCATCTTGCTCAACCTGCTCCACGCTCTACCGGAGGGCGGCCTCGAGGCCAGAGTGATGGCGAGCAGCCCGTCCGTCGCGGAGCTGTTCACGCACATCCACTACGTACGACTCGTGTTCATCTCCGAGGATGCCCCTGAGTTTGCCAGAGACCTGCCCGACCGGGAGTGGACGGACGAGCGCGACCCCGCTTGCCTCGCGCAAATGCTGAACGACAGCGCCAGGGCAGTGAGCGATGCGGTCAAGAGCCGGGTGGAAACAGGCCAGGACATGAACCTCCACTACGACCACCCGATCCTCCTGCTTCAACACATGCTCTGGCACGAGGGCTACCACCACGGCCAGATCAAGCTGGCCCTCAAGGCGACGGGCCGCCCGATAACGGATCAGGAAGCTGGGCCAGTTACTTGGGATGTCTGGATGCGCAAGAAGTGAGTGGTCGGCTGTGACTTAAGTGGGTGCTATCAGCAGGTAGCGATGCTGGATCGCGAGACGGGCGAGTTGGTGGATCGTCGTCTGGAGCGCGAGAGCTAGCAGCACGTCCTAAACGCTTTTTCCCCTACTTCGGGGGCACGACTGTCCGCGCCACTCGGAAGTGGGCGGGCAGAAACGTCCGCCCTGCGCGTCCTAGTCGTAATATTCCAGCCCCAGGTGCGTGATCAGCTCTTCGCCTTTCAGGTGCCGCAGTGTGTTCTTCAGCTTCATCAACTGGATGAACAGATCGTGCTCGGGATAGAGTCCGGGTGCGGTCATCGGCGACTTGAAGTAAAAGCTTAGCCATTCCTGAATACCAAGGCGTCGCAGTTCCGGCGCGCGCTGCGCCAAGTCGAGGAACAGAACTAGATCGAGCACGAGGGGCGCGGCGAGGATCGAGTCGCGGCACAGGAAGTCGACTTTGATCTGCATCGGATAGCCAAGCCAGCCGAAGATGTCAATGTTGTCCCAACCTTCTTTGTTGTCACCGCGCGGCGGGTAATAGTTAATGCGAACTTTGTGAAAAATGTTGCCGTAGAGTTCGGGGTACAGCTGCGGTTGCAAAATGTGCTCCAGAGCGCCTAGTTTCGATTCCTCCTTGGTTTTGAACGACCCGGGATCGTCCAGCACTTCCCCGTCGCGGTTGCCCAGAATGTTGGTCGAATACCACCCGCTCAGCCCGAGCAGGCGCGCTTTGAAGGCAGGCGCCAGAACGGTCTTGATCAGGGTCTGCCCGGTTTTGAAGTCCTTCCCGCAAATCGGAACTTCGCGTTCCCGCGCGAGTTCGAGCATGGCCGGGATGTCCACGGTCAGGTTGGGGGCGCCGTTGGCGAAGGGCACGCCTTCCATTAGTGAAGCATAGGCATAGACCATCGAGGGAGCGATGTTGTCGTCGTTCTCCTTCATCGCTTTTTCGAGCGACTTCAGACTCTGATGAGCGGCTGTGGGCTCAATGAACGATTCAGTGGAGGCGCACCAGATGGTTACCAGGCGATCGGCTCCACTCGATTTCTTGAAGTCGCGCATGTCCTGGCGCAACTGTTCCGCCAGTTCCAGCTTGTTCTTCCCTTTCTTAACGTTCGGCCCGTCAATTTTCTTGACGTAGTTGTGGTCGAACACGGCCTTCAGCGGCTTAATGGAACTCAGGCGCCCTTTCACTTTGCCCAGCAATTCGCGCTCGAGAACACCGGCTTTGGAAGCGGCCGTGTGCATGTCGTCTTCGAAAATGTCCCAACCCGTGAAAACCAGATCATTAAGGCCGGCGAGCGGGACAAACTCCTTGACCTTCGGAGAGCGGCCCTCGGTTCTTTTCCCGAGGCGAATCGTGCCCATCTGCGTGAGAGAGCCGATGGGAGCGGAGATTCCCTTGCGCACGGCTTCCACGCCCGCAACGAAAGTTGTCGCGACCGCTCCCATGCCGGGGATCATGACACCGAGTTTACCGGTGGCGGGCTGAATGTTCAGACTCTGAGAGCGCCTCTCCGACTTCACTTCCACGCGGGCCACAACGCTCTTTGCGAACTTCTTAGCTGTCGCCATAGTTTGGCTGCATCCTTAATTACAACCTTGAGGTATGTACAAACTAGCAATGGTCTCGTATCTGGCAGGCCTTTTGCAAATCCGCAGGGCCAAACGCGCAGAAATTCGCCTCAACGGGCCCGGCGCGCATTGATTGGAATGTGCAGTCTTTCGCCGGAGACAGCTTCTCGCCCAGTGCCGGAGCTCAGGTCAACGCGCTGTGGTTACCAGAACCGTGATCACGATTAGCCAGGCGAGGATGAGGCTGGCGATCAGCGAAAATGTGCCATGCAGAGGGTGGCCATGAAAATAGCCGCCGTGGCGATGCTTGGCGTGCATCCAGTGGGTCGTGGTGATTCCTCCCACTAAATTAGACACCCATGGCAGCCAAAGTTACAGTGATTTCCCGGCGGACGTCCCCGTCCGCGCCACACGCCGCCGCAGGTCCCTTATTGTAAATCCAAGTTCTTGATCGGTACATCCCAGTGCCCGTCCAGAATCGCAAACCGCCGCTGCTCCTCCTTCTGGTAAGCAGCCTGGTCGGGATAGAGCTGCTTCTTCAGGCTATCTTCGTCGAACGGCTCGTTGGCCGCCGCGGAGTTCTTGAACACGATGGTCACGCGATAGTCCCAGCGCCCATCCTCGGTCGTGTGGTAGCGCGGCTGATCCATCCAAACCTTGAGCATGCGGCCCATCTCAACCTGCTTCTTCAGCAGCGGGTAGTGGTTCTTCTTGAACAGCTGAAGGAATTCGTCGGCATAGCCCCATTTCGCCTTGTAATAGTACTCGACCACGAATGGCTTGCCAGTTTCCAGCGCCGGCTGCGCCGGCAAGTATCCAGGAAGCAGCGCGAAAAACAGAAGAAGGAACCGAAATTTCATCGATAGTCTCCGTAGGCGAACGATTCTCGCACATCCGGTTGTCCAAAACACAGAGTCACGACGTTGCCAGGCAGTGGGCGGACAAGAGTGTCCGCCCTACACTTCAATGTTAAAATCGCTTGTGCCTGCCGATTCCCTCCGCCTCATCGCCATCGACATCGACGGCACGTTGCTCAACCCGCAATTCCAGATTTCCGAGCCCGACCTGGCCGCCCTCCGCCATGCTCACGCTCAGGGGATCGAGGTCATTCTGGTCACTGGACGCCGCCACGCGTTTGCTCTACCGATTGCGCAGCAATTGGGGTTTGACCTGTGGCTCATCAGCTCAAACGGGGCTATCACCCGGTCCCTCACCGGAGAGACCTTCCACCGCGACCTGCTGCCCCATCAGACCTGCCGCAACCTGTGTGGTGTGATGCAAGAATTCCGCGGCCAAACCGTTCTAACCTTTGACCGCGAAAGCAAAGGCACGATCGTAGTCGAGCATCTGCGGGAGCTGCAGGGGAGCATTCAGCGCTGGCTTGAGAAGAACCTGGATTTTATCGAGTTCGTTGTCCCAATCGAAAACGCGCTGACTACCGATCCGGTGCAAGCCATGTTTTGTGGGCCCGTGGCCTTGATGCAACAGGCCCTCCAAGTGCTTGGGGAGTGTGGATTGCCCATTACAGTCCTGCGTACAGAATATCCGGGCCGCGATCTCTCGATCGTCGACGTGCTCAAGTCAGGCTGCTCGAAGGGCCACGCGCTGGAGCGCTGGACCCAGCACCGCCGCATCACGCGCGCCCAGGTCATGGCGGTTGGTGACAACTATAACGATATCGAGATGCTTGCCTTTGCTGGGCGTCCCTTTATCATGGGGAATGCATCAGAAGAGTTGCGGGGCAGGGGATGGACGCTGACGCACTCGAACGCGGAAAGTGGCGTGGCGGCCGCCATCGAGCATGTTCTCAAGGGAAGGGCGCTCGAGCCTGCCATAGTCGGCAACGTGGAATGAAACCTGCTCAGTCAACCCGCGCTGCGCGAAGCCTGACGATCCTGGTAGGCCTCGCCGCTGCCTTACTTTGTTTTCCGGCCTCGGCCACAGAAGTGGCCCTGCTGCGCAATGGCTTCACTATTCGCCATGAACATCGGATGGCGATCGGTGCCAACACGCGACTATTCTTCGACGACGGCACTGCCAGCTTTATGGATGTGCCGACCGCCGACATTGAAGGCTTCGAGAAGGACCTCACGCAACCGGCAATACCCCCGCCGGCGCCCCTGCAACCGGTACCCTCGCAACCGGCGACTAAAACACCGCCGCCAGCTCCGGACTTGAATCAAGTCGTGAATTCAGCAAGTGCTACCTATCACCTTGATCCCGACCTTGTGAATAGCGTGATCCACGCCGAGAGTGGCTTCAATTCCCACGCCGTCTCAAGCAAGGGCGCTCAGGGCTTGATGCAACTGATGCCCGACACGGCGAGCAAACTGGGCGTGGCCAACGCTTTCGATCCGCAATCGAACGTGAGTGGCGGCAGCCGCTACCTGCGGGAACTGCTCGAGCAATACAACTTCGACTTGATCAAAGCGCTGGCGGCATACAACGCTGGCCCAAAGCGAGTCGAGCAATACAAGGGCGTGCCGCCCTACCGCGAAACGCGCGCCTACGTAGCCCGAATCGTGCGTGAATACAACCGAAAGAAGGTCGCGGAAGAAAAACAAGCCGCGGCGGCGCGCGGGAAACAGAAAACTGCCGGGCAGCACGCCCCGAATACCGCGGCGGCGCAACCGCAGCGTTGACCCCTTCCACCCTCTCATTTACCTTCAACTGGGGACGTGCTCGCCACCTCTGCGCTTGGTCTCCGGTTTGCGCCACCTGAACAACACTCATGAACAATAAGAGATACGTCGTGTTCACGGTTGTGTTTCTCGTATTGGCCGTGCTGGTCTACCTCCAATTCCGCACGTGGCGGAACTTCGACTGGGCCCGGCTGTTTCAGTATGGGCTAAATTGGCGTCATATTTTCCACGGCGTAGCCCTGATATACCTCGCCTATTTCTTGCGGGCAGTCCGATGGAAGATCTTTCTTCGGCCGGTGCGGCAGCAGGCATCCATCCTCGGGTTGGTCTCACCTACCATTGTTGGATTCACCGGACTCGCTCTGCTCGGGCGCCCCGGCGAACTGATTCGCCCGTACCTGATTGCTCGCCGTGAGAATCTCACCTTCGCCTCGCAGGTGGCAGTCTGGGCGGTGGAGCGAATTTTCGATGTCGGTGGCTTTACCGTCCTGATGGTCGCAGCTATTTTTCTGCCATCGAAGCTCCGGACATTTGCGGAAACTGCCCCCCCGGAAGTCCGGCACTGGATTCACGTCACCGGCTACGGTCTGATCGCGCTCGTTCTTGGACTCCTTTCCGCAGCGGTGGTGATGGCCTACCGAGGGAATCGGATCGCCCGGTGGGTCGAAGACCGTTTCTCACATCTTGCGGAGAACCTCGGCCATCGCATCGCTCAAAAGATTCGTGAATTCACAACCGGGTTGAAGACAGTCCATGGTCCCTTCGCTTTCCTTCAGTTGTCGGCCGTGTCGGTATTGATGTGGTGGGTCATCGCCCTGGCGTACAAGGAAGTGACGCATGCCTACGGGGCGCCCATGGCTACCATGAGCACCACCAAAGTCCTTCTGCTCATGGGTTCCAGCATGATTGGGTCCATGGCGCAGCTGCCGGGTGTGGGTGGCGGCTCCCAACTGGCGACCATCAGCGCACTCGACCATGTTTTCGATATTGTCCCCAAAGAACTAGCGGTGAGCTGCGGCATTATGCTGTGGCTGGTCACATTCGTCGCAGTAGTGCCGGTCGGACTCGTGCTCGCCCATCGGGAACGCCTGTCGCTCCGAAGGCTTTCTGCCGAGAGCGCGGAAGCGGAAGAAAGCGAATCTGATGGAGAAGGCTCCTGACGCGTGCCCGCAGAGTCTCGGCGCCTGGCCTGCTACAATTGCTGGTATTCCTGAGCACAACCAAGCACCATGAAGTGTCCCTTCTGCGGATTCGAAAATGACAAGGTGGTTGATTCGCGAGAAAGCAAGGAAGCGGATTCGATTCGCCGCCGCCGCGAATGCCTGAAGTGCGAGAAGCGCTTCACCACCTATGAACGCATCGACGAAATCCCCTACATGGTGGTCAAGAAAGACGGCCGACGGGAGCGCTTCGATCGCCAGAAGGTACTGAACGGGCTGATGCGCGCCTGCGAGAAGCGTCCCGTGCCAATCAGCAAGCTGGAGCAGATCGTGAACGAAGCGGAGACCTTCGTCATTGAGTCCGCCGAGCGTGAACGCAAGACCAGCGAATTGGGCGAGCTGATCATGAATCGCCTGCGCCGCTACGACAAAGTGGCTTACGTGAGATTTGCTTCCGTCTATCTGGATTTCAAAGACGTGCAGGAGTTCATGGCGGAACTAAAGGAATTGCTCAAGGCGAAGGACGCACCGGATTCGCGCGCCAAGAGCGCCCCCAAGAATTGAAGTTCCTGAGCCGTGCTCTGCTGGCAGCATGATCACTTATGACGTATAAAATCACTCTCATTCCAGGCGACGGCATCGGCCCGGAAGTCACGCAAGCCGCGGTTCGCATCCTCGAAGCAACGGGTGTGAAGTTCGAATGGGAGTCCTTCGCCGCCGGCGCCGAAGCGTACGAGAAATACAAGGAGTACATTCCGAAAGAACTGACTGAGTCGATCGAGCGTACGCGAGTCGGGTTGAAGGGCCCGGTGACGACACCAATTGGCGGCGGCTTTTCGAGCATCAACGTAGAACTGCGTAAGCGTTTCGAGCTGTTCGCGAACTTCCGGCCGATTCGCAACATGCCTCACATTCCGACGCGTTACCCCGATGTTGACCTCATCATCGTCCGCGAAAATACCGAGGGTCTGTATTCCGGAATCGAGCACGAAGTGGTGCCCGGCGTCGTGGAAAGCCTGAAGATCATTACCGAAAAGGCGTCCACACGCGTTTCACGCTTTGCTTTCGAATACGCGCGCAAGAACAAGCGCAAGAAGATCCACTGTATCCACAAAGCCAACATCATGAAGATGTCGGACGGCTTGTTTCTACGCTGCTCACGCACTGTTTCCAAGGAGTATCCGGAAATTACTTATGGCGAGCACATCGTCGACAACACCTGCATGCAATTGGTGATGAATCCGTATCAGTACGACATGCTCCTGCTGGAGAATCTGTATGGCGACATCGTGTCGGATCTCGCCGCGGGTCTGGTCGGGGGCCTTGGCCTGGTGCCGGGCGCGAATTTCGGTCACGAGTGTGCGATTTTCGAAGCGGTACACGGCTCGGCGCCCGACATCGCGGGAAAGAACATTGCTAATCCGACGGCTGTGCTGCGTTCAGCTCTCCTCATGCTGCGTCACATCGGCGAGACCGATGCCGCATTGAAAATCCGTAATGCCCTTGATCAGGTTTACCGTGACCGGAACAAACTGACGCGGGACATTGGAGGCAGCGCGGGTACTTCGGAGTTCGCGGATTCAGTCATTCAGGCGATGGAGTCGCCGCTCTCCCAGGCAGAGCAAAAATCCTGAGCAAGCGGAAGAGCCTCGTGTGAGCGCCGGGCAATAAACCGAGGGACCATCTGCTAAAATGACGTTCTGGAAATCTGGCGCTGACCTGCGCCGGACGCTGTCGAAGCCGCATTGACGGGGGCCATTTCTGAAGGGAATCGAAATTCCATATAACGAAGGGTTGCATCGATTCGCCATCTTCACAGCCTGTATCACGCTCGCTCTCATCGTGGCCGGTGCCCTGGTCACCAGCAACGACGCCGGCCTGTCCGTTCCAGATTGGCCCACCACATTTGGATCTTTCTACAAGATGCCGCAAATGGTTGGCGGGATTAAGTACGAGCACGGCCACCGCATGGTGGCGGAGTTCGTCGGCCTGCTCACCATCGTGCTGGCGGCTTGGACGTGGCGAGTTGAAAAGCGACGCTGGCTGCGGCTGCTGGGGCTCGGTGCTCTGGCCACGGTCATCGCCCAGGGAATCCTGGGAGGACTCACCGTTCTGTTCTTCCTGCCCGCGCCGATTTCGAGCGCGCATGCCGCGGTAGCTCAGACCTTTTTCTGCATCGCGGTTGCGATCGCCGTATTCACCGGCCGCCGTTGGGTCGAAGAACAGCCGCGAGTCGAACTCGACGTGCGCCGTCCGACTCTGTTCACATTGACTCTGCTTTCGATCCTTGTGCTCTACGTGCAATTGATTCTGGGCGCCATGTTCCGCCACAAGGGGCTCAGTTGGTGGCCGCATGTCGTCCACGCCGCAGTCGTGGCGATTGTGCTTTCCTGGACAGCGATTCGCGCGATTTCCGTCTATCCTCACGTCGAGGCGGTGAAGCGCCCGGCCATCACGATGCTTGGCCTCATGGTGGCACAACTCTGCCTCGGATTTCTCGCCTTTATCACCCGCGTGATGTGGGGGAAGGACGCGGCGCAACCGGAACTTCCCATGGTGATCTCAACGGTGGTACACGTAGCGGTGGGAGCCTTGCTTCTTGCCACCACCGTAGTTCTCGCGATCCAGGTCTGGCGCTATGTGCCGGTGTCATTTGAGGAGCGCGTCCCAGGGCGGGAGCAGAAGCCTGTTGCGGCCTGAGGTCAGCACACCTTATTTGTTCGAAGATGAAAGATCCGCCTGCGAACGTCGTAAAATAGCCTGTGACCCCAAATCCTGCTGCCCTTGATCTCGCTCCTTACGAAACACCAGCTGGCCAGGCCGGTTCCGCCGTAATTGCAGTCACGAACGTGGTGCACCGCTACCAAGATCGAACAGCGCTGGATCGCGTGTCTTTTGACGTTCGCCCCGCGGAATTATTCGGCCTTCTCGGCCCAAACGGAAGTGGCAAGACCACACTGTTCCGGATTCTTTCTACACTAATAGTACCGAGTTCTGGAACGGCCACAATTGTGGGCCTGGATGTGGTCCGCCAGCCCGGAGCCCTGCGGCGCCACATCGGAGTGGTCTTCCAGGCACAAAGTGTTGATGCGAAGCTGACCGCCTACGAAAACCTCTGGCATCAGGGACACCTGTATGGTTTGCGCGGCCGGGAACTGAAGAAGCGGATTGAAGAGATTCTGACCCGTGTCGGATTGCTTGACCGCGCTGGCGACCGCGTGGAAACTTTCTCCGGCGGAATGCAGCGGCGCATTGAACTCGCCAAAGGCCTCTTGCATCATCCTGAGGTTCTGCTGCTCGATGAACCGACCACCGGCCTCGACCCTGGCGCGCGGCGCGATCTCTGGCAGTACCTCCAGATCCTGCGCGACCAGGAGCACGTCTCCGTCATCGTCACTACTCACCTGATGGAAGAGGCGGAACGCTGCGATCGGCTGGCCATTCTGAACGAAGGCAAACTGGTAGCGCTGGGCACCCCGGAAGAACTCACGCGCGAAATCGGAGGCGATGTCATCCTGCTGGAAGCACGCGATCCGCAGAGTTTGGCCGTCCGCATCCGCGACAAGTACCGAGTCGAAGCCAGCCTCATGGACAAACATGTTAGGTTGGAGATCGAGGGCGGACATCGGTTCGTTCCAGACGTGGTCGAAGCATTTCCCGGCGAGATCCAGTCCCTCAGCGTAAGCAAGCCGACATTGGAGGATGTCTTCATTCACCGCACCGGCCACAGATTCTGGAACGAAGACGCCGAGGCCACAGCCAAGGCGGGAAAGAAGAAGAAGGCAAAGAAACACTGAGAGACTTGTAGTTGATAATTTGCGATTGGTAATTCTTGAACCGCTGGCTTTTCAGTTACCTTTTTGCAAGTTACAAAATCACAAATTCTATGGCGACTCAAACTGCAACTCTTCCAACAACTGCCCCCGCATCTGCTGGAGTCATGCTGCCAGCGTTCACACTTTGGTGGCGCGAGGTAGTGCGCTTCTACCGGCAGCGGTCTCGCGTGGTCGGCGTCATCCTTTCTCCGCTTCTATTCTGGGTCGTCATTGGCTCCGGTTTCGGGACTTCTTTTCGCTCAGGACACGCCGCGGGCCAGCAGCACTATCTTGACTATTTTTATCCCGGCACGCTGGTGATGATCGTGCTCTTTACGGCCATCTTTACGATGATGTCGGTGATCGAAGATCGCAACGAGGGATTCTTGCTCTCCGTGTTGGTCGCTCCCGTGCCCCGGGCGGCAATTGTTCTCGGAAAAGTTCTGGGCGGGACCACGTTGGCTGCATTACAGGGGTTGATTTTTCTGGTCTTCGCGCCGTTCGTCGGCGTGCACATGACCGTAGCCTCGTTCGGACTGATCGTCCTGACCGTATTTCTGGTTTCGTTTGCGCTCACTGCGCTCGGTTTCGCTATTGCCTGGCCCATGGACTCTACCCAGGCGTTTCACGCGATTATCAATCTATTCCTCATTCCGCTTTGGTTGCTTTCGGGCGCCCTTTTCCCTCTCTCCGGCGCATCGTGGTGGATACGCTGGCTGATGTACGCCAATCCGCTCACGTACGGCGTCGAAGCACTGCGAACGCTCATGTATCCAGAGGCGCCGAGTTCGCTCTCGTTCTCACTGAGCGCTTCGCTCTTAACTCTGGTATTGTTCGCGCTCTTCATGTTCGGTCTGGCCTTCGGCTTGGCGAACCGGCGGACGACAAAACCTGCGGCCTAGAAAGCGAATCCAGGGGTGCATGACCTTATGCGCCCAGATCTCGGCGAAGACAAGGCCAACGGAAACCAAGGCCGAAACAAGGCCGATCCAGGTGACCCGTCTTTCCCGTGGGGAGAGCGGGCTCTATTCCAGGTGATGTACAGGGTGATGAGGGCGAGCAGGCCGCTAACGTAGCGCAGCGTCAGCCGGACTGCGTCCGAATGGATGAACGAGCTTCCGGACGCTGTCGCAACACTGGTGATCCCGAGTCGCGCTCGAATCGGCGCAGCGGCAACCGCAAAAAACACAAAGTCCCTGAATAACGGCCGTGCCTACGGAACCGAACGACCAATAGGCCGCCCGCTGCCACCCCTCCGCTAAAACAGTCTCTTCCCTCGCGTTTTGCGCACTTGGCCGCACCTGTTCTTGAGTCTTGCGAATCATCAAAACACTCCCGGAAGATTGCGCTCTTTGCATTGTTCCGCACGACACCAATGATGTGATGTTCGACACGAGCGAAAGTTACATCTTTCGTCGACAAAATGTTTTGCGCTTCCGAATCGGCGCCCATGCGCAACCTTAGGCGCAAGTC
>Ga0209068_10001228_pt1 | contig 12911 bp, 8 predicted proteins | sample ColStrG_CSR_2012_FD_187200 | JGI IMG/M metagenome (GOLD analysis project Ga0209068, IMG submission 187200) | Freshwater sediment microbial communities in response to fracking from Pennsylvania, USA - Cold Stream Run_MetaG_CSR_2012 (SPAdes)... | ecosystem: Environmental > Aquatic > Freshwater >... | reverse complement strand
GCGGCCGCGAAGGCCAAGGCGCAAAAAGAGGCCACCGACAAGTTTCTGAAGGAAGCCCAAGAGCAGGTACGCGCCGTCGTCGCGGCATCGGAGGCAAAGCGGGCCGCGGCCGGTCCGGAGGGGCCTCTGCACCCGTTGGCTGGAGCAACAACGCCCGTTCCGTTGCCCGAGACCGCCGAAAACGTCGAATTTGACGGCGCCGACGGCAAGCTCGAATTCAACAGCTCCTCGAGCGTCAAGGCGCTGGCGGCCTTCTATCGCGCCGTCATGAAGCCGCTGGGCTGGAAGGAACAGCCCTCGGTCATCAACGGTCCGAATCTGGTCGAGCTGGATTTCTCCAAAGGCGGAAAGGAGCTCACGTTCACCGCCATCCGGCTCGGCGACAAGGTGAACGTCCACGCGCACGGCTCCGGCCTGGTGGCGGCGGTTGCGAAGGCCGGTCCGGCTGGCAACCCGGCCATGGCGCCTGCCAAGATGACCGAGCTCGAAGCCGCCGAGGATTCCGGCTTGCCGGTGCCGAAACAGCATACGCTCAGCGCCCCCGGCACGTGGAAAGCCCCGGGCGGTCAAAGCCCCTTCCGCCGCGAGCTCGACGCAAGAGTGCCGGCCGAGCTCGGGGCGGTGCTGGCCTTCTATCACGGCGAGCTTGCCAAGCGGCAATGGAAGGAAGCCGCCAAGGGCGCCGTGGTGATGCCGGACAAGGTCGTGCTGGCGTTTTCGTCACCCGAAGGACCAGCTGTGCTCAAGCTCGGCCGCCAAGGCGGCGAGACGACCGTCAATCTGGCGCTGAAGAATCCGGCCGAGGCGGCGAAAGCCGGCGTGCTGCCGGCGCCCGGTCAGGTCAAGCTGATGTTCGGCAATTTAGGCAGTACCGAAGCCGCCATCACGATCAACACCAAGACGATCAAGATCGCGGCCGGGACCGGCGGCCCCACATCGCCGAACGGCCCGACGCTCGAATTGCCGCCCGGCAAATACAAATATTCCTTGAAGATCGCGGGACGGCCGGCGCGAACGAGCGAGCTCGAGGTCGGCGCCGACGATACCTGGGGGCTGATGGTTCCTCCGGGCGGAGACGCCGTGCTGCCGCTGCAAATGTACTGACGAAACAACCGCCCTACGAACGGCTTTGCGCGGCTTCGAAAGTGAAAAGCCGTACCAAGGTCTTCGCCTTCGACGGCTTCGCCGGAATGCCCGAGACGGATGTGCAACGCGATGCCCACCAGGCGGGCGACTTCGCCGACGCATCGGAAGAGGATATCGTACCCTGCCGGCGCAAGCGCCTGCGCACGCGTTGCGGGGCGGTCGGAAGCCGTCGGGTGTGGCATGAGAGCGGGGTGTGGCATGAGAAACGTGTTTCTGGGCGTCGCGATGGCGGCGACTTTGCTCGGCCCGGGACGCGCGAGCGCGCAAGTCTATCCGTCACGTCCGATCACCATGATCGTTCCGTTCGCGGCCGGCGGACCGACCGACCGGATCGCTCGCATCGTGGCCGAGGGCATGCGGACGTCGCTCGGCCAACCCATCGTGATCGAGGACGTGACCGGCGCATCCGGCACGATCGGGGTCGGCCGTGCCGTGCGCGCGGCTCCTGACGGCTATACGCTCAGCATGGGAATGTGGGCCACCCATGTGCTCAACGGGGCCGTCTTCGCGCTTCCCTATAGCCTGCTGGACGATCTCGCGCCGATTGCGCTCTTGACCAGCAATCCACAGCTGATCGTCGCAGGCAAGGCCGTACCAGCCAATGACTTGACCGAGCTGATCGCTTGGCTCAAGGCCAACCCCGGCAAGGCCTCGCAGGGAACCGCTGGCGCCGGCACACGCGTCAGCGGCGCATTCTTCCAGAGCCTCTCGGGCACGAGCTTTGCGTTCGTCCCTTATAGAGGCTCCGCTCCGGCCATGCAGGATTTGATCGGCGGACAGATCGATCTGATGTTCGATCAGGTGTCGAATTCGCTGTCGCAAGTGCGCGCCGGCAACATCAAGGGTTTTGCCGTCACCGCCAAGACGCGTCTCGCCCTGGCGCCGGAAATCCCGACCGTGGACGAGGCCGGGCTGCCGGGATTCTACATCTCATTGTGGAACGCGATTTGGGCCCCCAAGGGTACCTCGAAGGAGATCATCGCGCGGCTCAACGCCGCGGTCGTGCAGTCACTGGCCGATCCGAAAGTGCGGCAGCAGCTTGCGGATTTGGGGCCAGGAAATCCCGCCGCGCGACCAGCAGACCCCGGAGGCGCTCGGCGCCTACCAGAAGGCCGAGATCGAGAAGTGGTGGCCGATCATCAAGGCCGCCAACATCACCGCGGATTGAATTTCTCAAATTACCGGAGGAACCATGCCGGCCATCAGGATGATCGTCGCCATCGCCTCGCTCTCGGCAACTCTGTCGGCACTTCTCTCGGCCATTCTCTTGGCCGCGAGCGCGCCGGCCGCGGCCCAGGACTGGCCGGTGCGGCCGGTCACCATGGTGGTTCCGTTCGCAGCCGGCAGCGGCAGCGACATTTTGGGACGGGTGATCGGACCGCGCCTTGCCGAAAATTTGGGTGCCACGGTGATCGTCGAAAACGTCGGCGGCGCGGGCGGCATGCTCGGCGCTGCCCGGGTGATGAAGGCGTCGCCCGACGGCTATCAATTCCTGCTCGCCACCGCCGGCACCCATGCGATCAACCAGACCCTCTACAAGAAGCCGCTCTACAACGCGGCTACCGACTTCGCGCCGGTCGCGCTCATCGCCAGCACGCCGATCCTGCTGGTCACGCGCCGGGATTTGCCGGCCGACGATCTGTCGGAATTCATCGCCTATGCGAAGGCCAACCAGGCGACGATGCAATTCGGTTCGCCGGGAGCGGGTTCCACGTCCCATCTGGGCTGCGCCTTGTTCAACGCGGCAATCAAGGTCGAGGTCACGCACGTTCCCTATCGCAGCACCGCGCAGGCGCTGCAGGATTTGCTGCCCGGACGGCTCGACTATCAGTGCGTTCCGGTTGCGGGCGTGGTGCCGCAGATCGAGGGCAAGCTGGTCAAGGCGATCGCGATCATGTCGAGGCAACGCTCGCCGATCCTGCCCATGCTCGCCACCGCGCATGAGCAGGGCCTCGCCGACTTCGAGGTCGAAACCTGGTACGCCGTCTTCCTGCCCAAGAACACGCCGGCTGCGATCGTCCAGAAGCTCCACGATGCCATCGTGGCGACCATGAACGCCCCCGACCTGCGGGCCAGGCTCGAAGAGCTCGGCATCGAGGCGGTCGCGCCCGAGCGCAGGTCGCCTGACTACCTGGCGAAATTCGTGGTGCGCGAGATCGAGAAATGGGCCGGACCGATCAAGGCGACCGGAGTGAGCATGGATTGAGTGGAACAGAGCAAACAAAAAGGCCGGAGAGGACCCATGAGAGACTCAGAACGCAGCTCGTCGTTGCCCGACGCGGGCGCAGCCGTCGCCGAAACCGCCAAATCCGCAGGCCAAGCTTCCGAAGCCTCCCATGATGCAACCCGCAAGCTGGCGCGCTTCATCCTCTCCACCGGATACGAGGATCTGCCCGAAAAGGTGCGGCACGAAGGGGCACGCACGCTGCTCAATTGGGCCGGCTGCGCGATCGGCGGTTCGCACCATGAGACGGTGACGAACGCCATGGCGGCGCTGTCGCCGTTTTTCGGGCCCGGCCAGGCGACACTTTTCGGGCGACCCGAGCGCGCGGATGTCCTGCATGCGGCCTTGCTGAACGGCATCAGCTCCCATGTCCTCGATTTCGACGACACTCACATCGAGACGGCGATCCACCCGGCCGCCCCGGTGGCGCCTGCGATTCTGGCACTGGCCGAGCACCGGCCGGTGGGCGGACGTGATTTCATGGCCGCGCTGGTCATCGGGATCGAGACCGAGTTCCGCATCGGCGTGGCGGTCACGCCGGCGCACTACAAGGCCGGCTGGCACATCACCGGCACGGCCGGCGTCTTCGGCAGCGCCGCAGCAGCCGGAAGGCTGCTCGGCCTGAGCGAGCAGCAGATGTGCTGGGCGCTCGGTCTCGCCGCCGCCCAGCCGGTTGGATTGCAGGAAATGTTCGGATCCATGACCAAGAGCTTCCACCCCGGCAGGGCCGCGCAAAACGGCCTCACCGCGGCGCTCCTCGCCCACAAGGGCTACACCGCCTCGGAGCGCGGGCTCGAGGCCAAGCGCGGCTGGCTCAACGTGCTGAGCACCACCTGCAACTATGCGGCGCTCGCGGACCCGCGTTGGGAAATTCTGAACAACAGCTACAAGCCGTTCGCCTGCGGCCTGGTGGTGCATCCGGTGATCGACGGCTGCATCCAGCTTCGCAACGCAAACCACCTCACGCCGGACATGATCGATCGCATCGAGGTTACGGTTCATCCTCGCGTGATGGACGTGACGGCGATCAAGAATCCGCGGACAGGGCTCGAGGGCAAGTTCAGCGTCTATCACGCCGCCGCCGTGGCGGTCGCCGAGGGGGCGGCCGGCGAGCGCCAGTTCAGCGATGAGGTCGTGGCCGCGACGGCGATCGCGCAATTGCGCGGACGGGTGACCGCCACCATCGATCCCGGCCTCGGCAAGGCGCAGGCGCGCGTGGCAATTCTGCTCCGGAACGGCGACAAGCTCGCCGTGTTCGTCGAGCATGCGGTGGGAAGCGTTCAAAACCCGATGAGCGACCGTATGCTCGAGGACAAGTTCCGCGGCTTGTCGGAGGGCATCCTGCCCCCCGGCAAGACGGATCGGCTGATCGATCTCTGTTGGGAGGCGGACAAGCTGGCCACTGCCGGGGACATTGCGGGCGGGGCCGCAAGCGCCTGAATCGAAGGCCGCACACGACGATCCGGCCAACTCCCGCGGATTTGCCTAAACTCGTAAGGTCTCTTGCAGACAAGCATTTTTCCCAACGAGCTACAAATAACGATCGGGCGAGCGGTGAACCGCGATAGGCGCATGGTCGGAGCGCGAGGCCCCTTGCGGGCTCGATTGCAGCCGCGGCGGCCGGCCGTCTTCGTGAACGAAAAGGACAGGTCACAAGCGTTGCCAATCGATTGCGTGCCGTCGCCGACGTCAATCATTGGTAGTATGGGCGATCGGAGCTGATTCGTCAGCTTCGCACCGCATGGCCATTGGCGGGATGTCGGCGGCGACTGGGCGGACGACAAAAACGGGATCGAGCATCAATACGGGGGTCCAATCATGACACTCTCAACCCGTCTGACCGTGGCGATGGTCGCGTTGGTGCTGCTCACCGCAACAGCCGTCGGATATCTGACCTATCACAACGTCGAAGCGTTTGCGCTGCCGCGCGGTTTGGACCGGATCGATACCAGGACCCGCGTTCTCGCGGCCGAGCTCGAGGCCGGAGTTCGGGCCGCGCGCGCCGACGTGGTCGGCTTCGCCTCGGCGGTCGCGGTCGAGGGGATCATCCGCTCCCGGCTCGCAGGCGGCGTCGACCCGATCGGCGGTACCAGCGAGGCCGTCTGGCGCGCCCGCATGGCCTCGCGGTATGCGGCCGAGCTTGCCGCCAAGCCAAGCTACCGTGAATTTCGCATCATCGGCCGCGACGACGGCGGGCGGGAGATCGTGCGGGTCGACCGCTCGGGGCCCGGCAACGCCATCCGGGTCGTTCCCGACACGGAGCTTGCGCGCCAGGGCGATCGGGATTTCTTGACGGACGCGATCAAATTGGGCGCCGGAGAAGTGTATATCTCTCCTATCAACCTCAGCCGGGACAACGGGAGCATCCGGACGCCCCATGTTCCGATCGTGCGCATCGCTACGCCGTTGCACAAGCCGGACGGAAGCGCCTTCGGCATCGTGATCATCAACATCGACATGCGGCTGGCATTTGCGCATATCCGCTCGGCGGGACGCGACGGCGGGCAGGTCTATGTGATCAACGAGCAGGGAGATTATCTGGTCCACCCGGATCCCGCCCGTGAGTTCGCGTTCGAGACCGGCACACCGATTCGGGTGCAGGACGACTTCCCGGAATTTGCGCAAATGCTGGGGCGGGGCGACACTACCCCGCGGCTCCTCCAGGACCGGGTCGGCGCCGATTTCGGCGTCGGATGGGAGACCGCACGGCTGGCAGACGGGCCCCGGGTCGCGGTGATCGAAACGGTCCCGTATGCCGAGCTCATGGCAGCCGTGATCGCGGTCCGCAATTCCAGCCTACTCGCAGGGCTCGCCGCCGTCTGCGGCGCGATTGTCCTGGCGGTGCTGCTCGCCCGCTCCCTGGCACGGCCGCTGGTCCAGATGACAAGAGCGGTCGAAGGGTTTGCCCGCGATGAGCCGACCGCGATACCGACCGATGCGGGCGGCGAGATCGGCCTGCTGGCACAAGCCTTCGCCCGCATGGCCGGCGAGGCCCGGGACAAGACCACAGCCGCGCTCGACAGCGAGCGCATGGCACGCGGCATCATCGACACGGCCCTGGACGCCTTCGTTCAGATGGACGAACGCGGGCTCATCGTCGATTGGAATTCGCAGGCGCAGACGGTCTTCGGATGGTCGCGTAAGGAGGCGATCGGCAAGTCGCTGGGCGATCTGATCGTGCCGGAGCAGCGTCGTTCGCGCCACCACGACGGGCTCACACGCTTCTTGAGCAGCGGCGAAAGCGAGATCCTCGGAAAGCGCTTCGCGATCGAGGCGCTGCGGCGGGACGGGACACAGATCAAGGTCGAGCTGAGCGTCACGGCGCTTCACCGGCGCGACGACATCGTGTTCAACGGATTCATCCGCGACTTGACCGAATCGATCGCTGCGGAAGAACGCCATCGGCAATCGGAAAAAATGGAAGCCGTCGGCCAGCTCGTGGGCGGGATCGCGCACGACTTCAACAACACTCTCACAGTCATCACCGGCACGATCGACCTCCTGGCCGAAGGGGTCGCCGACAAGCCGCAGCTGCTGTCGATCGCCAAGCTGATCGGCGAGGCGGCCGACCGCGGCGCCGAGCTGACCGGCCATCTCCTCGCCTTCGCCCGCAAGCAGCCGCTGCAGCCACGCGAGACCGATATCAACGAGCTGATCGTCTCCGCTCAGGATCTGTGCCGGCGGTCGTTGGGCGAGCAGATCGAGATCAAGACGGTATTGGCGGAAAATGCCTGGCCGGCGCTGGTCGACCCGACCCAGCTCACCACCGCGCTGCTCAACCTCGCCATCAATGCCCGCGACGCGATGCCGAGCGGCGGATGCCTCACCTTGGAATCGGAAAACGTGGTTCTCGACGAGAGCTATTCCGAAGCCAACCGCGACGTGCAGCCCGGGAACTACGTAATGATCGCGGTGAGCGATACCGGTGCCGGCATTCCGGAAGCGATCCGTGACAGGGTCTTCGAGCCGTTCTTCTCGACCAAGGCGGTCGGCAAGGGAACCGGACTGGGCCTGAGCATGGTCTATGGCTTTGTCAAACAGTCGAACGGGCACATCAAGGTCTACAGTGAAGAAGGGCATGGAACGACGATCAAAATCTATCTGCCCTGGTCGGGCGCGCAGTCGGTGCAGCCCCCGGCGGCGGCGCCCGAGCCGGTGATCGAGGGGGGCGACGAAACCGTGCTGATCGTCGAGGACGACCTTCTGGTGCGGACCTATGTCACCACGCGACTTAGGAATCTTGGTTACCAAACCCTGCAGGCCGCCAATGCCGCCGAGGCGATCGAAATCGCCGACCGCGGCGCCAAATTCGACCTGCTCTTCACGGATGTGATCATGAGCGGCGCCATGAATGGCCGCCAGCTCGCCGACGCGATGGCCAAGCGCCGGCCCGGCATCAAAGTGCTGTTCACGTCGGGCTATACGGAAAACGCCATCGTGCACCACGGCCGGCTCGATCCGGGCGTCCTGCTGCTCGCCAAGCCGTATCGCAACGCCGAGCTCGCCCGCATGATCCGCCGCGCGCTGGCGGAAGCCGAACCCGCGCCGCGCGGTCGAGCGCAATCCCAGAAGCGATCGGAAACCGGAGGCTAGGAACCCCACGTTTACTATTATGCGGTGATATGCGGTTTGCGCCGATCCGCCTCGAATGTTCCGATTTCGGGCATTTCGACAAACCCGCCGAAGGGCCGCGCCGTGCCTCGCATTCTCGTTATCGACGACCAGAATCACGTGCGTGCCGCGATCGTGCTGGCGCTGCAGGCCAAAGGTTTTGACGTGGTCGGTGCGGACAGCGGTCAGGCGGGCCTGACAAAATTCGAGCAATCCGAATTTGACGTGGTGATCGCGGATCTCTTCATGCCGGGCATCGACGGCGTCACCCTGATCAAGTCGTTGCGCAAGCGCAATCCCGGTTTTCCGGTGATCGCCATGTCGGGAGTGCTTCTCGGCACATCCGGGCGAACCGCCCTCGACCATTTGCCGAACATTTCCGAGCTGTCTGACGTCATCTGCCTGCAAAAGCCGTTCCGGCCGAATGATCTCCTGCAGGCAGTTGCCGCCGCGCTGGCCCCGGCGGCGGCGCCGGCGGGTGACGCGCATTCGATTTCCCAGCCGCAGACGTGACGGCTTGCGCTCCGATGCGCGTCGCCTGCGATGGTCGCGGCCGTGAACTGGAAATCAAGATTAGGCGAGCGCGGGGTGCACAATGGCGCGCATCCTGATTATTGACGACGACGAAATCGTACGCCGGGCGACGTTGATCATGCTCGAGGCGCGCGGCTTCGAGATCGTCGCGGTCGACAACGGGCAAGCGGGCGTCGACGCGGTCAAGGCCGATTCGTTTGATGCCGTCATCGTCGACCTGTTCATGCCCGGAATGGACGGTCTCACCACCACCCGGGCCATTCATCAGCACAGCCCGACCACGCCGATCATTGCCGTATCGGGCTTCATGTTCCGCGGTCGTTGCCCGGCGATGCCCGATTTCCATCCCATGGCCACGGAGGCCGGCGCGGTCGCGAGCCTCTACAAACCGCTGCGACCGAACGAGCTCGTGCAGGCGATTACGAGTGCGATGCGCGCAAAGCGCGTCGAAAGATGCAGCTAGACGCTGTAAACGGACTGCAAACCGGCTGTAAACGCGGTGAAATCTGCGAACTCCTGGACGAGGCGAAGCGACCAAAGGAGCAGGAGTGAATAGTCACATCCGAACTGCCAACCGCAGGGGATCGCCATGTTTCACCGATCGAACTCAGCCGCCATGGCTCTTGGCCTGACCACCATCGGATCATGCTTAGCCCCGGCTCGCGCCCTTGTGTCCGCCCGATCGGATCAAGTGCCGACGAGTCGACATTCGCGAATTGCGACGTGCTCTGAACACCATCGCAGCGGAAGCAAGGCGGTCGGCTCACATCTTAGTCTCGCAATTCTTCTGGCGGTCGGCTTCCTTGGCCTCGCCGCGCTGGCGCCGACAGCCGCCTCGGCCTGCGGCCCGCTAGCGGCAGGTGCCGAAGTATCCGGTCCGGTTCAGCGGGGTGCGGCTCGCCCCCAAAGTGTCCAAGTCCAGCCTGTCATCACACCGCACTGCAATCCGACCCCAACCGCCGACGAAACGGCGGTCAGTGCGTCTCCCGGCACGCCGGACGACTCGAACGCAAGCTCGCTCGGCCGACGTAAAAGGCGCGGTACCGGCGCCGAGTAGAATGGTCTTTGCTACTTCCGCGCGGCGCTGCGGCTCGAGCCATCGGCCGCCGAGCAACTTTGGGCATCGTGACAGTTCTGCAGCGAGGTCACCATGGCGTGCAGCGATGCCTTTTGGTCGTTGGGGAGCGACGAATAGACATTGTGCAACTCGTCCGGATCGGTGGCGCGGTCGTAGTACTCCTTCTCGCCACCGTCGTATTCGACGTAGACCCAGGTCAAGCCGCGTATAGCCTCGTAGCTGGGCGGATTACCGCTGCGCTTGCCGGGGAAGTCCGGATCGGTCGTGTCCCTGAGCATGCCATGGTGCTCGACCAGCGCCGCCTTGCGCCAGTCGGTGACCGTGCGGCCCTGCAGCAGCGGCAGCAGGCTGCGGCCATCCACATTCGCGGCGGTCGCGGCACCGCCGATCTCCGTGAAGGTCGGGTTGAGGTCGATGTTGTCGGCGATCTCCTGGACCACGCGCCCGGGCGCAATGCCGGGCCCGGTGACGACGAGCGGAACATGGATGTCCGTATCGAAGGCCGTCATCTTCCCGGGCATGAGACGGTGCTCGCCCATGTGATAGCCGTTGTCGGAGCTGAACACGAAATAGGTATTGTTCGCTTCGCCGATCGAGGCCACGGCCGCCTCCAGCTCGCCGATCATCTTGTCGACGGCCTGGACCGACTGGGCGCGCTTGCGAAAATCGGTGTCGATGCGGGCCATGTCGCCGGCGGTTAGCGCCGGGTGCGTTTTCAGCCATTGCGGCGCGTTCTCGTCCGGGGTGGCGTTGAAGGCCGCCGTGCGCGGGGCGCGCAGATCCGGAAACGCGTCCGCGTCGCGCGGTGCCGGCGTGTAGGGCGCGTGCGGCGAAAAGGTCGCGACCTCGATCGCGAACGGCGCCCCGGCCGACTGCTTGATGAAATCCACCGCCTTGGCGGCCAGCACATCCGTCAAATATTCGGTCGGCTGGTTGCCGGCGCGGACGAATTTGCCGTTGTCGCTGAGATCGTAGTTGAACTGCGGGTAACCGTTCCCGGCCACCTCCCACAAGCTCCAACCCGGCTCCGGCGGATTTTTCTGCGGCTTATAGCCGTTGAGATACTTGCCCATCATGGCGGTGCGATAGCCTGTGGCCGTCAGCGCGGTCGCGAAGGTCGCCAGCTCGTGATGACGGTTGTGAAAGGCCTGGAAACCGCCGTCATTGCCGGTGTTGCGGAATATGCCGGTGTCGTGCGGGAAACGCCCGGTGAAGATCGAGGAACGCGAAGGGCAGCACAGTGAATCGGTGACGAAGTAGTTGGCGAAGGTCACGCCGTCTTTCTGCATCTTGACGACATGGGGCATGTACTGGACGAGATTCAAGGCCAGATCGTCGGTGAGGATGAAGACGATGTTGGGCCGCTTGCCGGCGGTCGCGCCCGCCTGCGGTGGCGCGTTGGGCACGGCCGCGGCCGGCGGAGGCGGACTGGCAGGCACCGGCTGCGCCACCGGCTCCGCGGGCGGCGCTTTCCCCTGCCCGAAGGCCGGATTGCTCGCCTTGCACGCCTCGACGACTTGTGGGTTGATTTGCGGCAAAGGCACGCGCGCCCGCTTTCGCTGGGCGCCCCCCTGCATGATGGGATTGATGCAATCCACTTGCAGCCCGGCGCCGCCACCGGCGGCCCCGCGCGCAAAGCCCGCGCGCTCGCACGCCGCCGTGACCTCACCGCAGGGCCCTGCTTCCTTGGCCGCCTGCTTGGTCGCTCCCTTGGCCGCCAAGGCCGCGAGCGGCGCCGCCAGCCCAACCACGAGCAACACGCAAAGGGCACCGACCGGCATCAGTATTTGGCGCATCGTCATCACTCCCGGTTGGATGAAGACCAGCATGCCGAATTTATAGGTGGTGATTGTGAGGGATTCCAGCTTGCGGGCGGCAATTTTTGTGATGCGGATCACATTTCGTCGGATTTTCGGCCGTGCCTTCCAGGCATTCAGCTCACCGGCCGCAAGCTTGTATTGTTGATTGCTCCCCTCGAGGGCTTGGCACTCCCGGCACCGACGCAGGCGGCGCGTTCCTCGCCGAGCGCTCGCCGCTCAACCACATCGAGCGCGCGATCGGGCCCGCCCTGATTGCACAGGGCCTGCAGGATGCAAGGGTCGTCGCGGCGAAATCAGGACAGATGGTGACGGCCCGTAAGAGCCGCAGCGTGCCGGCCACCTAAACGGCAGTGAGCTCCCGATCTTTCGGGGCAGTTGAAGCGGCCACAGCAAAAACGGCGGCGACGATAGCCGTGCCAGCGGCCTTCCTAAAACTGCTCTAGTCACCCTGAGACGTGAGGATCGGCCTGTTGTGGGCGTTGGTACCGTGCTTCTCCCGCCATCGCGGACCGGGTCCGCGCATATAATGCAATTCAGGCCGATAAGAATCGAACGTGCCCAGAACGCGCGTTGTGATGGCGACAAGCAATCTCCGAACCAATTCGTTCGCCGAGGCGCCGACGAGCGTCAATTCAGCCAGGATCGGTGCCCGTGTTGCCGCGTTTTGGAACGCCATCATTGCCTCTGTTACGGTTCGGATGACTTCGTCTGCGGAGGAACAACGCGATCGAACGTTCAGACCATCAAGGCCAGCAATCCGGCCAAGAAAAAGCCGCCAAGCAGCATCGACCAGTCGCCGGTGTCGAACCCTAGAAGCCGACCCTCTCCCGAGAAACGTAGCGTCGCGGAGCGCAACATGACGGATGCCTTTTTTGTGTCGTTCGACGTTGTGTCGTTCGACCAGTTTTCATCTAAGCACGCCAAGTGACTTTTGGCTGTTGCACGCCAGCAACATCGGGCGACTAACCGCGATGAAGGGCATCGCGTCGTCCTGTCATTTCAATGGCTTAATACGCGCTCGAACAACCATTTCGAGAGTGTGGCTTTGCCAACACACAATCGGGCCGCCCAGCCGCCCGTGGCCGCGGTCTTCGCCGCCCGCGGTTCTATCGTGCGCGGTTCCGGCATTTGGGATAGAATTGTGACCGCGCTCGCTCCGGGACGAGGGCGCGAGCACACCAAGCAATTCATGTAGGAGGTCGACATGAATGCGCAGCGGAACTTGCTCCTATTGAAACTGCTCCTGTTGGCGACGTTGGCGGCCGCTGCCGGCCCGGCCGCCGGGCAACAGGCACCCGCGGCTTCGCCGATTCCGGATTTCTCCGGCATCTGGCGTCACGGGTCGCTGCCCTGGTTCGTGCCGCCGGCATCGGGTCCCGGCCCGGTGACGAACCGGTCACGGCGCCAGGATACCGGCGTAAGCGACTACAGCCAGCTGGTCGGCGATTATACCAATCCGATCTTGCAGCCCTGGACGGCACAGGTCGTGAGGAAGAAG
>Ga0209068_10001227_pt1 | contig 12929 bp, 13 predicted proteins | sample ColStrG_CSR_2012_FD_187200 | JGI IMG/M metagenome (GOLD analysis project Ga0209068, IMG submission 187200) | Freshwater sediment microbial communities in response to fracking from Pennsylvania, USA - Cold Stream Run_MetaG_CSR_2012 (SPAdes)... | ecosystem: Environmental > Aquatic > Freshwater >... | reverse complement strand
CCTCGAGGCGATCGGGCATACGCCGCTGGTCGAGATCCCCCGGATGTCGCCCAAACCGACCGTCCGGATCTTCGCCAAACTGGAGATGCTCAACCCGACCGGGTCGGTGAAGGATCGAGTCGCCAAGTACCTGGTTGACGACCTCGAGGAGCGGGGGCTCCTCCACGACGACTCGATCATCCTCGAGCCGACGTCCGGGAACACCGGCATCGCGCTGGCCATGATCGGCCGGCGGAAGGGCTACCGGGTCGCGCTGGTGATGCCCGACAACGTCACCAACGAGCGACGTCAGATGGCGGCGTTGTTCGGAGCGGAGGTCATCGACTCCCCGGGCGCGCAGGGCAGCAACGGGGCGATCGCGCTGGCCAAGCACCTCGTCAGCATGGACGAGCGCTTCGTCATGCCGTACCAGTACGGCAACGAGGCGAACCCGCGCGCCCACTACGAGACGACCGGCCCGGAGATCCTGGCCGACTGCCCGGAGGTCGACGTCTTCGTGGCAGGCCTCGGGACCGGTGGCACACTCATGGGCGTGTCCCGTTACATGCGCGAGGCGAAGCCCGGTGTCCGGATCGTGGCCGCCGAGCCGCTGCCCGGTGAGTTGGTGTCCGGGTTGCGATCCCTCGACGACGGCTTCATCCCGGAGATCCTCGACCCGTCGCTCATCGACGCCAAGTACCTCGTCTCGAACCGCGACGCCATCGCCGCGCTACGCGAGCTCGTCTTCCGCGAGGGGATCTTCGCCGGGCCGTCGTGCGGTGCCGTCCTGGTCGCTGCCACCCGCGCCGCCAACGAGATGGCGTCCGGGACGATCGTCGCGCTCCTCCCCGACGGCGGCTGGAAGTACCTGTCGGCGGGCACGTTCTCGACCAACCTCGACGAGATGGAGGAGGCGCTCGAGGGTGGCGTCAACTGGTGGTGAGCCGGTGACGGCCCACCCGGGACCCGCCGCGGTCGTGGTTCCTTCGCCGATCCGCGAGGCCATCGTCGCCCAGGCCCGCGCTGAGTACCCGAACGAGGCCTGCGGCCTGATCGTCGGCGACGCCCCGGCGGCCGTTGGTGGGGGCGCTCTCCGCTACGAGACGACTCGCAACAAGGCCGCCTCGCCCTACCGCTACGAGGTCGACCCGCCCGACCTGCTCCGCCTGACCATCGAGACCGACGACGCCGACGAGGTCTTCTGGGGCATCGTCCATTCGCACACGCACACCCCTGCCGTCCCGTCACCGACCGACATCGGGCTCGCCTTCTATACCGAGGCGCTCTACCTGCTCGTCTCGCTCAGCGAGGACGAGGCCGGTCCGGACGGTACGCCCAGCCTGCGCGCGTGGCGGATCGTCGATGGGGCGATGCACGAGGTCGCGGTCAGGTGAACCCGCGGGCGGGCGCGACCGGCGCGCTCGCGTTGGGCGGGCTCGCTGTCGTCGTCGCGACCGTCGCGGGGTCGGACGCGAACCTGCTCGATCCGATCATCCATCCGCCGGCCCTCGTCCGGGCGGCCTGTGTCGGTGGGTCCGTGGCGCTCGCGGTCGTGTCCCTGTCGCGCGGGCTGGGGCGGCTCGCGAACGGCACCGACGACGTTCCGGGTCTGGTCCGCGGAGTCCGCCTCATGTTTCTGGCGGTCGCCGCTTTCGCGGCGGCGGCCGGCTGGTTGCTGGGAGAGGCGCTGCCGCTGCTCGTCGCGCTCGTCAGCGCCGGGATCGACGCGATCGAGACGTCGTTCCTGCTGCTGGTCGTCGGGGCCGGGACCGTCAACCGAAGGGGCTGACCAGCTCGCGATCCTCGACACGATCATCCATCGCCGACATCATCTGGACGCCGTCTCGGACGACCATGACCGAACACGGCGCGTGGAGCAGCACGTTCCGAGCCACGCTGCCGAGCAGCAACCGGCGCAGGCCCGTCTGCCCTCGGGTTCCGACGATGATCACCCCGGCCTGGCGGGCACGCGCGGCCGCGATGATCTCGTGCGCCGGATCGCCGACGCGGACCTCGGGCTCGGCGTCGAGTCCGGCGTCGCGCAGCCGTTGTGCCGCGGCCGCGCAGTCGCTCTCCTTCACTCGTCGCTCGGCCAGCGGATCGAGGCAGTAGCCGTCCAGCACGGCCGGGTCGATGAGCGACGCGTTGGCGACCGGGTTCCAGAGTGCGTCCTCGACGACGCTGACGACCGTGACCGGGAGGCCGGCAAAGAGCGGGCACGCGGTCATGATGGATTCCGCGGCCCGGGCGTGGGGAGAGCCGTCGTCGGCGAGCACGACCGGCCCGATCCGATCGTCGCGCGCCACGAGGACCGCGCACGGCGCGTGGTCGACGACCTCCGCCGAGACGGACCCGAGCAGGGCCGATTCCCAGCGACCGTGACCGCGGTGTCCGATGACGATGAGATCGGCCGGCATGTCGCGGGCCTCCTCGACGATCAGGCTTGCGGTCCGACCGCGTAGCAGGACCGGCTCGAGCACGAGGTCGCCGCGGACCGACCACAGTTCCCGCTCGGCTGCGTCCAGGGCGTTCTGGTGGGCTCGCAGCGCGGCCTGCTCGGTCTCGATCGCATCGGACGTCGCGGCCAGCGACCACGGCACGCCCAGGATCTCGGCGCGACTCGGGGCGACACTGACGATCCGCACCCGACCACCGTCGTGCCACGGCAGCGCGGCAACGAGATCGAGGGCACGGTCAGCCGAAGCAGAACCGTCGACGGCCAGCAGGATGCGCATCACCGACCTCCTTCGCGATCAGGGTGCACCTCCGAGGACCGGATGGCATGAGTCCAACGGCCCGAAAACCGATCGGCTGTATCAGCGTCCGATGGCCGCCAGGAGTCGGTCCGCGTCGAGTGCGACGATATCGAGGCCCATCCGGGCGGCGATCCGGGCGGCCGGCGGTGGCGTCAAGCCGGTCGAGGCGAGAAGGTCGTGGTTGGCCGGCGCGAAGACGGCCTCCGGCGGCCCGTCGGCGACGACCATCCCGTCGCGCATGACGACGATCCGCCCGAACCGCACCGCCGCGAACTCCATGTCGTGGGTGATCGCGATGACCGACCGGCCGGAGGCGCGCATCGCCTCGACGACCGCGCCGACGCGCAGGACACCGTCGGGGTCCTGGCCGGTCGTGGGTTCATCGAGGACGAGCACGGCCGGGTCCATGGCCAGGATGCCGGCCAGCGCAACGAGCTTCCGCTGCGTCAGGTCGAGGTCGTATGGATTGGTCATGCGCTGGCCCGTCAGGCCGACGGCTTCGAGGCTGTCGGTGACCCGCGCGGCGATGTCGGCCGGCGGGACCTTGAGGTTCCGTGGCCCGAACGAGACCTCGCGCTCGACGGAGCGCTCGAACAGCTGCTCGTCGGGGTTCTGGAAGACGAACCCGACGACTGCCGCGAGTTCGGCGATCGACCGCTCGTCGGTCGGTCGACCGTCGAGGAGGACGTGTCCCGACGCCGGCCGCAACAGCCCATCGAGGTGCTTGACCAGCGTGGTCTTGCCTGACCCGTTCTGGCCGAGGATGGCGACGGCCTCGCCAGGCTCGATGATCAGCGAGACGCCGCGGACGGCTTCTATGCCGCTCGGGTAGCGGTGGATGAGGTTTTCGAACTCGACGCGGACGGGGGCACGCTCGTGGGATGGCGTCCAGCCCGAGGATGGGGGAGGCAGGGTCTGCCCGGCCGCGGCCTTGGGCGGCGTGGGCGTCGCGACCCGGGCCGGGGTCTCCAGCGCCGCCGCGATGGACGCTTCGTCAAAGGCGAGGGACGGTCGTAGCCCGGCGGCGTGCGCGAGCCGGACGAGCGTCGGTGCGGGTGACCCGCCGGCCGCCTGGGCCTTCGCCAGCGCACCACCAGGGACGTCGAACGCGATCGTCCTGCCCTGATCGAGCACGACGCACCGGTCCATCCGCCCCAGCACGCTCGGGTCGTGCTCGGCGCACAGGATGGCCGACCCGGCACGCGCCAGGTCATCGAGAAGATCGGCGACCGAGACCGTCCCGGCCGGGTCGAGCTGAGCCGTCGGCTCGTCGAGGACGAGCACGGTCGTGCCCATCGCCACGATGCTCGCGATGGCGACCCGCTGCTGCTCACCGCCTGACAGTTCGAATGGTTCTCGGTCGGCGAGGTGTCCGATCGACAGCCGCGCGAGCGTCTCGTCGATCCGCGCATCCATCTCGTCGCGGGGGACGCCGAGGTTCTCGAGCCCGAAGGCGAGTTCCTCGCGCACCGTCAGTTTCGATGCCGACAGTTGGTTGGCCGGCGTCGCGAAGACGATGCCGACCTTCCCGAGGAGCGCACCGGCGGCTGCGGTGGCCGCGTCCTGGCCTTCGACGATGACCCGGCCGCCGACCTTCGCCTTGACCACGCGCGGGATGAAGCCGGCCGCCGCGAGTGCGAGCGTGGACTTGCCGGCGCCGGTCCGCCCGGCGACCCCGACGCGCTCGCCGGCCGCCACGGTCACGCCGACAGCCGCGATGCTCGGCTCGCGCCGGCCGGGATAGCGGACCGTCAGGTCCTCCACGAGCAGCGGCGATCCGTCGGGGCGGACGGTCGCGTCGACGGTCATCGCGCCAGAATCCCGAGCGCCACGAGGACGATCAGGACGGCCGCCACGAGGATGAGCAGGCGCAGCCAGCGGTCGATGGGTGGGTCTGCAACGATGCGATAGGCGGTCCGCCCGGGTCGCGCCCCGAACCCGCGCGCCTCCAGCGCGAACGTCCGCTCGCGCGCGTCTACCAGCGCGCCCAGCAGGACCGGCCCGATGAGCGGCACGAGCGACCGGATGCGGCGTACGAACGAACCCTCGAGTGACAGGCCGCGCGCCTGCTGCGCCTCGAGGATCGACCCGGCCCGCGACCGCATCCGCGGCACCAGCTGCACCGCCGACAGCACGACGAACGCGATCCGATGACTCGCCCCGCGCGAGATGAGCGTCTCAAGCAGGTCGTCGGCCAGCGTCGTGAACAGGAACGTAACCGACGCAAGGAACGCGACCAGGACGCGGCCCGCCGAGATGAGCCCGAAGGTAAGGCCCTCCCGCATGATCGCGAACGGGCCGAACGAGGCGAGGATGTCCTTCGCTGCAGGAAAGAAGAGGCTGTTGACCACAAGGATCGAGACGAGGAGAAGGGCCGGGATGCGCATCGCCCTCACCAGCGGTCGCAACAGTCCAGCAGACCACGCCGCGGCGAGGATCGCGATGGTCAGGATCGGCAGGACCACCGGCGGCAGCAGGAACGCGGCCAGGAGCATCAGACCCAGCATGAGGAGCTTCGTCAGCGGATTGCGCCGGTGTAGCCAGCTCGACCCAGCGACGAAATACCCGGTTGTCGCAGACATCCCTCGTCGTCAACCGGCGATGGCGGTCGCGATCACTCCGCGACCGTGGCCTCACCGCGGCTGTACATCGTCCGCACGGTGATCGGCAGCGCGCCGAGGATCAGGAAGACGACGGTGTAGCTGATCGTCTTGTCGAGCGGGTCGCTCGTCAGACCCTGGGCGAAGGCCGACTGGAAGACCCCGAGACCAAGCGTTCGGAAGAGGGCCACGAGCGCGTCCGTGCCGCCGCCGGTCACGCCGCCGAAGACACCGGCGGCGATCGGCGCCGAGATGGCCGCCGCGACCAGGCCGGTCGTCAAGCCGCCGATCCAGACCGGGAACAGGCGCGCGTTCTCGTCGCGCCGGGCCCACGACCAGGCACCGAACGCCACCAGGACGGCGATGACCGCCGTCGCGAGGAACCCGAGCGGATCGGGCACGGCGAGACCGGTCAGGTTCGTCCCTCCGAAGAGTGTGTCCGGCGATCCGTCGGCCTTGACGCCGCTGATCGTCGAGAAATAGCCGGTCGGGCTGAACAGCAGCCGAAGCACCGCGAACACCAGGGCGAAGGCGGCGATGGTCGTCGCACCAATCAGGTATTGCCGGATGACGGGATCCGGGCCGGTGTACGCGAAGACGGTCTGGCTGGTGATCCAGCCGACGATGACGCCGATCGCGATCGACCCGATCGCGATGCCCAGGAACATCCACTGGTTCTGCGTCAGCGTGTCCGGATCGGTCGCACCGAGGTTCGGGATGCCGATCGTCGCCTGGACGACAAGGAATGCGACGAACGTCCCGACGATCCCGGCTGCCAGCGCGAGGAATCCGCCGACCCGCATGTCGTCTGGCCGGAGCTGAAAGACGCCACGGCTCGCCCAGAAGCCGGCCATGAGGCCGATGACTCCGGCGACCGGGGCGAAGAAGGCGGCCGTCGGGCCGGCGCCGCCGGGCACGGGCAGAATCGACCAGATGAGGTTCGACAGGATTCCGGTCAGTGCGCCGGCCCAGGGTCCAGCCAGCGCACCGACGAGCACGGTCCCGATCGAATCGAGATAGATCGGCAGTCGGAGCGCGATGGCGATCGAACCGACCGCGATGTTGATCGCGATCGCCACTGGCATCAGCGTCAGGACCGCGGTCGTCAGGTCGCGCGACCGGCGCGCGACGACCGCGAACAGGATCGCCCCGGCGAGCAGGGCGACGAGGTAGACGAGCTGGATCGTCGGGATGCAGCCCGTCGTCTGGCCTTCGGCACAGATCGTCAGCCAGCTCAGGTCCATCGAGTCCTCCTCATCCCTCCCGGCGCGCCGCCGCGCCCTCGCCCTTGCCCTCTAGCGTGACACGTCCGCCCGGTTCGCCGCCAGCCCGCCGACGCGCTCGATGAGGCGGTCGAGGAACTCCGGGACGTTCGCCGTGACCGCCACGTCCAGATTCGGGGTCTTGCCGGTGAGATGTCGCCGATCCGCGACCGTCATCCCCGTCGTCAGTTCGCCGCTTGTCTCGACGTCCACGAACCAGGCCTCGGTCGTGACCAGGCTCCGATCCAGCGCCGCCGCGACGGCCAGCGGATCGTGGATGAACGCGCCGTAGAAACCGTCGTATCGGGCATGGAATTCCATGTAGTAGCGGAGCGCGTCGGCCACGTAGCGGACGATCGGGTTGCTGGCCACGGATCGGGTCGCCAGCATCGGGTCCTCGCCGCGGGCCAGGGCAATCGAATCGTCGGGCGTGCTGCCGGCCCGCCTCGCGAGGCGCACGACGTCGTCGGGGAGGATTCGCGCCTGCTCGGTGACGTCGAGGCCCAGGGCGAGCGGCCGGGGGATCGACGGGTCCGCTTCGCGCGCGACCGCCCAGGCGTGAAAGACGATCTTCGCGGCGTCCGGGTCGCAGTGGATGTTCCACTCGTTGGTCGGCGTCGTGTTGCCCGAGACCCCGAATGCCCCGCCCATCAGCGTGTAGCCCTTGAGCAGGCGCGGCAGGCCCGGCTCACGCAGGAGGGCCATCGCGAGGTTGGTCAATGGGCCAAGGGTGATGAGCATGGTCTCGCCCGGACGTCTTCGCGCCTCCTCGAGGATGAGGTCGACCGCGTGCCGGTCGGAGAGCGCGGCGGTCGGCGGCGGCAACTCGGCGTACCCGAGGCCCTGTGGGCCGTGCGTCTCCTCGGTCGTCTCAAGCGCGCGGACGAGCGGGGTCTCGCGCCCGAGAGCGACTTCGATGTCCGTCCGACCGGCGAGTTCGAAGATGGCCCGGGTGTTGATCCCGACCTGCCGGGCGGCGACGTTGCCCGAGACGCACGTCGCGGCGACGATCTCGGCGTCGGGCGAGCCCGCGGTGTAGAGGAGCGCGAGGCTGTCGTCGATGCCGGTGTCGACGTCGAGGATCACGGAGGTCCGGGCCGTCATGGCTCGATGCTAGCCGAGCGCATCGACCACTCGCGCGACGGCGCCGGTCTTGGAGACACCGTCGACGTCGACGAACCGGGCGCCGATCGATGCGGCGAGCGGTTCCCGGACGGCGGCCTGGTCGGCGAGGAACCCCTTCGTGGACTCGCCGTAGACGGGCCGATGGTCGTCGGCGGAGGCGAACCGCGCGGATAGGACCGCGGGCGAGGCGTGCAACCAGATGACCTCGACGTCTTTGCCTGTCATCGCCTCACGGCACGACTTCACTTCGACGACACTAGCCGCCGCGCTGATGACGCTGGGTTCGGGGCTCGCTAGCGCATGGAGGAGCTGGGTCGCCTCGCGCGCGTGCATCGCGTCTACGCCATCGCGGTCGCGAAGCTCGCGGACGGTGAGCCCGGTATCCGCCTCGATCTCCGCGTCGGAGTCGAGCCACGTACGAGCGAGATGCTCGGCCACCGCGCGGCCCACCGTGGTCTTGCCGGCACCCATCAGGCCGGTGATGACGATGTGGCGGGGGAGCGGCGTCATCGCAGAAGCGTATGCCCGTACACTCGCCCGCGTGGACCTCCCGTCGCCGATCGCGCCGCCCGCCGTCATCGGCATCCTCGGTGGTGGCCAGCTGGGGCGGATGCTCGGACTCGCGGCACGGGCGATGGGCTATCGGGTGGCGATCCTCGATCCAGACCTGGACTGCCCGGCGGCGGCGATCGCGGACCAGGTGGTCGTCGGGTCGTACGAGGATGTCGAGGCAGCGGTGCGCCTGGGCCGCCTCAGCGAGGTCGTGACCTACGAGTTGGAGCATGTCGGCGCCGCCGTCGTGGAGGCCGTCGCCGCGCTCGTCCCGGTTCGGCCCGGTCACCGACCGCTGGTCGTCACCCAGGATCGACTCGCCGAGCGCCGCTTCGTCGAGAGCGCAGGCATCGGCGTGGCCCCGTGGCGCGAAGTCCGGTCCGTGGCCGAAGCGCTGGCTGCCGCCGACGAGCTCGGCCTGCCGCTCCGGCTCAAGCTGCCGATCGGCGGCTACGACGGTCGGGGACAGGTGCGCATCATCGAGCTCCGCGAGCTGCACGACGCCTGGGAGCGGCTCGACCGGCTGGCGGGCACGCCGCTCCTCGCCGAGCGCGAGCTCGATTTCGAAGCCGAGCTGTCCGTCGTCGTCGCCCGAGCCGCGGACGGCACCTGCGCGGCCTACCCGATCGGCCGTAACCACCACGATGCGGGGATCCTCGTCGAATCGGTGGTGCCGGCTCCGGTCGCCGCCGAAGTCGCCGAACCTGCGACCGCCATCGGCCCGACCCTGGCCGCCGCGATGGACCTGGTCGGCACGCTCACCGCCGAACTGTTCCTCCTGCGCGACGGCTCCCTCGTCGTCAACGAGCTCGCGCCGCGCGTCCACAACTCCGGCCACTGGACGATCGAGGGCGCCGCGACCTCGCAATTCGAGCAGCACATCCGGGCGATCTGCGGGCTCGGACTCGGGTCGTCGGTGGCGCTCTCCCCGACCGCGATGGTCAACCTCCTCGGCACGGGGCCGAGGCGCACGGCGCGGCTCCTCGGGATGGACGCGGCCCTGGCCGATCCGGCGGTCCATCTCCACCTGTACGACAAGCGCGACGTCTTCGAACGCCGCAAGATGGGGCACCTGACGGCCCTCGACGTCGATGTCGACGCCGCGCTCGACCGGGCGCGACGTGCGCTCGCGACGCTCACCTGGGCCGACGAGACGACGGAGGACGACCGATGACCGAGTCAGCCGTGACGCCGGTCGTCGGCATCGTCGGTGGCAGCCGCTCGGACTTCCCGACGCTCGAGGCGGCGGTCGCGGTCCTCGACGAGCTCGGTGTCCCGTCGGAGCTCAAGGTCGTCTCGGCCCACCGGACGCCTGACAGGCTGTTTCGCTACGCGGAGGAGGCCGCCGGCCGCAGGATCAAGGTCATCATCGCCGGCGCGGGTGGGGCGGCCCACCTGCCCGGCATGCTCGCCGCGAAGACCGCCCTCCCCATCATCGGCGTCCCAATCCCGACGCAACACCTCGGCGGCCTGGATTCGCTCCTGTCGATCGTCCAGATGCCGCGCGGGGTGCCGGTCGCCACGGTCGCAATCGGCAATGCCACCAACGCCGGTTTGCTCGCGGCCGCGATCCTGGCACTCTCGGATCCGGCCCTCGCCGAGCGCCTCGCGGCCTGGCGTGCCCGTCAGACGCAGGCCGTCCTCGACGACATGGGTTAGCTTGCGTCTAGCTCGTCGCATCCACCCAAGGTGTCACGGCCCCGCGGATCCCGACCGGGATCGACCACAAGGTCGAGGTCGCCGTGATGTACAGCCGCCGACCGTCCGGGCCACCGAACTGGCAGTTACTGGCCTCCTGCGGCAGGACGATCCGGCCCAGTTCGACTGCGGCGGCGTCCAGCACGTGGATCCCGTCACCGGCCGACGTCCAGACGTTCCCATCGACATCGACCCGAAACCCGTCCGGGACGCCGGGCTCCATGACGACGAACGCGCGCGGCGAAGCGAGTCGACGTCCGTCGACGACGTCGAACGCCAGGATGTGGTGGTTGCCGCCCTCGATTCGGGCGACGGATGTGTCCGAGACGTACATCGTCCGTTCGTCGGGCGAGAACGCCAGACCGTTCGGGTGCACGAGCACGCGACTCGCGACCGTCACCTCGCCGCTCGGCCGGTCCAGGCGGTAGACGAAGCAGCCGTCCTGCTCTGAGACCGCCTTGTAGCCCTCGGAATCGTCGAGGATCCCGTACGGCGGGTCGGTGAACCAGATCGCCCCGTCAGAGGCGACAACGATGTCGTTCGGCGAGTTGAACCGCGCGCCACCGAACCTGTCCACGACCGTCGTCCGTGAGCCGTCGCGCTCGTAGCGCGCGATCCGACGCGGGCCGTGCTCGCAGGCGAGGACCATGCCGTCGTGGTCGAGCGTGTGGCCGTTGGCGAAGTCGGACGGCTGGAGGAAGACGCTATCGCCGTCGGCATCGGACCAGCGGCGGACGGCGTTGCTTCGGACGTCGCTCCAGAGGACCGCGTCCTCGTCGGGGACGTAGACGGGTCCCTCCGCCCACCGGGCCTCGCCGGCGTGGGGCGTGATCAGCGTCCCGTCGGGGACGAGTCGATCGAAGCGGGGGTCGGACACCACGCGGGTGACGCGTTCGGGCGTGCCGAGGGTCGGCGTCACTGTGCGACCTCCCGGCTGTGAGCGGGAGCGGCTGACACGGTCGGGACCTCCGGTTCACGGTGCTCGGCCAGGTGGAGAGCGAGGTCGAGCCCCGTCTTGAGCAGGACCAGGATCAGGACGGCCGCCGATGATGCGCCCGTGAAGGCGATGGCCATCCCGCCGACGAGGATGGTGAGATGGAGGACCATGAGCCGCCCGTATGGGGCGCTCATCTGCCGGCTCACGCTCGTCCGCAGGTACTCGCCGCGACCGATGTAGTTGAGCCGGTACGACGCGTAGTGGCTGATGAACAGCCCGGCGAGCACGAACAGCACGGCGCCGGGGTCCGAGGCGAGGCCGGCGCTCTCGTCACCGAACGCCTGGAACTGCGGCAGGGTCAGGACGAAGATGCCGTGGACGACCCAGAAGATGCCGTAGTGGATGCAGAAGAACGGGATCAGGGCCGCCTTGGGGTCGGCCAGGCTGCCCACTGAGCGGCCGTTGTGGGTGGCGGCCGCACGGCCGGTCGGTTCGGGGCCGGCGGCCCTCACCATCTTCAGGATGTTGAGGACACCGACGACGCCGTTCTCCAGCCAGTAGATGGTCAGGATCGTCCAGACGTTCCAGCCGAGGAACAGGACGCCGAACAGCGGGATCGCGTTCGCCACGACCAGCGCGACGACGGCACCGACCGACGAACCGATCCGATACCAGGCGATGAGGCGCTCCATCGCGCCGATGCTAGCCGGTCGGACCGGCCATGTGCGAGGTGCGGGACTACTCCGCGAGTTCGACCGGGCTGACCGACACGGACCGCGACTCGCCGGCGCGATCGACTTGGAGGTCGACGGATCGGCCGATGACGTTGCCACTCAGCTGGCGCTGGAGGTCGCCGACGCCTTCGATCGGGTGGCCGTCGAGCTCGAGGACGATGTCGCCGACGCGGAGTCCTGCGCTGGCGGCCGGCCCGGGTTCTAGCAGCTGGACGATCTCGAGCCCGCGCGTCCGGCCGGTGCGCGCCGCGACCGGTTCACTGAGCGTGCGTGTCCCGCCGACGATGCCGAGGAGGGCGCGGCGGACGCGGCCGTGGATGATCAGAGCCCCGATGATGCCTCTCGTGGCCGCGTCGATCGGGACCGCCAGGCCGAGGCCGATCCCGGCCACGGCCGTGTTGATGCCGACGACGCGGCCGCGCGAATCGGCCAGCGCGCCGCCCGAGTTGCCCGGGTTGAGCGCGGCGTCGGTCTGGATCACGTTCTCGACGAGGCGGGTGGTCCGGCCGTCGCGGGTCCCGAGCGAGCGTCCGAGGGCGGATACGACGCCGGCGGTCACGGTTCCGGCGAACCCGAGTGGGTTGCCGATGGCGACGACGAGCTGGCCGACGCGCAGGCGCCCGGCGTCCCCGAGCGGCGCCGGCCTGGGGCTGCCCGTCGTGACGCGGATGACGGCGAGATCGGACAGTGGATCGCGCCCGACGATTTCGAAAGCGAGCTCCGCGCCGTCCACGAAGGTCGCCGTGCCACGCTCCGCGCCCGCGACCACGTGGGCCGAGGTCAGGAGGTAGCCGACCGGCTCGATGGCGACCGCCGAACCGGTACCGCCAGCCGTCCAGCCGCCGCCCTGACGCGTGACGCGCAGGCTGGCGACCGACGGGATGAGCCGCTCGGCCGCGGTCGAGACCGCGACCGAGTAGGCGTCGAGCAGTTCGTCGTCGTCTCCGTCGTCCGGGACGACGGCCAGGTCGGGTCGAGGCGCCGGCGCGAGCATCGAGGTCAGGCCTCGCCCGTCGCCGTGGCGCCGCCGCCGACCTGGACGGTCCGCTCGTCGGTGCCGCGGACGACCTTGACTTCGAACGGGAGGTCGAGGGTCGCCAGCGCCGCGTGCAGGTCGTCAGCGTCGGTGATCGGCTTGCCACCGGCCTCGACGATGAGGTCGCCTGCTTCGATCCCGGCCGCCGCCGCGAGGCTGCCGTCCTCGACGCCACGAACGAGGATGCCGTCCCGCTCCGGAAGGCCGACCGAACGGCGCATCCGGCGGGCGACATGCGACGGGGCGACGG
>Ga0209068_10001226_pt1 | contig 12932 bp, 14 predicted proteins | sample ColStrG_CSR_2012_FD_187200 | JGI IMG/M metagenome (GOLD analysis project Ga0209068, IMG submission 187200) | Freshwater sediment microbial communities in response to fracking from Pennsylvania, USA - Cold Stream Run_MetaG_CSR_2012 (SPAdes)... | ecosystem: Environmental > Aquatic > Freshwater >... | reverse complement strand
CTTGGACCCGCCGCAGCTCGCTGCCGGTGATGGTCCACAGCTGGCGGGCGACGTCGTGGTCCCGGTCCGCCAGCGCCACCAGGGCGCTGCGCTTGATCACCAACACCTTGCACTCGGTGATCGCCTCGGCCGAGAAGGTATGCTCCTCGCCGGTCTCAAGACCGAAAATGTCGCCCGGGACATAGAAACCGCCGACCTGACGGCGCCCGTCGGTCAGGAGCTTGGAGGTCCGCACCGTCCCGCTGACGACCTTGTAGAGGTAGTCGGCCGGCTCGCCCTCCCCGTAAATCTCTGAATTGCGCGCGAACGACATGGGGGCGCCCATGAGGTCGACCGGGCCGCTGAGCGTGTGGGTTCCGGCCGATGCCGGGACCTGCATGGCCGGCCGCTTGAAAGAGCCACTGCGAACGGCGGGAATGGCGGTCTGGGTCAGCATGGTCATCTCCTCCATGAATTTGTGGAGGCAGTCGTACCGGACGGGCCAAAAGTCGAAAATTCAGATAATCTCCATAAGGGGTATCCCGGAGGCGCCGAGAAGGGGGTTCAATGCGGGCTTATCTTGCGGATTTGGCGCCCAATTTGGGCCAAGAGATGCGCCGGGGGGGCCTGTGAGGGGTAATGCCAACCGGACGTTGGAGCCCGGGCAAATCAATTGCAGCCGCGCCGATCACTTGGAATGTGCTTGGATGGGCGCGGCCACTGGAGCCCCCCCGCCACCTCAGGATTGCACCAACGCTTCGGCTTCCAGCACCACGGCGGCATTGGGTCTCGAAGCCCCCACCTCAGGCACAAGGTATTGTGCACGCGCGAGCTCCGCGAACCGCCCGCCGGCGTCGACGAGGTCATCGAACGATCCATCCTCGACGATGCGCCCACTATCGAACACCAGGATTCTGTCCGCCTTGCGGATGGTCGCCAACCGGTGAGCGATAACGAAGGTGGTCCGGCCCTTCATCACCTCATCGAGCGCCGCCAGTAATTTAGCTTCCGTCTTGGCATCGAGGGCACTGGTGGCCTCGTCCAGGATCAAGATTGGCGCGTCCTTGAGCAAGGCGCGCGCAATCGCCAAGCGCTGCCTTTCACCGCCGGATAACAGGCGCCCGCGCTCACCGACCCGGCTGTCGAGAGAGTGGCGGCCGCCTTCAATGAACTCGAGCGCCTGAGCGCGTCTGGCCGCAAGGCGCAACTCGTCGTCGCTCGCCCCTGGCTTACCGATCCGGAGATTCTCGGCGATGGAGCGGTCGAACAGAAGGCCGTCTTGAAACACCACGCCGATGTTCTGCCGCAGCGCGACCAGCTTCATTTCGCGGATGTCCATACCGTCGATGCTGATCGTACCGGATTGCGGATCGAAGGCCCGATGCAGGAGCGCAAGCGCCGTTGACTTTCCGGCTCCGGTGGCGCCCACGAGCGCGACTGTCTCGCCGGGTGAAACGGTAAAGGTGAGATCCTCGACCGCGGCACGCTTGCCGTCATAGGAGAAGGAAACATTGTTGAATTCGACAAGGCCGCGCAGCCGGCCCGGGTCGACCGCATTTGGCCCATCCCGCACCGCCGGAACGGTATCGAGCACGTCGAAGAACTGCTGCAGACGCGGCGCCTCGGTGAACACCCGGTTGGTGAACGACACCGTGTTCTGCAGCTTGTCGATCAGCATCGCGGCAAAACCCATGAAAGTCACGATTTCGCCGACCGTCACGATCCCGCGGAAATTGAGCACGGCGCCGATGATGATGATGCAGAGAATCGTAATAGTGGTCGAGGCGCGCGTGAGCACCGATATGAGTGCCCACCAGGACAGGACCGGCATTTGCGCCGCCAGCAGTTTGTTGATCACGTGTCTGAGGCCCGAGACTTCCGCCTCGACCTGGGCAAAGCTGTGCACCAATGCAATGTTTCCCAGCGTATCGGAGGCGCGTGCCGCGAGCTCCGAGTAATGCTCCTCCACCAACTCCTGCAGGCCTTCGGATCGACGCATGATCCAGGCGGTGAGCACTCCAAATATGGCGGTGAGCACGATCAAAACGAGAGCAAGGCGCCAATTCATCAAGAGCGACAGCGGCAGCAGCACGAAAAACATGATGAAACCGGAGAGATGGTCGCGAAAAAATCCGACCCACAGGCCCCAAAGGGAATCCGTGCCCTGCAGCATCACCTTCATGAGCCGGCCGGAATGAATGTCGCCATGGTATGAGACCGGCAGCTCGAGAATATGCTGAAAATAATTGCTGAGAACGCAATGGCGCTGGCGATGCGCCAGCCGGTCGGCATAGAGTGCGATCAGCGTGCCGGCCACGATGCTGAAGAGACCAAATCCGACCCACGCCGCCAGCAGCAAAATGAGCCTGTTCCAAGCCTCCGCATTCGGATTGGACTGCGCCCCGGTCAGCGTATCGATCACTTTGCCGAACAGCACCGGTTCGGCGAACTGCGCAGCGGCTATCACCAGGTTGGCAACGCTCAAGATAGCTGCAAAGCGCCCTTCATGCCCGAGCAGGGCGAGAACCCGTAAATAGAGATGAACGAATTTCACGGCGGATTCGAAAGTTTGACGTTGGTTGAAGATTGGAAAAACTATCACCCCGATCCGGTGCTTGGCCTTGATATGGGTCAAAAACGCCCGCGCTGAAGACCGGAGCGCGCCTGGGACTGTCATGCTTGCCTTGGGCGGGAGCGGGAGGCGCGGGCGCATGCACCCCGCGGATTCCGTCTCACCCCATAGCCCAGACATTGATTGATCTGAGTCAACACCTTACCCCGGTTCTCAGGCGATCTTGAACATTAATCAACGGCGTCCGCTCACCGGCGATGAAGTAAGCGCGAAAACTCTCCATTTCGGATACTTGGAGCATGGTTCAGCAGCTGCAGCAGATACCGTCACGCGGCGCTCTGGCAGGGCGTTTTTGGTCGGCCGCAAAGCAATTTTGGCTGGGACCCACTCGGCATCTTGCCTGGTTACTGACGATCGGCAACGTCTTGCTCGTTTTCCTCCAGCTTGCGGCTCAATTCCGCCTGAACATCTGGAATCGCGACATCTTCAATGCCCTGGAGCAAAAGGATAGTACCGCGGTGCTGCATCAGGCGCTGCTGTTCGTGCCACTCACCATTACGATCGTGGGTTTCGCCGTTGTGGCCGTCTACGGACGCATGACCACCCAGCGCAAGTGGCGCGAATGGCTGACGGAACATCTGGTCGCACGTCTGCTGGCGCACGGCCATTATTATCAACTCAACCTGGTGCGCGGCGACCACAAGAATCCCGAGGCTCGCATTTCGCAAGACGCCCGCGTGGCGACCGACCCGCCGGTCGATTTTGCCGTCGGCATTTTCTATTCGATCGTGACCGCCGTAACATTCATCGGGGTGCTCTGGGTCGTCGGGGGAAATCTGGCCGTCGACTTGGCCGGAGTACCGGTGTTCATTCCGGGATATCTGGTGCTGACCGCGATCGTCTATTCGATCCTCGCCAGCGTCGCGATGGTGATGATCGCTCGTCGTTTCGTCGCTGTGTCCGAAGCCACGAATCAGACCGAGGCGGAGTTTCGCTATGCGCTCACCCGTTTGAGCGACAATGGCGAAAGCATCGCGCTGCTGGACGGAGAGAAGGAAGAGCAGGAAGGATTGCGAAAATCGCTCGGATCCGTCCTGCACCAATGGCTTTTGCTTTGCTATCAACACATGCGGGCGACCGTCGTCTCCAATGGAAATTCGGTGCTGGCGCCGGTGGTTCCGCTGGTCCTGTGCGCGCCGAAATATCTGGAAGGCTCGATGACGCTCGGGGAGGTGATGCAGGCGGCCGGCGCATTCGTTCAGGTCCAATCGTCCTTCAACTGGCTGGTCGATAACTATCCCCGGCTGGCGGATTGGATGGCATCGGTGCGACGCGTCGGGTCATTGATTGTCTCACTCGATTATCTCGATGCTGTGGGCAGGCCGGATGAGCCCGGTACGATCAGGCGGATCAAGTACGACGCGCCGGCGCTGCGGTTGCGCGATCTATCCGTCACCCTGGAGGATGGCACCGTCGTGATCAATGACGCGGATGTCATCGTCGAACCCGGTGAACGGATTTTGGTGATGGGCGAATCCGGAACCGGGAAGAGCACCCTGGTGCGCGCCATCGCCGGCCTGTGGCCGTGGGGAAAGGGAGAGATCTTCATTCCACGCAAGGCCAAGCTGTTCTTGATGCCGCAATATCCCTACGTACCGCTCGGTGACCTGCGACGGGTCGTTACCTACCCTCTGTCATCGAGTCAGGTCGACGAGAGCAACATCCGCGAATTGATGTCGCTCGTCGGCCTCGACCATCTGGCCGATCGGCTCGACGAGCAAGCCCCCTGGGAGTACGTTTTGTCCGGGGGTGAAAAGCAACGCGTCGCCTTCGTTCGGCTCCTGCTGCATGAGCCCGATTTTATCGTGATGGACGAGGCGACCTCCGCCCTTGATCCGTCGAGCCAAGAGCGCCTGCTGACGACGGTCACCGAGCGTCTTTCGAAGGCAGCGATCATCAGCATTGCGCACCGGCCCGAGCTGCAGGCGTTCCATCAACGCATGCTCGTGTTCGAGCACCGGCCGGGCGGCTCGCAACTGATCAGCGACGACCAAATCGTCGTTCCGCCGATCGGACTATTGCCGCAGGTCATGGGCTGGCTGCACGCCTTGGGAGCTGCATAGCGCTCCCAGAGGCCCAACCGGAGACGCAGAGATTTGCGGCGCCTCTACATATCCAGCGTAGCTATAAGCTTTGTCGGTTTTCAAGAGTATCTTTGTCAGGAGGCCGCGCATGTCTGACGATCTAAGCGCAGAGTTCGAAAGCTACCGAATGAAACTTCGCACCGAAGGGGAGAAACAGGCCTTTGACCGCAAGATCAAACGGCTTCTTCAAGAGCGCGGCGTGGACTACGTGCGTGGATATGTGGACGGTCTAAAAGACAACGTTCTCAAGTAACTCAGCCACACTCGCGCTCAAGAAAACCGCGCGTTAGCCAATGGCCAGCCCTCGCGCGAGTCCGGCCCTCCTCAAGCTTGTCGCGTCTGCGTTCAGATGGCGTTCAGGATCCGTCCGACGAGCCACGCGGCGACCGCCCAGCCTGCGCCGGTGAAGAACCCTACGCAGAACCAAACCCCGATCAGATAGACGTTGACTGCGGAAGGCATGTTTCCTTCTCCCTAGGACGACGCGGATCAGTACGATGACCAGACTAACGAAGCCCGGCTCGCGCGGTGCCTCCATCTCATTCAACCAACGAAGCGCGGGCCTATTTTGCCTCGCTCACCGTCCCGATCTTCAGGCAACCGTGCCGAAAAGCTTACCGATACCGGCGGTGAGAGCCATCGCCAGCGCGCCCCAGAAGGTCACCCGAGCGGTAGCGCGCAGAAGGCTTGCCCCGCCTGCTCTCGCCCCGATCGCCCCCAGAAGCGCGAGAAAGCCCAAAGACGCGGCCGACACGATGGGGACAAGCGCACCGGCGGGCGACACGACGACCATGAGCAAGGGCATGGCCGCACCCACGGAAAACATCACCGCCGATGTCAGCGCGGCTTGCACAGGGCGCGCGGTGGTGATTTCCGAAATCCCGAGCTCATCGCGCGCATGGGCGGTCAAGGCATCTTTTGCCGTCAGCTGCCGGGCAACCTGCCGGGCAAGGGCCTGATCGACACCACGCTTGACGTAGATTTCGGCAAGCTCATCGAGCTCAAACTCGGCATTCTCACTCAGCTCCTTGCGCTCGCGCGCGAGATCAGCCTGTTCGGTGTCGGATTGCGAGCTGACGGACACATATTCGCCGGCGGCCATCGACATGGCGCCAGCCACCAATCCCGCGACACCCGCGATCAAGACCTCGTTCGGCGTCGTGGCGGCTGCGGCGACGCCGACGATCAAGCTGGCGGTCGAGATGATACCATCGTTGGCCCCGAGCACCGCTGCTCTCAACCAGCCGATGCGATCGATAAGGTGGTTCTCCGGATGTTGGCGAAGACGACTCAAGCCTTCCTCCTGATCAGCGCTTGGACCTTCGTTGCGACCGCCACCGTGTTCGACATTCTCCCAAACTCGTGACGAATCTGATGAAAGGAGCTATCGATCCCATACTATGCCGCCAAACGCCGTTTTCAACCGGACCGATGATGGTGGCATCGAAGACCGCCATCGCTCCCGCGTGGCCCCGCCATTTAGGATTCAGCGCCTCCATCCTGGGGCCGCCGCCGGCCGCGAATTGATGCTTACTCGAACAGCAGCGTCGACCTGACACCCCTCGGATCAGAGCCGACCCATGAGAAGCAACACAACGACGACCACGAGGATGATGCCGATGATACCCATGCCGCCGTGACCGTAGCCGTAGCCGTAGCCGCCGAAGTGGCCACTGAAGCCGCCGAACAAGAAGATGACGAGGAGGATAGCCAGTATGAGTCCGATCGACATGATCTGTCTCCTGTTTGAGGGGCTTGACCGGAAGGCGAGCCTCACCACACTCCGACTATGAAGCTCCTGATAGCCATTTTCTGGATAACGCACTATCGTGGGCGCCATCCGGCAATTGCAGAATTATTTCTTCTCGATGGAAATACCACCCTTGCCGACGTCGATCTCGATGCCCGTGGTCTTCTGTCGCGTCTGGTAGAACTGATAGCCCAAAACCGCGGTGGCGACGGCGAGTCCACCGATGATGAGGTAAAGAAGGTTGCGATTCATGGTCCCGAGGCCTCATTTCAAATCTCAAAAGCGCGAGTTGTAAGAACAATCCAACCTCAGCCAGTCATGCACTTGTAGAGAAACGACCAGCTCTTCCGCCCTGCAAGTTTCTGTTTGCTGGACTGCTTGCGGCAATCGGCCCATTTTGCCTTGTCCTTGGCCCACACTTTCTGTGCCGCATTCCACTGCGCTTTTGTCCACGTTTCGACCCGCTCAGGTATTGATGGGTTAGACGATGTCGGCGCTGAAGAAACCGGTGCTTGATTCGTTGAAGGGGAAGATGCTGGCGCTTGCGCGTGGGCAATTCCGGAGGCAGCGACCCCTAAAGAAAGGACGGCGGCGACAACGAAAGCATGAATACGGTTCATCGGTACGATCTCCCCCTCAGTTGCTCCGGGGCTTGCGCCATCCGAAGGATTTTGGCCTTGGGACTGTGGGCCTTGGCACTCGGCCCCTGGCGGCTCAAAGCTTGCCGAGCAAGACCAAGATCAGAACGATAACGAGTATGAGGCCGAGCCCGCCGCCACCGTAGTAGCCGGTCCCGTAGAACGGCCCACCGCCGAACCCGCTAAAGCCTCCGAGCAACACGATTACCAAAATGATGAGTAGGATGGTTCCGAGCGACACGACAGTTTCTCCATGTTTGGACTGTGAGCATCATGCAAATCAAGGCGCGTGTTACCACGGTTGCCCGAAAGCCTACCACCCGCCATCGTGGCGCAAGTGGTATCCGTTGCATCACGCTGATTAATATCCCCAAGAAGTAGTTCCCATTCTCAACGCCTATTTTCCTTTGAGCGTGTCTTTGAGGCCGTCGATGGCGTTCTGTACCTTGCCCTCTATCTTGTCGGCCTTGCCCTCCGACTCAAGCTTGGCATCACCGACCGCCTTGCCAACAACCTGCTTGACCGCGCCTTTGACCTGCTTCGCTGATCCGACGACTCGATCCTTGTCCATAACTTCTTCCTCCAAGTAATGCCCCGAACGGGAGAGGCGGCCTATGGTCCAATCTGATTTTCGTTGATTTTAAGATTTCGACCGCCACCGGAAGTCGTCGTTGATCTTGATCAACGACGCTCCCGGATGACTCGAATTGGCGCGAACAGAAATTCCCCGAATGGCCTTCATCTGAAACTCCACCAAGATTAACAAGCAAGGCCGTCCGGCCTGTCGCGGCGTCTCAGTTCAATCGCAACGGCGCTCGGTAGTCTTGACCCCGCGGCCGTCGGGTCTCTCGTCGATGGTGGTGACCGTGTGGCGCCGTCGATTCGGCCCGACGACAATGCCTTTTGGTCCGACACCGATACTGACACCTGGATTTTCATCCCGTTGATCGCGACGGCCGTTGTCTTGCCGGTCGCGACCGATCTGCACGTCGACTTGGGCCATCCTGAGTTGTTCCGCCTTGGCGGGAACCGCCCCGAGCAACGTTGGGCTCGCCGTAATAATGGCCGCGGCGGTCGCCACGGCGAGCGCTATCTTTATCATGGGCTTTTCCTTTCCCTATCTGTTGAATGACGGAGGCCGTCATTGTCGAGATATGTGTCTCTCCTCGACGATCAGCGTCATGCGACGCTGATCAGACGCCGCTCGAAGCGGGAGAGACAACTCCGAGCAGCGCTCTTGCTATTGCCATGGGCAATAGGCCACGCATTGACTTACAATGTCGCCCTCGACCGTCTCGACGTCCTGCCACATGAGCTGACAGCCGTCTTCGGTCAGACCTGTGCAATATGGCCGGGGAGCCGTGATGTAGGCGTACGGATAGTAGTGGCGGGAGCCAATCGCGATGGCGGTGAGGGTCCTGAGCGCTACGAAGGTCAGCCAGCCGCTGCCATGACGTACACGGTACCCGCTGCGCCACACTGAGTAATTATGACCGAGAATTGTGGCCCGACCGGCGCCACTCTCAGGTACGCCGCGTAACTTCCCCGCGGTCACAACGTGCGCCCGGTCGCCGCTCGGGGAGACAATCTTTGGAGCCACCCCCGGCGTGACCTTGCGGGTCACAATCGTCGGGGTGGTGACCTTACGGGTCGCAGCCGGGGTCGCGACCTTGTGGGTCACATTCGGGGTGGCCGTGCGGGTCACATGTGGCGTGACCGTGCGATTCACGCTCGGGGTCGCGACCTTGCGGGTCGCAGCCGGGGTCGCGACCTTGCGGGTCGCGTTCGGTGTGACCGTGCGGGTCACACGTGGCGTGACCGTGCGACTCACGGTCGGGGTCGCGACCTTGTGGGTCACATTCGGGGTGACCTTGCGGGTCGCGTTCGGTGTGACCGTGCGGGTCACACGTGGCGTGACCGTGCGGTTCACGCTCGGGGTCGCGATCTTGTGGGTCACATTCGGGGTGACCGTGCGGGCTGCACTCGGGGTAACCGTGCGGGCCGCACCTGGGGTGACGGTTCTGGCTCCGCTCCGCGGCGCGCCGACATTTCCACCGCCGCCAGATTGGCTCTTCCCCTTGTTCTGCTGTTGCTGTTGATTTTGCTGCGCCCAGACGGGTAGCGAGGTCAGGATAAAGCACCCGCCTATCGACAGCGCCATGATCGCCATTGCAATTTTGCGATGCATATCATTGCCTCCAATATTAATTGGTTTCAACAATACGAGCGAAGTTTTGAGTGATATTGATGCAGATCAAGTAATGTCTGGCACCCGACACTTGCGGGATGACCGTTGCTGGAAGTCTCAACGGAGGGGCAGTGAAAGACCCATACGAAACCCTGAGGGTCACACCCACCGCCTCACCCGAAGACATTCGGAAGGCGTACCGGCGCTTGGCCAAAAAGCTGCATCCGGACCTCAATCCCGGAAACAAGGAATCGGAGGAGCACTTCAAGGAGGTATCCGGCGCCTACGGTCTCCTTTCGGATCCGGACAAGCGTCAACGGTTTGACGCCGGAGAGATCGACGCTTCGGGAGCCGAACGGCCGCGCCAACGGTTTTACAAGGATTTTGCAGCCGAGGCTCCCGCAGGCCACCCCTACGAGAACCGTTCCGGTTTCGCGGATTTTGCCGAAACGGACGATATCTTTGCGGAGTTGTTCAGGCGACAGGCACGCGAAGCGAGACGCGCGCGCGGGCCGGACTTGCACTACCGCCTTTCGATCGAATTTCTCGATGCTGTCAACGGCGCGACCAAGCGGCTGACCTTGCCGGATGGCGGCTCTCTCGACGTAACGATCCCGCCCGGAATTCAAGCGGGACAGATTCTGCGCCTGCGCGGGAAGGGAGCCCCATCCATCGGTGAGGGCGAAACAGGCGATGCCCTGGTGGAGATTTCAATCAATCCGCATCGATTTTTTACCCGGCATGGCGACGATATTCATGTCGACCTGCCCGTCACACTGGCCGAAGCCGTCCTCGGGTCGAGCGTCAGGGTGCCGACGCCGACGGGACCCGTCAACCTGACGGTGCCGAAGGGATCGAACACCGGTGCTGTCCTGCGCCTGAAGGGAAAGGGTGTTCCCCGGCCGGGCGGCCATGGCGACGAGCTCGTCAAGCTCAAGGTCATGTTGCCGCCAGAGCGGGACGCCGAGCTGGAAGCCTTTCTCTCGAGCTGGGCACCTGGAACGAGTTACGATCCGCGCCGGGATATGCAGCCATGATCATCAGCAAGCAGGAGTTTCTTGCTCGCGCGCAGCTCGATCGCGAAACCTTGGAAGTATGGATCGAAGAGGAGTGGCTGGTTCCCAGTGGAACAGCGGCTGAGCTGGCTTTTTCCGAAGCCGACCTGGCGCGTGCAAGACTGATCCGAGATTTGATACAGGACCTGGGTGTCAATGACGAGGGAGTAGGCGTAGTCCTGAACCTTCTGGATCAGCTGCACGGCCTACGAAAGGCGCTGGCCGGCCTGCTACAGTCGGTGCGCCAGCCCGCCCCGCCTGACGCCGGTCCATCGATCGGCCAGGATCAAGATCGCGAATGATCGAACGAACGCTATTTCGTGAGGATCGTGGTCTTACGCCGCTCAGGTCCTATTTGGTGCCTTTGGCTCAGGAAGATCGAGTGGCCGCATTTCGTATCCTGTTGTCTCAGGATGCCCGAAAGTTCTTGGCTCAGATTCGTGCACGGTGGGACAAGGCTTTGTTTGCGGATTGGCGCGCGGTGGCGAACGGGATCGTTGTCTTGCCTGCCGCCGAAATTCCTTTGGCGTTGTCCGTGCCAATCACGATGGCTGCGAAATGCTGTGCCTGCGGCGAATTCTCACACAGCCTGGCAAGCGGACATTCAGGGCCACGACATCATTGATTTACATCAAGAAGTGCTGCTCCAAGAGGCATACTGAACCCCAGGCCAAATATCGAATGCATTGAGGGGTGCCGTCCGGCCCGGGGCAGGCAATGCGTCTGCAGCGACTTTGGCTGTCTACGTTTCACTTTTCAGCGCGCCCACTGAGGCTCCACAAAATGTCACTCGTTTTCACGCTGGCATCGCGAAATCTCTTCCAAGATCGGCTTCGCTTTATCGCCTCGCTCATGGGCATCGTGTTTTCGGTGGTATTAGTAATGGTGCAAATGGGGCTTTACTTCGGCTTCGGCCGCATGCTGACAACTATGATCGATCACGCCTCGACCGACCTCTGGATCGTTTCGAGCGGGGCCAAATACTTCGAGGATCTCTCGCTCGTCGACACCGGACTGCGAGACCGCCTGCTGGCGATCGATGGAGTGGCCGAGGTCATTCCGGTGGTGGCCGGATTTTCCGCCTGGAGCCTGCCGGATGGAGCCATGATTCCGGTGTTCGTCGTCGGATCCGATTCCACCGCCGGCGGATTGTCACCTTGGAATGTCGTGGAAGGCTCGGTCCAGAGCTTGACTGTTTCGGGAACAGTGGCGATCGACCGCTCCTACTACGATCGGCTCGGCGTGTCCGGCGTGGGTGCGACCACGCTGCTTCGTGGCATGCCGGTAAAGGTCGGGGCGATCACGGACGGCATTCGCTCCTTTGCGACGACGCCCTATGTATTCTCCGATCTTAGCGGCGCCCGGGCCTACATCGGACTGCCCGCGAGCTTTACCAGTCATTTTCTCGTTCGGCTGAAGCCCGAAGCCGATATCGACCGGGTCCGTCGGAATATCCTTTCGAGCATTTCCGCCATCCAGGCGTTCACTCCGGATCAGTTCCGGGAGCAAAGTCGATCGTTCTGGCTTTTCGGAACAGGAGCCGGCGCGGCGCTCGTTGCTGGCGCGCTGCTCGCGCTCATTGTGGGCACTATCATCGTTGCACAGACGCTCTATTCCAGCACCAAAGACCACATTTACGAGTTCGCCACGCTGCGCGCGATGGGCGCCTCGAACGGCTACATTTACAAAGTCATCATCTGTCAGGCGCTGCTCAGCGCGATCATCGGATTTGCCTTTGCGGCTTTGATCGGAAGCGCCGTCGTTCATTTCACCGCGAAAAGCGCATTGCAGGTCGTGATCACGCCCAATTTGATGATCGAGCTGTTCGTTCTCACCGTCGTCATGTGCATCGCCTCGGCGCTTGCCTCGATTGTTCGCGTCGTTCGCGTCGATCCTGCGATCGTGTTGACCCGATGAATGGACCCGTCATCCAGGCGGCGAATGTCAGCAAGACGTTTGGCAGCGGACCCGCCTTGGTGCGGGCACTGAAGGACGTCAATTTGACTCTTAATGGCGGCGAATTGACGGTGTTGATGGGACCGTCCGGCAGCGGTAAGACCACCCTCCTATCGATTCTGGGCTGCATGCTTGCGCCCACCGGAGGGACTGTCCAAGTTTGCGGCACCTCCACCATCGGGGCGCGTCCGGAAGAGCTTGCGGATATCCGGCGGCAGCATATCGGCTTCGTGTTCCAGGCCTATCACCTGTTTTCCACCCTCACGGTCGCCGAAAATGTTCTGTTGGCTCTCGACGTGCGCGGCGAGCGCGGACCCAAAGCGATGGCGAAAGTTGAGGAGGTGCTGGCCAGCGTTGGCTTGGCAGCGAAAATGGCGTCTTTCCCACGCCAGCTCAGCGGCGGCGAGCAACAGCGGGTCGCGATCGCGCGCGCCATCGTGGCGGAGCCTTCAGCCATTCTGGCCGACGAGCCGACCGCCGCGCTGGATGCCGCCAATGGGCGGGCAACCATGGCAATTCTCTCCACGATCGCCAAGGAGCGCGGCCGCGGCGTTCTGGTGGTGACTCACGATCCGCGGCTGTTCGGATTTGCCGACAGGATCGTCCACATCGAGGACGGCGCGCTCACGCGTGAAGAGCTGACCGATTCG
>Ga0209068_10001225_pt1 | contig 12939 bp, 12 predicted proteins | sample ColStrG_CSR_2012_FD_187200 | JGI IMG/M metagenome (GOLD analysis project Ga0209068, IMG submission 187200) | Freshwater sediment microbial communities in response to fracking from Pennsylvania, USA - Cold Stream Run_MetaG_CSR_2012 (SPAdes)... | ecosystem: Environmental > Aquatic > Freshwater >... | reverse complement strand
GCGGGTGATCGTGGAGCAACCGGTCTACGAGAAATTCCTGGAGCTGTTCGTCACGGCCGCCAAGAAGCTCAAGGTCGGCGACCCCGAGGATCCGACCACCGATGTCGGCCCCATGATCAGCGCGGCCGCTGCCGACCGGGTGGAGCAGATGGTGGCGGACGCGGTCGCCAAGGGCGCTCGCCTCGTCCTCAAGGCTGAGCGCCGCGGCTGCATTCTCGGACCCGCCATCGTGGCGGAGGCGTCGGCGGGCGCGCGGTTGATGAGCGAGGAGGCGTTCGGCCCGGTGGTGGTGGTGCAGCCGGTCGCCAATGTGGACGCAGCCTTGGCTCTTGCCAATTCGTCCGAGTTCGGTCTGCAGGGCGCCTGCTTCACGGCGAGCCTGGAGACCGCCTTCAAGGTGTCGCGCAAGATGCGGGTCGGCTCGCTCTGGATCAACGAGGCGAGCCGGTTCCGGCTCGACACCTATCCGTTCGGCGGCGTCGGCTCGAGCGGCTTCGGACGCGAGGGTGTCCGCTACGCCATGGAGGAAATGTCGCAATGGAAATTCACCGGGATTCGCCTCAATCCGAAGTGACGGATCCTTGGAAGGCGCTTGCACGCGACCGTGCATGTCAGGTGTGCGGCGCACCATAATGGCGACTCGATGAGTCGGCCCAGGGCCGGGAATCGCACTCGATTTTGAGGCCCGAGGCCGCACAGTATTGCAAATAATATGCTGATAATACGAGGTTTATTGGCATAATTACCCTCCTGCGCCGCCTAGGCTCTGGCCACGGAAATTCCAAATCAAAAAATTGTGCGTTGCGATATCGCGGCCTGTGAATACTTCAGGACCGCGCCAACGGAAGCGCAAAAAAATGACAGATGGAGATTTCAAAATGTTGACCAAGACCAAGGTTGTTCTCGCGGCGGCCCTCATGCTCGGCACTGCCTCTGCGGCCCTGGCGGGCGATCAGACCGACGACCGAGGCGGATTCGTCGTCCCGGGAAGCACGGTCGGCGTCAATCCGGTCTATCACCCGGATATTTTCGGCAATGCCAGCAACGCCAGCGAAGGCGGTAAGGCCTACGGCTATGTCGCATCGCCAAAGGCGAAGCAGACGCCTCGTGTGACGCGCGAGCAGAACCAGGATCACTATAGCGATCGTCAGTGATCGTTGAATCGTGAAAATCCTGAGGCCTCATGGTCGGGGCCCTTGCCTTTAAACGCAACACAAAGCCCGGCTCGACAGCCGGGCTTTGTTTCAGATGCCCGTTGAAGGTTCGGAATCAGACGGCATCATTCTCCTGACTTCTCCTGACGAATGTCTCCTCGGCTGCCGGAATTGGCGCCGCATGCGTGCCGCTGCACGCGGCCAGGATCGGCATCAACTCCCATTGTGCGGTTTCCGCCGCGCCCATTTTTTGACGGGCTTGATCGTGGTGGTGTGCCCCAGCGAGAGACTGAGCGGCGGACTCGTCGTTCCGAAGCTGGAGGCGGGAGCGGAGGATAGTGCTTTTGGCAGCGCCGGCGAGCGTACCAAATCCTGCGGGTTGCCGGCGCCCGGCAGGGTCAGGTCTTGCGGATTGCTGCGATGGGTGAGGTCCTGCGGATTGCTGGGGTTGACGCCTGGCGGATATCCGCCGAGGCCCTGCGCGAACGTGAGATTGCCGGACAGCAGCAAGGTCGCCATTGTGGCGCATATGAATGCCACGCTCGTCGCGCGTGCTCTTCTTTTCATTGTGCGGCTCCGTCCGAACGCCCAACAGGAAATGACAGGCCTCCTTGGTTGGCTTGTCGGCCAAATCTGACATAGGTAGTGGGGTCGGCCGACACAACGGCATCACGTATTGGTCCCCGCTCGAGTCTTGAACGCCCATGGAATCGACGCGCAGGACCAACGCCTTCGTGGGCAGCCCGGTGGAGCGCATCGAGGATCTGCGCCTGCTCAGGGGCCGCGGACAATACGTCGACGATCTGTCCTGCGCGGGGCTGCTCCACGCGGTGATCCTGCGCAGCGCGGTCGCCCACGGTCGCATCTGCTCGATCGACGTTGCGGCCGCGCGGGCGCGGCCGGGAGTCGTTGCCGTGATCACCGCCGCAGATGTCGGGGCTACGGTGCCGACCATTCCGCTGCGGCAGGAGCCGTTGCCGGCGCTGCGGCAGTACCAGCAGCCGGTCATCGCGCACCGCAAGGTCCGTTACGTGGGAGAGCCGATCGCGGTCGTGGTGGCGGACAGCGCGGCGCTGGCCGAGGACGCCCTGGAGGCGATCCTGGTCGATATCGAGCCGCTTCCCGCGGTGGCCGACCGTGCGGGTGCCCGCAAAGGCGACGTGCTCCTGTTCGATGAAAGCGGGACCAATCTGGCCAGCACGATCACGGCCGTGCGCGGCGACATCGATTTGGCGTTCCGCGACGCTGCCTATACGCGCCGCGAATGCTTCAAGGTGCAGCGGCACTCGGCCGTGCCCATGGAGCCGCGCGGATTGCTGGCGCAATGGGATGCCGCGCTCGAGCAGATGACGGTGTCCGGCGCCGCCAAGGTGCCGTTCCCCAACCGGCGCATGCTGGCCAAGATGCTGGACCTGCCGGAGCCGTCCATTCGGATGCTGGAATACGACGTGGGCGGCGGCTTTGGGGCGCGCGGCGAATTCTATCCGGAGGATTTCCTGATCCCGTTTGCGGCCAGGCTCACCGGCCGGCCGGTGAAGTGGATCGAGGATCGCCGAGAAAATCTTCTGGCCACCAACCATGCCCGCGATGCCGAATGCGAGCTGGAGATCGCCTGCGCCCGCGACGGCACCATATTGGGACTGCGCGGCCAGGCCTTCACGGATCTCGGCGCCTATGTGCGCACGGTCGGCGCAACCGCTTCGCGCAACATCGCGCAGGTGATGTCGGGGCCCTACCGCATTCCGCATGTTCACATCGAAGTTTCGCTGCTGATGACCAACAAGACGCCGTCCGGCACCTACCGGGGGCCGGGCCGGTTCGAGGCCGATTTCTTCCGCGAGCGGCTGATCGATATCGCGGCGCGCGAGCTCGGCATCGATGCAGTCGCGTTCCGCCGGCGCAATTTGATCGCGGAAGCCGAAATGCCGTATGCGCTCGCCAAGATCCTGGTGCTCGACATCGAGACCGCGTGCGACAGCGGCGACTACCGCAGCACGCTTAACCGCTGCCTGGCCGAATTCGGCTGGGAGGAGAAGGCCGGCCTGCAAGGACAGCTGATCGATGGCCGCTATCATGGGCTCGCCATCGGTTGCTACATCGAAGGCGGCGCGTCGGGCCCGAAGGAAAATGCGCGGCTCAGGCTCGAGCCCGACGGCGCGGTGTCGGTGTTCGTCGGTTCCTCCTCGGTCGGCCAGGGGATCGAGACCGTCTTTGCCCAGATCGCCGCCGATGCGCTTGAAATGCCCATGGACCGGATCAAAGGGGTATTTCACGGCTCGACCGATCATGTGAGCGAAGGTTTCGGCTCCTACAGCTCGCGCTCCACCGTCATGGGCGGGTCCGCCATCATGCTGGCGGCGGCCGAGCTGCGCGGGGCGATCCGCATGGCGGCGGCCAAACGCCTGGGCTGCGCTGCCGACGACATCGCCATCGATCACGGCGCTGCCGTTGGGCCCGGCCGCGCCACGATCGCCCTGGGGGAACTGGCCGGCCTCGCGGTGGAGAGCACCTACGCGAGCAACAAGCGCACCTACAGCTACGGCGCCCATGCGGCCCATGTGGCGGTCGATCCCAAGACCGGCCACGTCGAGCTGATCGACTACGTCGCGGTCGAGGATGTGGGGCGCATCATCAATCCGCTGACCCTGCATGGGCAGACCGTCGGGGCCGTGGTGCAGGGCCTGGGCGGCGCGCTGCTCGAGCAATTCATCTACGACGAACACGGGCAATTGCTGACCGGCTCGCTCGCCGACTATCTGCTGCCGACCGCGAGCGACTTTCCGCGCATCCGGGCGGTGGCGCTCGAGGAAAAGCCGGCGCCCCACAATCCGCTGGGCGCCAAGGGGGCAGGCGAGGGCGGCATCATCCCGGTCGGCGGGGTGATCGCCAACGCGGTCGCGGCGGCGCTGACATCGCTCGGGGTTGAGCCCCGCGAGCTGCCGCTGTCGCCGCCGCGGGTTTGGCAGCTGGTCCAGGAGGCGAAGGGAATGGCGAGTAGTGAGTAGTGAGTAGTTCGCCCCTTCTTGTTCGCTACTCACTACTCACTACTCACCACTCACTACTCACCACTCACTATTCACGCCACTATCAGATCTTCGAAAGATCGTACGTCGACGGCGCGAACATCTCGTCGACCGGGAGCTGCCTGACCGACAGATTCTGGTCGTGGGAATAACGTGCCAGCGTTTCGAGGACGTGGCGGTTGCTCTCGATCCCGTAGCTCCAGAAATCCTCGCCCATGACGCGCCGCAGCCGATCGAATTCGGCGACGCTCCACGGCAGCGATGTCGCCAGATGCCCGATCTGGCCGAGCTCGTGCATGCACAGATCCTTGGCCTTGAGAAACGCCTTGTAGACGCTGACCGCGAGCCACGGGTGCCGCTCCACCAGCGAACGGCGGATGCCGATGGCATGCATGATCGGAAAAATTCCCGTCTTGCGGAAATAGGCTTCTTCGGTCGCCGGATAATCCGGGAACAGCCGCGCTACGTTGGGCGCGCCGCGCAGGAAGCACGACGGCGCGCGCGCACTGATCAATCCATCGAGCTCGCCCGCGGCCAGCATCTCGGAGAGCGTGCGATGTTCCGGAATGGCCTGCAGGTCGATCGCGGGCGGCAGCTTGATGGCAGCGCGCTCGTCGCGGCCGGGATCCTCGAGACCGCCGCGGCGCCATTTTATGTCGGACGGCACGATGCCGTATTCGTCCTTCAGGATGCCTCTGATCCAGACATTGGCGGTGATCTGATATTCGGGCAGGCCGATGGTCTTGCCCTTGAGGTCCGCTGCACGTTCGATGCCGCGGTCGGTGCGAATGTAGATGCCGCTGTGCCGGAACAGCCGTGACACGAAGGCCGGGATCGCGATGTAATGCGCGTCGCCGCGCGCGGTCGTCATGATGTAGCTCGAGAGCGAAATCTCGCTGATGTCGAATTCGCTGAACTTGAAGGCGCGGTGAAAGGCTTCCTCGGGCTCCAGTGGGACCGCCGTGATGGCGCAGCCCTCGACCGGCGCGCGGCCGTCGAATATCGCACGCGTGCGATCGTAGTCGCAGACCGCCAAACTCAAAGCCAACGCCATGTGGTTTTCCCTCCAGCCGCGACCGTAGGGCCTTGCCGGCGCAGCGGCAACATCGTTGACCCCTATCTTGATCTGTAGGATGTGTAGAGCTCATCAGAGCGTAAACGCCCTTTTGTGACGCTCTACCCATCCTACGGGCTACGGTGCCCTGCTCGAAGGACGTCCATGAAACTGCCGCCCTTCGAATACGCGTGCCCGAGCGACCTCTCCGAAGCGGTTGCACTGCTGGCTGCGCGCAACGGCGACGCCAAGCTGCTCGCCGGCGGCCAGAGCCTGGTGCCGATGCTGGCGTTCCGCCTCGCCGCGCCGGCCTTGCTGGTTGATCTCCGCAAGCTGCCTGGATTGCGCAAGATCGACGTTTCGCGAAACGGTGTGGTGCTCGGATCCATGGTGCGCTGGTGCGATATCCTTGCCGATGCGCGCTTGCGCACCGGCCATCCGCTGCTGCTCGCCGCCGTCGCTCATGTGGCGCACTATCAAATCCGCAATCGCGGCACCATCGGGGGAAGCATCGCGCATGCCGATCCGGCCGCCGAGATTCCCGGCATCGCGCTCGCCTGCGAGGCGGAGATCGCCACGGTCGGAACGGCGGGCCCGCGCCTGATCAAGGCGGCGGATTTCTTCATCGGTCCCCTGATGACGCTGCTCGAGCCCGACGAGATCATCGTGGAGATACGATTTCCCGCCTGGCCGGCGCAGCGGCGCTGGGGATTTCAGGAATTTGCGCGGCGGCGCGGCGATTTCGCGATGGCGGCGGCCGCGGTCTGGTTCGACCAGGACGAAGGCGGCAGGGCGCGCAATGCCCATGTGGGCGCCATCGGGGTCGGCGACCGTCCGCAGCGGCTGCCGGAGGCGGAAGCTGCCTTGAACGGCCGCATGATCGACGATGCGGTGATCGCGCAAGCCGAGGCCGCGGCCTGCGCCGCCGTCGATCCGCAAACCGATATTCAAGCCAGCGCCGCGTATCGGCGCGCGCTGCTGGGCACCATGGTGGAGCGGGCGCTCAAGAGCGCTTGCAGCGGCATGGGTGAAAGTTAGGATCGCGGCATGCGGGCGCAGTTCAAGGTCAACGGAGCGGACGTCGATGTCGATGTCGAGCCGCGCCTGACGCTGGCCGACTGCCTGCGCCATCATCTGCGGCTGACCGGGACTCACGTGGGTTGCGAGCACGGCGTGTGCGGGGCCTGCACGGTCCTCGTCGATGGAGCTGCCGTGCGCTCGTGCCTGATGCTGGCCGTGCAGGCCGATGGCGTCGAGGTGGTGACGGTAGAGGGGCTCTCCCATGACGATCATCTGACGCCGCTGCAGGCGTCCTTCCGCAAGCATCATGCGCTCCAGTGCGGATTCTGCACGCCCGGCATGATCACCACCGCGCATGCGCTGCTGACGAACGAACCGAACTGCGACGCCGAGCGCGTGCGCGAGGTTCTCTCCGGCAATCTCTGCCGCTGCACCGGCTACATCTCCATCGTCGAGGCGGTGCTCGACGCCCGCTCGGCCTACGGGCATGAAACCGAGGGGACGAAGGATCCGGCAAAGGGCCGGGACGACAGAGATCTATAAGCAGTCTGGCCCTACCAAGCCCGTTCCCACTCCAACCCAAACCACGCTCGTTGCGCCGGGCTCGGCCGAAGCCTAGATTTCCTCTCGACCCATCGCGAAGGAGCTTGCCATGAGCGTTGCACGACATCCTCGTCCGCCGGAGCTCGTGGGCGTGCCGATCGAAGACATCATGCAGAAATTCGTCGGCCGCTTCCGCGAGAAGAAGCCCGATTGGGCCGCGTTCGAGGATGCCAAGATCGAAGGCTACAAGCGCGCCCAGCATCGCTTCATCGGCGCCGGCGGCTCCGGCAAGCACGGCGATCCTTCGGTCATTCCGGCCAAGAACTTCACGCTCTCCATCATGTATGTGGAGCCCGGGCAGGGCAATGCGGCGCACACTCATGAGATCGAGGAGGTCTTCTTCGTGCTGCAGGGTTTCCTCGATGTCTTTGTCGAGGACGAAAGCGGCAAGCGGCTCACCACGCGGCTCGGGCCTTGGGAATGCATCGCCTGTCCGGCCGGCGTCATTCACGGTTATCAGAACGACAGCCTGGCGCCGGTCTATTTCCAGGTGATGCTCGGGCGCGGCAAGCCGGAACCCATGGGCTATGCGGACGACGAGCTCTACAAACAACGAGACGCGCACCTCAAGGCGGTGTAACCTGGATCTGCCGGGCTTCACATGCGGTCAGGCTGCCGCGATCGGTCCAAACGCAATCAGCTGGCGCATCAAGCAAGTGACACGCGCATGCCTCGTATCTTCGCGGCCTTTGCTTTCGCGTTTCTCCTCATTGCTTCGCCTGCAGGCGCACAGGACGGCAACTCTGTCACTTGGCCGCAACGGCAGGTCACCATCGTGGTGCCGTTCGCGGCCGGCGGCTCCGCCGATCTGATAGCGCGCATCCTGCAGCAGCATCTGCAGGCGAAGACCGGCGTTCCGATCGTGGTCGAGAACAAGTCGGGTGCCGGCGGCAGCATCGGGGCCGGGTTCGTGGCCAAGGCGCCGGCGGACGGCTATACGCTTCTCATCGGCACGGTCAGCACCAATGCGATCAACGCCTTTCTCTACAGCCGGTTGAGTTTCGACGTCGACCGCGATCTGCAGGCGGTTTCGCTGCTGGTGCGGTTTCCCAATTTGCTGATCGTGAACCCGAGAATTCCGGCCAAGTCGGTGCCGGAGCTGGTCGCCTATCTCAAGGCGCATGACGGCCAGCTGAACTATGGGTCCTCCGGCCTCGGAACCTCCTCGCATCTGTCGGTGGTGATGTTCGAGCTCGCGACCGGCACCAAGATGACGCACATCCCGTTCCGCAGCACGGCCGAGGAGGTGAACAACATGATCGGCGGACAGCTCGATCTCGCCATCGACAGCATGACCACGATCTGGCCGTTTGCGCAGGCCGGCGCGGTGCGCCCGCTCGCCGTCACAACGCCGCAACGCACCGCGACCGCGCCGGATCTGCCGACCGTCGGCGAGACGCTGCCCGGCTATGAAGCGACCGCATGGCAGGGCCTGTTCGCGCCGGCCGGGACGCCGCGCGCCACCGTCGATGCCATTGCGGCGGAAGTGAATCAGGTCTGGCGATCGCCGAACGTGATCAAGGCGTTGCAGGCGGTCGGAGCGGAACCCGTCACTACCACGCCCGATGAATTCACCGCGTACACCAAGAACGAGCGGGCCAAATGGGGCGATGTCGTGCGAGCCGCCGGCGTGAAGATCGAGTGAGCGGGCCTCTCTGGTTGCCCCTGCCAAGGCAGGGGCCCAAGGCGGAATGAAGCGGCCGGAACTTTCCCGCGTGTGTCGGCGCTGCGGTAGTCAGGTGCCTTCGCGCGCCATCGCACCAAACATCTCGAGACAAACTTTTCATGACGCTGCTCGCGTCCGACGGTATCGCTTGACCGTCGCGTACGCGAGTGTGTCGAATCTCGGTCGGTTCTGAAGAGATTCCACATCTTCGCTTCCGTTCCGCCATTTTTTTGTCCCCTCGCGGGGCAGATGCTTCGCAATCGAGGTTTTCGGCGGATGGGGGGAAGTCGTCATGGCGAAGCCAGCAGTAGTACTGATCGGCGCCGACAAGGGCGGAGTCGGCAAGACAACGGTCGCTCGCACGTTGCTCGACTACTTCACCGCCCATCAGGTGCGCGTGCGCGCCTTCGACACCGAGGTGCCGCGGGGCACGCTCAAGCGCTTTCACCCCGAGGTGACCGAGATCGTCGACATCAACCTGGTCCCGGACCAGATGAAGATCTTCGACACCCTGCAGGAAGGGGATGCGTCGGTTACCTTGATCGACGTTCGGGCCGGCTTGATGTCGCCGACGCTGCGGGCGTTGCGCGACATCGGCTTCATCGACGCGGCCAAAAAGGGCCAGCTCACCTTTGCGGTCTTCCACATTCTCGGGCCCTCGATTGCCTCGCTCGACGAGATCGCCGAGACCGCCGCGTATCTCGGCGATGCCAAGTACTTCATGGTGAAGAACTTCATCAACAACACCCATTTCTTCGAATGGGACGAGGCGACCCACAGCTCCTACTTCAAGCGGATCAAGGACGCCGTCGAAATCACGATACCGAAGCTCAGCGAGATGGCGACCGAGCAGGTCGAGCTGGCGTCGGTGCCGTTCGTGACCTTCATCGCCAACAAGAAGCGCAATGGCGAGCCGGCGGCCAATTCGTTCGTGCTGCGGGGCTATGTCCGGCATTGGCTCGGCAATATTTGGGCTGAGTACGATCGCATCGGGGTCACCGAGATCGTGCGGCCGAAGGAGCTTGCCGCCGCCGCCGGCGAGCCGGCGGGCAGGCCGCGTCCGGTCATGCGGATCGCGGAGGCGGCGTCATAGCGCGGCTCATTCGAGCGCGCGTCGGACGCATCGCGCCGGCGGAGCAAGCGTGAAGTGCCATGTTGACCGCGCCATGTTGATCGAGCCATGTTGACCGCGACCGGCCAGGCACCTGCGGAGACGGGCTCGATCCGAACGCGCGATGGCGCGAGCCGGCGGACCACGCCCCTCTACGTCGTCTGCTCGCCGCAGCGATGCGTCGGGAAAACCTTGCTGGCGCGCCTTTTGGCGGAGTTCTATCTCATCGACGGATTGCCGGTCGCGGCTTTTGATCTCGCCGACGAAGGGCCGCAATTGGCGGATTTCCTGCCGCGCTGCACGACCATCGCCGACCTCAGCGACGCGACCGGACAGATGGCGCTTTTCGATCAGATCATCGCCGACCGGCGCACCACGAAGATCATCGATGTCAGCCACCGGGCGTTTAAGGATTTCTTCACGATCGCCCAGAAGATCGGTTTCTTCGAAGAGGCTCGCCGGCAGGGCATGGAGCCGCTCATCCTCTTCATGATCGCCCCCGGTCCGAAATCGGCCAAAGCCTATACGATTCTCGGACGCTGGTTCGCCGAGGCATCGCTCCTGCCGGTGCGCAATCAGCTCGTGGCGAAGGGAATCCCCTATTGCGCGGCGTTCCCGAACGAGAGCGCGGTGTCTGTCTCCCTCGAAATTCCGCTGCTCGGCGCCTCGCTGAGAACGCTGGTCGACCAGCAGAGCTTTTCCTTTGCCGACTTCTGGCGCACCACGCCGGCTTCCCTTCCGGCGCGGCTGGACGACGAATTGCAGGCCTGGATCAAGCGCAACTTTCTTCAGTTTCGCGAGATCGAGCTCTGGCTCATGTGTGAAGAGATCATGTCGGCGCTGAAATAGCGGGCGCGGCCCGATTGCACACCGCTCGAGGCAGTCGCGGCGGCGCGGCGAACACGCCAGAGTTTCACAAACCACGGGTACAATTGTCTTTTTGGCTGTCCGCGACTCGGTCGAAATCGGCTGTCCGCGCGGCGATGCGGTATGCAGTTAACGCCCTATGTCACATTTGTGACCGCGCTGGTGAATCGGAATTTAAACGCGACGGTTACCGGGAATTTATGTTCGATTCCATCATCGCCGATCATCGAACAAGACTGAGCATTTATGCGGGTTTCTCCGCTCGGTAACCTCACCAAACAATTAAATCGCATTTAGATAGAACTTTACCATTCGGCCAGAAGCGGTGGTCGTTGCAACAAACTGATTCAAATTTTCATGAAATGGTGGACGCCTCAAATGGCGGCAAATCAATGCCGGCCATCAATCGAAGCAAGGGGACGTAACATGAAGATGATGACAGGGCTCGGTGTTCTTGCCGGGTTAGCGTGTATCGGTGGACCGGCTGTGGCGGCTATCACGCAGCAGACCTTCGCGGTTCAGCTGACGATTCAGGCGTCGTGTGTGATCAGGAGCGCGGCGAACTTGAATTTCGGCACGCTCGGTGTGCTCGGCGGCGTCAGCGGAACCGCCAACAACGATCAGCAGTCGACGATCGCGGTCCAATGCACCAATACCACGCCGTTCGACATCGGCTTGGATGCCGGTACCACGACTGGCGGCAGCGTCGCCACCCGAAAGCTGCTCAGCACGACGACGAGTGCCACCGTGAACTACAAGCTCTATTCGGAATCCACCCACACGACGAACTGGGGCAACACGGTTGGCACCGACACGGTGACCGATACCGGCAACGGTGCATCGGTCAACTACACGGTCTATGGCCGTATTCCGCCGCAGACAACGCCGGCTCCCGGCGCGTACGCGGACACCGTGACGGTCACCGTCACCTATTGATGCGAGGAGCAACAGCCATGTCGATAAGAACTCTCTTCATCAGGGTCTCCCTGACTGCGTTGTTTGCGTCGCATGGCGCAATGCTGCAAGCCGCATCCCTGCAGGTCGCGCCGGTGTTGGTCGAAGTGCCGACACCGGCCGCCACTTCAAGCTTGAAACTGCGCAACGAAGGTACAAAGCCGCTGGATGCGCAGATTCGAATCTTCCGTTGGACCCAGGTCGATGGCGCGGACTCGCTCACGCCGACTGACGATGTTGCCGCAAGTCCGCCGCTGGCGTCATTGCGGCCAGGCACCGACTACACGGTGCGTATCGTGCGCACCAGCAAGGAGCCGGTGGTCAAGGAGGAATCCTACCGCTTGCTCATCGACGAATTGCCTGTGGCCGCAACCGGGTCGGCCGCAACGGTGAACATCGCGTTGCGCTATTCGATTCCGGTGTTCTTCACTGTGCCCGGTGTCGCGGCTCCGAAACTGAGCTGGGAGCTGCAGCAGCGCGCCAACAAGCCCGTCATTGTCGTAAGCAATGAAGGTGATCGCCGCGTTCGCCTCGCCAAGTTGAAATTCACCGATGGTAAGGGCGCCATCGCGAATTTTGGTGAGGGACTGGCGGGATACGTGCTCGGCCGTTCCAACAAAGCCTTTGATGTGCCGGCCAACGCCAAGGGTTTTGGCGCCGGCGGGGTGGTGTCGATTTCCGCGCTAAGCGATACCGGGCCAATCGAGTCCAAACGCTAGGGCGGACATGGACGCGAGCACAATGTGGTCGAGATGGAAACGCGCCCGCGCCCCAGCTCTGTCCGCAATTCGCTCGCGGTTGCCGTTTTCGCGATGATAGGCCTGTGGGCCGCGGCAGCGTCAGCCGCGATCGAAGGAGCCCAGCCGCTGCAGCTCGATATCCTGATCAACGGCGACAAAACCGGATTGCTCGGGTCGTTCTTGCGGCTTCCAAACGGGAACATCGCGGCGCGCCGGTCGGAGCTCATCGAGGTCGGCGTAAAGGTTCCGGGCTCCGGGCCGTCAGACGAAATCGTCGTGCTCAACGAATTGCTGGACGATAAATTCAAATACGACGAGCCGGCGCAATCGATCTCCTTCGATCTCACCGACAACCAGCGCGTGGCGCGCACCTTCGACGCCATGGCGAGCGCGCCTCAGATTCCGGTCAGCACCTCCTGGGGCTCGTTCTTGAACTACACTTTGTTCGGTTCGGAGACATCCGGTCTCAACCCCCGTCAAGCGGCCTTCAGCGGCGCCTCGGCATCGCTCGAAGCCCGCATGTTCAGCCCTTACGGAGCGCTGACACAGACCGGCATTGTCGGCACTACCACCACCCGCGACATGACCATGCTGCGCCTGGAAACCTCGTTTGCCTATTCGCATCCCGAGTCGCTCGTCACCTACCGGGCCGGCGATTCGATTTCCGGCGCCCTGGCCTGGACCCGCTCGATTCGCTTCGGCGGCGTGCAGGCACAGCGCGATTTCGCAATGCGATCGGATCTCGTC
>Ga0209068_10001223_pt1 | contig 12946 bp, 9 predicted proteins | sample ColStrG_CSR_2012_FD_187200 | JGI IMG/M metagenome (GOLD analysis project Ga0209068, IMG submission 187200) | Freshwater sediment microbial communities in response to fracking from Pennsylvania, USA - Cold Stream Run_MetaG_CSR_2012 (SPAdes)... | ecosystem: Environmental > Aquatic > Freshwater >... | reverse complement strand
CTGAACGGCAGCCTCAGCGTCGAGACCCTGACGAGTTCTGGGGCGTCGGCTGGATCGAAGCAAGTGAACTTCACCTGCGGCTCCGACCTGTTCGGGAAGGACTACACCGAGGCGGCCGCGACGGCCATCCTCGGGCCGGGGCGGTTCTTCCCAAGTGATGCTGGCGTAGTTAATCGTGCGTGCGCGAAGACCCGGTTCCGACGCAATGTGCGAGTCGCCTTCTCGTTCGCCTCGAGCGTCATCCTTCTCGCACTCGGCTTGGTGTGGCCCCGACGCAAGACCGTCAGATGGACTGCCGTGGCCTTCGCGCTCACCCTCGGTCTCGCCGCTGCCGTCGTCCCGATCGACGGGACTCTTGGATGGTGATGACGACCAGACGCTCAGCGAGCGGGAACCGGCAAAGTTTCATCTCCCAGGCGGAGAGCTGGGCTGTGGACAGGAGCGCGATACATCACGTCCGCCCCCGCTCTGGTCGATTGGAGGCGTAGCTTGGTCTGGTGTCCGAGGGGTTCGCCGTCGCAGAGCAGGGCGTTAGCGAGTCGCCCCCGAATCGGAGACCTGCCCGTCGGTGGCTCCGGCTCTTGCTGTTCGCTTCGGCAGTTCTCATCGTGGTTGTTGTCTCATCGACGCTCTGGGCCCGTGGCTCCCAGCGGAAGGCGACGGATATCTGCAGCGGCGTGGGCATCTCGGGTCCCCACTCGACCACGGCAAGGGGCGCGCTGGATGCCTACCTGGATGAGCCGGAATCCATGGGGGTCCAACCCATCGACCACTCGGCTTGGCATGTCTCGACTCGCCATGGCAACGAGCCAGGGGTGATCACGTTCGAGGCGCCGGTCCCGGGGGCTTCGGGGACGAGCGTTGTCGATGTCGTGCGAGGCGGCGGCACTGATTGGTTCGCAGGCTCGTATTCCGGTTGCCCCTAGAACACCGTCCGGGGCGACGTGTAGTGCTCACGCCTTCTGCTTTGCGTAGGCGAGTGATAGGTGCCGAAGTAGTTCGCCGACGAGACAGCCCGTCTACCTCGCCCAGGTGATCAAGCCCCAAGCCAGACATTGGCCGCCGACCGGGGCATCGGCTGCGTCGAGATCGACTAAGACGAGCTACGTGGCATCGAGTCCACCGAGCTGCGCCTGTTCTGAGAGCTGCGGGTTAGGTTGCGAACCATGGACACAGAGGGGACGGAGGGGACGGCCTTCGCCGGTGCGGCGGAACAAGTCCGCATGATGGCCGCGGGGCTGATCACGTCGCCCGAGCTGGTGGCGCTGTACCTCGATCGCATCGCTCGCCTCGACGGTTCGCTCAATGCGTACCGGGTGTTGCGCGGGGATGCGGCCCGAGCTGAAGCGATTGGGGCTCAGCGTCGCCTCGATGCGGGAGAGCGACTTCCCCTCCTCGGTGTGCCCATCGCCATCAAGGACGACGTCGATGTCGCTGGCGAGGTGACAGCGTGGGGGACCGCGGCCTACGGCCCGGCGAAAGAGAGCGACGCCGAGATCGTGCGCATGTTGCGCGCCGCGGGAGCGATCGTCCTCGGAAAGACGAATGTTCCGGAGATGACGATCTGGCCGTTCACCGAGTCCCCGACCTTCGGCGCGACGCGAAACCCATGGGATTTGTCCCGGTCTCCGGGCGGGAGCAGCGGCGGAACCGCGGCGGCAGTCGCCGCGGGTCTCGCCCCGCTCGGCCTCGGATCCGACGGCGGCGGCTCGATCCGCACTCCTGCGACCTGGTGCGGCCTCTACGGACTCAAGCCGCAACGAGGACGCGTGCCGCTCAGTCCCCACGACGACGGTTGGCACGGCCTGATCGTGAACGGTCCGCTCGCCCGTACCGTCGAGGATGCCGCTCTCTTCCTCGACGTGACCTCGACGCTCACCGCGCCCCACGGGGGATTCGTCGCCGCTGCCGCTCGCACACCGACCCGGTTGCGGGTAGCGATCACGACGAAGAGTCCGGTCGGCCCGACGGTGCGCGTCGGGTCAGCGCAACGCGCCGCGGTCGCAGAGGCAGCCGACCTGTTGCGCGATCTGGGGCACACGGTGATCGATCGCCGGCTCGACTACGGCGGGGTTCGCGGCTCATGGAGCGTGACCGCCCGATACCTGCGAGGCCTGCACGACGACGCGGCGACGATGCCCCACCCTGACCGCCTCGAAGCGCGTACCCGCCGGATGGCCCGAGCGGGCGGACTCATATCGGACCGCCAGATCGACCGGCTCCGCCGTGCCGAGCCCGGACTCGCCGCCCGCGTGAACGCCATCTTCGACGACGTCGACATCGTGCTCACGCCGGGCACAGCCGCCGGCCCTCCGCCGGTTGGGGCCTACCGCCGACGAGGAGCGCTTTCCACGTTGAACGGTGCAGCCCTACGTCGATCACCGTTCGTCGCGATCTTCAACGCGACGGGGCAGCCAGCCGCCGTCGTCCCGTGGGGAGTGGATGGCGACGGCCTCCCAAGGTCGGTCCAACTCGTCGGACGCCCCTTCGACGAGGCGACGCTGCTCGCCCTGAGCACCCAGATCGAGACCGCGCGCCCATGGGCCGACCATCGGCCGCTCGGGTTCTAGGCGACGGACATCCTGCGCCTGTTCTAAAGCGGGCCACGGTCCACAGAGCCACGACCATGACCGATCGTGCGACACTCGACGCCATGGGTGGAACGGTCGGCGCCGATGGATGAGATCGAGAGTGGGGCGCTGACCCCAGAGCCCGGTCCGCCTGACTATCCCGGGCTGGGCTATGGCGGTCCCGGTCATGGCGATGGGGCCAGCTGGCTCTTGCCCCTCCCGGAGGGTCAGCTGGCGGTGCTCGTCGAAGCGCCCGCGCAGGCCCGCCGCAGCCGTTGGTGGAACATCGCGCTGGCCCTCCTGGCCGTGGCGGTGCTCAGCGTCGCCGTCTCCCTCCTCGTGACTGCTCGGCGCGCCTCATCCGATGCGTCCGCGGCTACCGCGCAAGCGATGAGCATGAACCAGAGCCGCGACGACCTGGACACCCAGCAACGCCAGGTCGATGATCGCCGGCGGGCGATGGACACCGCCACCTCCGCGCTCGATGCCGCGATGGTTCGCCTGGAGAAGTCCATGACCGACGCCGCCGAGGCCCAACACCACCTCGTCGACGTCCACACCCGGGCCGCCGATCTCTGGAACGCCGGGAAGCGAGGGGAAACGGCGAACCTCGCCAAGACCGATGGAGCCGCCGCGCTGGCCGATCTCGACCAAAAGACCACCGCCGTCGACAAAGCGATGACCGACCTGCAAGCGGCGACTCGTGACCTCCAGGTGAAGTTTGATGGCTGAGCCGATCGTCACCCCACCACAGCCCACCGTCCGTCGGCGTCGCCGCTTCTCGCGCGGGCTGCTCATTCTGCTTGTGGTGTGCCTAGCAGGGGCGGTCAGTGCTGGCGTCATGGCCCGCTCGGCGCGTCATGACCAGACCATCGCGATCAAGACCCGCGATGAAGCGTCGTCACGACGAGACGCCCAGCAGGTCGCGAGCGACGCCGCCCAGGGCCAGTTGGACGACACGCGCCGGAGTGACCTGGCGATCAGCGGATCGCTGACCACCCCGATGGCGACGGCGCAACACGCCGTGGACCTCGCCAACCAGACCATGGCCGTGTACCGAGACATCCAGCGCTACGCGGAGAGCCTGGTACCGAGCGGTTTCAACGATGCCGTGAACAGGGCCAATGCGCTCATCAAGGACTACAACGACACGCTGGATCAGCTCGGGAAGGAACTGGACGCCGCGAGCAACCCCGCCGTGCCCGCCTGAACGCTCGGGTCTGCGCACGATGCAACCGCACGCGTGGTGCTCCACTTCCTGACAAACTGCCGCCCGGACAGGTCCCATCCGGGGATCACTCCACGGGGGTGTCGAGATGGAACTCAACGCGGGCAAGGTCGCGGTCGTCACGGGGGCGGCGGGCGGAATCGGGCTGGCGCTGGCCACCCGCTTCGCCGAGGCCGGGCTCAACGTCGTCCTGGCCGATGTGGATGCCACCGCGCTCGCCGCCGCTGCCACGAAGATCGGAGCGAAAGGGGTCGACACCCTCGAGGTGATCTGCGACGTGAGCGACGAAGCCTCGGTGCAGGCGCTGGCTGACGCCACCGTGGCGCGGTTCGGGACCGCCCATGTCGTGTGCAACAACGCCGGTGTCACAAGCTCGGCCGATCCCTGGACCGGGCCCCTGTCCACGTGGCAATGGGTGATGGGAGTGAACTTCTGGGGGGTCGTCCACGGGGTCCGGGCGTTCTTGCCCATGCTCACCGCTCAGGGCCAGGGCCACATCGTGAATACCGCGTCGATCGCCGGGTTGATGCCCGGATTCGGGGCCTCCTACGACGCCAGCAAACACGCCGTCGTCGCCCTCACCGAGGACCTCTACCGCGACACCCAGATGAGAGCGTCGGGGGTGGGGGTGAGCCTGCTGTGTCCGGGCTGGGTCCGCACCGGCATCCTCGACGCCGAACGCAATTGGCCCGCGGCCAACGGTGAGGTCCCGGCCGCCGCCGACGGTTCCGAGATCACCCGCAAGTACGTGCGCCGCGCCATCGACGAGGGAACCACCCCGGCCGCCGTCGCCGATCTGGTGGCCGACGCCGTGGTGGCGGACCGGTTCTGGGTGTTCCCGCATCCGGACTTCCTCGAACTCGCGGTGCAGCGGTGGCACGAGATCGCCGAGGGTCAGCAGCCCGCGCTCATGCGCGATACCCCAGGGCTCCCCCCGATGGACGAGATCGTCGCCGAGGTCCTGGCCTCCCTCGAACCCCCTACCGCCTAATCCCCGTCGCTCCGTCTCCCTCCCACAACTCGAACGAGAACTCGAACCGGCGTAAGAAGTGGTCGCCCTGGCGACCACTTCCTACGCCGGTTCGGATGGTTTTGGCCGGTTCAGAGGTCGAAGGTGCAGCGGCCGGCGTCGATGACGATCCGGCCATCCCCGCCCGTCGTCTGGAACACGGCGGCGGCGCCGTCCACCCACATGTTGATGGTCAGCGCCTCGCCCGGGAACACCGGCGACGAGAACCGCCCCTCCATCGACCGGAACCGGCCGGGGTCGCCCTCGCACAAGCCGTGCAGCAGCGCCCGGCCCGTGAACCCGTAGCTGCACAACCCGTGGAGGATGGGTCGATCGAAGCCACCCATGGCCGCGAAGGACGGATCCGAGTGCAGCGGGTTGCGGTCGCCCGACAGCCGATAGATCAGGGCCTGGTCCGACCGGGTCTGGAAGGTCAGCGTTCGGTCCGGCTCGCGTTCCGGGGGCACGTTCTGCGGGCCCGATGGACCGCGGTCGCCGCCCCAGCCCCCTTCGCCCCGGATGAAGGCCGAGGAGCGGTTGGTGAACAGTTTTTTGCCGGTAGCAACGTCGGTGGACACCGCCTCGGATACGACCAGCGCGCCCTTGCCCTTGTCGTAGATCCCGACCACCTCACCGACCGTGCTTACCGTGCCTTTGACCGGGATGGGCGAGAACACCTCGAAGGCCTGCTCGCCGTGGACCAGCATGGCCGGGTTGAACGACCCGATCTTGCCCATCGCCGCGAACCCGCCCGCACCGAGCACCACGGCCATGGTGGGCAGCACCTGTTGAGGGGTATCAGCCGTGTTCTCGGTGGTGAACTCGAGCTCGGTCAGCGGATCGATGGCCCCGGCTCCGACGCCCAGCGCATAGAGAAGCGCGTCCTTGGACGTCCAGCTGTGTTCGGAGGGCTCGCTCTTGGAACCGACGGCGTCGGGGTTGATTGGCATGGACTTCCTCAATCCTTCTTGTCGTTGCCGAACATGTCGGCGTTGGGGCGGGCGTCTCCCATCAGCTGCTCGACCATGGGGCCATAGAGCGTGGGGTCATCTACGGGCACGACGGTGGGCCCTCGGTGCCAACCCTCGGAGATGGACAGGGCCCGACCCGAGATGTCGAACACCCGACCCGTCACCGCCGCCGATTCCGCACTGGCCAGCCAGGTGACGATGGGGGCGATCCACCGGGGAGCCATCTGCTCCTTCTGTTCGTCTGATGCCTGCCCCATGCCCAGCCCCTCGGTCATGCGGGTGAGCGCGGCGGGGGCGATGGCGTTGACCGTCACGCCGTAGCGCGCCAACTCCATGGCCGCGATGATCGTGAAGGCGGCGATGCCGGCCTTGGCCGCGCCGTAGTTCGTCTGCCCGACGTTGCCGTAGATGCCGGACGGCGAGCTCGTGTTGATGATGCGACCGTCCACCGCCTCGCCCGCCTTCGAGCGCTCACGCCAGTGGGCGGCGGCGAAATGCGACGGTCCGGCGGTGCCCTTGAGGTGCACCTTGATGACGGCGTCCCACTCGGCCTCCGTCATGTTGGTCAACATGCGGTCGCGCAAGATGCCGGCGTTGTTGATGAGCACGTCCAATCGGCCGAAGGCGTCGATGGCCTGAGCGATGAGACCCTCGGCGCCATCCCAACCCGAGATGTCATGGGTGTTGGCCACGGCCTCGCCGCCGAGGGCCACGATCTCGTCCACAACCTGCTGGGCAGGCCCGGCCTCGGCTCCCTCGCCATCCATGGAACCCCCGAGGTCGTTCACCACGAGCTTGGCTCCCTGGGCGGCCAGCATGAGCGAGTGCTCACGGCCGATCCCTCGACCGGCACCGGTCACGACGCACACGCGTCCTTCGCACAACCCGACCATCGGTCGACACCCCCTGTGGCTCGCTGGCGCACCCGTTCGTCGAGTGCCGGGGGGATCTTGTCACGGTTGTCCCGGGCAGGCGAGAAGGCGACCGGTCCGGGTTCGTCGTAGCGTGGCGCCATGGAAGACGAGTTCGACTTCGAGCCGCGCATGAGCGACGCCGACGCCCTGATGTGGAACATCGAGAAGGATCCGCTCCTGCGCAGCACCATCACCACCGTGCTCGTGTTCGATCGACCCCTCGATCCGGTGCGGTTCCGGCGACGCATGGACCGCGTCAGTCGGCTGATTCCCCGGCTCCGCCAGCGGGTGCGAGGGCACGCGATGTCGGTGGCGCCCCCCCGATGGGACATCGACCCCAACTTCGATCTCGACTACCACCTGCGGTTCATGCGGGCCGCCGGCGCGGGCACGCTGCGCGAGGTCTTCGGCATCGCCGAGCCCATCGCCATGCAGGGCTTCGACCGGGCTCGCCCGCTCTGGGAGTTCACGGTGGTCGAAGGGCTCGACGATGACCGTTCGGCGCTCATCACCAAGATCCACCACGCCATCACCGATGGAGTAGGTGGAGTGAAGCTCATGATGGAGATGCTCGACCTCGAGGCGGAGGGCCCCCAGAACGACGAGCGCGACCAACACCTCCCGCCCGCCCCCGAGGCGGTGAACGTCACCGAGTCGCGACGCATGACCGACGCACTCAACTACGAGGGACGCCGGCAGTTCGCCAACGCCTCCCGATTCATGGGGTCGATGTTCTCCGAAGCCTCCAAGCTCCGCGCCGATCCGTTGGGCGTGGGCATGGACGTGCTGGCTACCGCCGGGTCGGTTGTCCGGATGGTGAGTCCCGCCGGCGAGCCGCTGAGCCCGCTCATGCGGGACCGATCCCTCAGCGTGCGCTTCGACACACTGCAGGTGCCCCTCGGGCCGCTGAAGCGAGCGTCGAAGCTGGTGGGCGGACGACTCAACGATGGCTTCGTGGGGGGCGTGACCGGCGGCCTCCACCGCTACCACCGTGAGATGGGGGTGGAGGTCGACGAGCTGCGGATGACGATGCCGATCAGCATCCGCACCGCCGACACCGCGGCTCGGGCCGGCAACCAGTTCGCCCCCGCCCGCTTCGCAGTGCCCGTGGGCATCGAGGACCCCATCGCTCGGATGAACGCTGTGCGCGAGTTGATGGAGGCGCAGCGGGCCGAACCGGCGCTGGCCCTCACCGACACGCTGGCCGGCATCCTCAACCGCCTCCCAGCCACCGCCACGACGGGGATCTTCGGGTCGATGCTGCGAGGCATCGACTTCGTCACCAGCAACGTGCCCGGTCCGCCCGTGCCCGTGTTCCTGGCCGGCGCCCGACTCGAGAGCCAGGTGGCGTTCGGCCCCATGACGGGCTCCGCCGCCAACATCACGCTGCTGTCCTATATCGATGACCTCAACATCGGGGTGAACACCGACCCGGTGGCCGTGACCGACCCGGTGCTGTTCCTCGACTGCCTGCGGGATTCCTTCGAGGAGATCACCAAGCTCGTCTAGGGGCCGTCGGGTCAGGCGACTGGCACTTCACCTTCAGGATCCGCTTCGTGGCGACTCAGCCTCCACATCGTGAGTCGGGGCATGGCGCGACCGATCAGGACCGCGCCGGCGATGCAGGCCAACCCACCGGAGACGACGGAAAACATGGGGGAGGTGAGACCAGCCACCAGACCGGCTTCGGCGTCGCCCACTCGCGGCCCGCCCGTCACCACCGCGATGTGGACCGAGGACAACCGGCCCCGCAACCGGTCGGGCACGCTCAACTGGAGAATCGTGTTGCGAAAGACGGCGGAGATGACGTCGGCCGCCCCGGCCAAGGCCAGGAAGAACAAGGCAACCGGCAGGGCGGTGGTGAGGCCGAACAGCGCAATCGATCCGCCCCAGGCCATGACCGCGATGATCGTGGCCCGACCCTGACGGTCCACCCGCGACACCCAACCCGACGTGAGCGCGCCGATGATGGCCCCGGCGCCCGGGGCCGCGTAGAGCAGCCCGACCGCGGCCGCCCCGCCCCCGAACACGGTGGTGCCGAGGGCAGGGAACAGCGCCCGGGGCATGCCGAACACCATGGCGTTGATGTCGATCAGGAACGATCCCTGAAGGGCCTGGCGCCCCTTCAAGAAGCGCACGCCCTCCATGATCGATGACGCGCTGGCCCGCGTTCCTCCGCCCTTGGGTCGCATCGGGCGCATGGCCAAGAGGGCGACGATGGCGGTGAGGAACGAGAGCGTGTCGACCCAGAAGGCCGAGGCGATGCTCACCCGGGCGATAAGCAATCCCCCCACGGCCGGCCCCACCACGATCGACAGCTGCAAGAGCAGTTGGTTGAGCGCGGCGGCGGCGGGAAGATCGGCCGGGCGCACCAGCGATGGGGTGGCGGCACTCCGGGTGGGCCGGTCCAGCCCGAAGAACGCGGCCTGCGTCGCGGTGAGAACAAAGATGACCCACACCCGGGGATTGCTGGCCATGGCGTTCAGGGCCAGGCCGAGGCTGGTGGATCCAACCAGGACCTGGGCGAGGAGCAGGATCTTGCGCCGGTCGTAGGCGTCGGCGAACGCCCCGCCAATGAGCGATCCCGCGATCAGCGGCACCACCGCCACCAGACCGAGGAGCCCGACCATGACCGACGAACGGGTCAGTAGGTACACCTGGTACGGGGCGGCGACGACGGTGATCTGGCTCCCGATGCTGGAGACCACCTGCCCGGCATAGAGCAACCGGAACTGGGGCGACTCGCGGAGCGGGCGAACATCGACGAAGAACCGGGGCACGCCCAGAGTCTGGTGCCCTCAGCCCCGCCTTCCTGCCGATTTGACCCCCGATTCCTCTCGCTCAGCGCGAGTTTTCGGCGCCGAAACGGAGGATGGCGTCGACTACTGGATGGCCATGCCTGCGGCGGCCTCGCCGGTCGGGTCCCGGTAGGGGCGCCCGTCGGGCTCGAACACCACCCGGCCCAGGGCCCCGGCGGTGAACGGGAATCGCCCGGAGTACGCCGGGGACACCGCCGAACCCCGCTGACTGCCGACGCTGAACCCGGCAACGCCGTAGGTCACCCGAATGGTCACGTCGAGGTGACCCTCCCCCACCCGGTCGTCGCCGTGGAACAGCACCACGTCGCCCTGGAACGGACCGGTTGGCGTGAACTCGACTCGCACCGTGACCGGACCGGCGGGAAGATCCTCCTCGGCCGCGATCGTGGTCAACGACGCGCCGAGATGGTTGTAGGCGTAGTGGAGGCGGCCACCCAGGACGTAGAGCACATACCCGCCCGACGCGCTGCCGTGACTGGCGATCACCCCTTCGCACCCTTCGGGGGGCACCGTGATTTCGGCCGTCGCCCGCCAACCCCGATTGCGCAGGTTGGGGGCCACCACCTCGGGCAGGCTGCCGATGCCGGGGAAGTACTCATAACGCTCGCGGCGATGACGCCGGTCGGCTCCCCGAGGGATGTTGGTCAGGGGCAAGACGTTGTGCTCCTCTGCTTCGCTCCACCACAACTCGACCAGCTCCGCCAGCTTGTCGGGTCGTTCGCCGGCCAGGTTCACCGTCTCGGCGAAGTCCTCGGCCACGTGGTAGAGGTCCCATTCATCCTCGTCGAACGGACGGAACGGGTCCGACCCGTCGTAGGCGGCGAAGGGCATGGGATGGAAGACGACCGCCTTCCATCCGTCGTGGTACATGGCACGCGAGCCCAGCATCTCGTAGTACTGCGTGAGGTGGGTGCTGGCCGCCGAGGCATCGGCGAACGTGTGAGCGAAGCTCGTTCCTTCGATGGGGCTCTGTGTGACCCCGTTCAACTCGGCCGGCGCCGTCAGGCCGATGGCGTCGAGCAATGTCGGCAGGACATCGATGGCGTGCACGTACTGATGACGGGTCTCGCCCGGCGCGCCCAGCCGAGCTGGCCAATGCACGATGAGCGGATCGGTGACGCCGCCCTCGTAGGTCTCGCGCTTCCAGCGCTGAAGTGGGCAGTTCCCCGCCCAGGCCCACCCCCAGGGGTAGTGGTTGTGGGCATCGGGGCCACCCAGGAGATCGATGCGAGCCAGGTTCTCCTCGAGCGACTCGGGCTCGAAGTTGAAGAAGTAGGTCTCGTTGAACGATCCCTTGGGGCCTCCTTCGGAACTGGCCCCGTTGTCACTCATCACCACGACGATCGTGTTGTCCAGCTCGTCCAGCTCGTCGATGAAGTCGATCACGCGACCCACCTGGGCATCGGTATGTTCCAGGAAGCCGGCGTAGACCTCCATCATGCGGGCGTACAACCGGTGCTCGTCGGGCGTCAGGGTGTCCCACGCGGGAACCCAGGCGGGCCGGTCGCTGAGCGCGGTGCCTTCGGGCAACAACCCCGAAGCGGTCTGCCGGGCGAAGATCTCGTCGCGCCAGGCGTCCCACCCGTGATCGAACTGGCCTCGATAGCGATCGATGTAGTCCTGAGGAGCCTGATGCGGCGAGTGACACGCACCGGGAGCGAAATAGGTGAAGAACGGGCGATCCGACACCGCCCGCAGGTCCTTCAGGTAGGCGATGGCGTGATCGGCCAGATCCTCGGTGAGGTGATACCCCTCCTCGGGGGTACGCGGCGGATCGATCTGGTGATTGTCGTGCACCAGGTCCGGGTGGTACTGGTCGGTCTCGCCCCACAAGAACCCGTAGAACCGTTCGAACCCCTGGCCCAGCGGCCACCGATCGCGCGGTCCACCGGGCGTCATCTCCCCCGCGGGGGCGATATGCCACTTGCCCAGCGCAAACGTGGCATACCCCTCCGCGTTGAGCATGGCCGAGATGAAGCCGTTGGACTTGGGGATCCGGGCGTCATAGCCGGGGAAGCCGCTGGCGAACTCGACGATGCGACCCATGCCGTTCGTGTGATGGTTCCGACCGGTCATCAGGGCGGCCCGGGTGGGTGAGCACAACGACGTGGTGTGGTAGTTGCTGTAGCGGAGTCCACCGGCCGCCAGGCGGTCGAACGTCGGGGTGGCGATGTCCGACCCGTAGCAACCGAACTGGGCGTAGCCCACGTCGTCGAGCAGCACCACCACGACGTTGGGGGCTCCCTCGGGGCCGTGGTTCAGCTCAGGCCACCACGGAGTCGATTCCGCATACGTCCGTCCCACCGTTCCCTGGTATGGCTCGTCGGTCGGCACTGTTCCCCCTGGGTCGTGGCTGCGGACGGCCCGGGCTTGCCCGGGACCGTTGGAGGCGACCCTACGCCGCATTCCGGCCGCCTCGCCGGGGCAGTATGTCCCGATGGGTCCCACCTCCCTTTACTCAGGCTTTCCCGCCGAACGTGCAGGCTCCCGGTCGTGATGACCTCCCGGCGACGCACCCTCCTGGCGGTGAGCCTGGCGTCATTCGTGGTGGCCTATTCGGCCGGCTGCTCCTCGCCGTCCCCGTCGGCCACGCCGACCACGACGGCGACGTCGTCCACCATCGACGGTGGGGGGACGTCGTCCACCACGACACCGCCCACGGCCGCCACCGTGTTCGCCACCGTCGACGGTGCCATCGATGCGTACCTCTCGATTCCCCCCTACACCCGCCAGCGAGTGATCGCGGCCGGTACGGCACCGGACGGCATCGAACCACACGGCCAGATCTGCTTCAGCCCCGACGGCAGCCGACGCTTCGTGGTGGCCGAGACCAAACCGGCGGACGCCACCCCGGCCGGCGCCGGATGGGGCCTCTACCAACTCACGGGCGACACCGTGGGCGGGTTGCGCGTCCGCCGGGTCAGTGGTTGGACGAGCCCCAGCGGCCAGGCCACCGACGCCCCCACCACCTACGGCTGTGCCTTTCTGAGCGACGGTCGGCTGATCACCTCCGACGTCGGCAACCAGCGCGCCGGTGCGGCCACCGGTCGGCTCGTGGAGTGGTTCCCCCCCTTCGATAACGGAGCCCCGGCCGCCTGCGTGCTGGCCAGCGCGGTGGCTACCCCGCTCGGCCTCTCTTCCGACGCGGCCGACAATGTGTACGTGGCGTCGGCCCGCGCTCCCACGGCGGGCGTCTGGCGCTACAGCGGGACGTTCCCCGGAGACGCCCGCGGCTGCGTCGAGGCGGTCACCGGGAGCGCCCAGCCCAACACGACGACGACGAGCGAGCCGGGCGCGGCCACCACGCCCAGCACCTCACCCGGGCCCACCGTGACCCGCGGTCCTGGCCCGGGACCGGACGCCAACGGAGGCACCGATCCGGGCGCGAGCGGTGCGACGCCCACCACGCCCGTCGCCCCCGCCGCTGTCACTGCC
>Ga0209068_10001222_pt1 | contig 12958 bp, 7 predicted proteins | sample ColStrG_CSR_2012_FD_187200 | JGI IMG/M metagenome (GOLD analysis project Ga0209068, IMG submission 187200) | Freshwater sediment microbial communities in response to fracking from Pennsylvania, USA - Cold Stream Run_MetaG_CSR_2012 (SPAdes)... | ecosystem: Environmental > Aquatic > Freshwater >... | reverse complement strand
TTGGCGGCGATGAGACCATCACGCCCGAAGCGTGGATGCGCACCTACTTCCGCCATGCGCGCTCGATTTATGGCCTAGCCACGCAGCTTCTGGATGAGATTCCCGCCGCGCGATCTTCGCTGCTCCGGCAATTTCAAAGCTGGCGCTCGCGAGTGTCCAATGCGGACTTCTCGGTGGTCGATGGTCTGATTTATCTACAGCAGCCTTCGTCGCTGCGTGACCCCGAGTTCGTGCTATCGGTGTTTCAGTTTATGGCGCTGCACGGCCTGCGGTTGAGCGCGACCACAGCGCATCGCATTGAACAGGTACTGCCGCAAATGGCTTTGTCTCCGCCGCAAGGCGCGGCTGTGTGGCGCAAGCTGCGCGATATTTTGGTTGCGCCGCACGCTGCCGACGCGCTGCGCGCGATGCATGCGTTGCGACTGCTCACGATGGTCCTGCCCGAGTTTGAGCACATCGATGCGCTGGTCATCCGTGACTTCTACCATCGTTACACGGTGGACGAGCACTCGCTGCTGGCGATTGAGCATCTGCACAAACTGCCGAAAGCGCCGGGCGCGTGGGATAAGCACTTCGCCGAATTGCTCTCCGAATTGGAACAGCCCGAGCTGCTGTATATGTCGATGCTGCTGCATGACGTGGGTAAGGGCATGCCCGGCGACAATCACGTTGTTACTAGCCTGGAGGCGGCGCGTAGTTGCCTCACGCGTCTCGACCTGGAACCCGGCGAGCAGGATGCCGTGCTGTTCCTGATTGGGAGTCATCTGGAAATGTCGGCGGCGCTGCGGCGCGACGTATTCGACCCGCAAACGGTGAAAGTCTTCGCCGAAAAGATGGGGACGCCGGAACGCTTGAAGATGATGTGCCTGATGACCTACACCGACATCAAGTCCGTCAACCCGGAAGCTCTGACGCCGTGGAAAGCGGAGAATATTTACCAGCTCTATATAGGTGCTGCGAACTATTTGAACAAGAGCGCCGACCGGCGCTTGGGAACGGATACTGACACCAGTGAGGACCAACTGGCGCGCATCCGCCTGCTGGCGCCGAGGCTCGGCAAGAAGCTCAAGGAATTTTTGGATGGCCTGCCCGAGCGCTACTTACGAACCTATTCCGCCGAAACCGTGATGCGCCACGTTGAGATGGCCGACAAGCTCAGCAATGATCCCGTGCAGATTCGCGTGGAACGCGGACGCCAATGGTACGAGTTGAGCGTTGTCACCAAAGACCGGCCTGCGCTGTTCGCCACCATCGGCGGCGTGCTTGCGAGCTGGGGTATGAACATTGTGAAGGCCAGCGCGTTTTCCAACGGCTCGGGAGTCGTCGTGGATACGCTGCACTTCACCGATCCGTTTCGCACTCTGGAACTCAACTTGCCGGAGTGGGACCGCTTCCAGCGCAGCCTGAGCGACGTTCTCAGCGGCGAGGTTCCGCTATCGACGCTACAGCATGATCGCAAACGGACGCACAAGAATCACACTCAGAAAGTGCAGATTGCGACGAGGATCGAATTCGACGACGAGTGCTCCAGCCACAGCACGTTGCTGGAAGTGATCGCACAAGATCGTCCCGGATTGCTCTATGCGATTGGTTCGCAACTGGCCGACCAGAAATGCAACATCGAAATCGCTTTGATTGATACAGAAGGGCAGATGGCGATTGATGTGTTTTATTTGACCTCGGGTGGGCAAAAGCTGAATGCACAAGCGCGGGAGAAGCTGCGGAAGGCGCTCAAGGCCGAGTTGGCGGAGAAGGCTACCGCGTAGTTCGGCTGGTTCACTCACAGAAAGGCTAGACAAAAGGCGTTCTAGCAGCTTCCTCGAACATCCTGGACAGCTTCGCTGTAGTTTCCTCCCGATATGCGACCGCGTTACGTGTAATCCATCTAGACATAAATTCGCGCGCCTTCTCTTCCTGTCCACTCTTGGCTAGATAGAACGAATATGCTAGAGAAGCCTGCGGAAACATATCGAATGTCCAACCAAAATCTCGATTTTCTTTCTGTCCAAACGCCGAAAATACCGCTTCGAGATCGTGAGGCGATTTTAAAGATTCAAAAAACTCTAAGGCCTGAGGCAGCATCTCAGAACGAGTTAGCAGGGCGCTCTGCCTAAGTATGATCTCCCCTCCAGTACACTTAATCGACCATCCCAGTTTCGGGTTACGTCCGAAGCCGCTGTAGGACAAGTCCCTATAAGCACTCTTCGGAGTCCGATGCCACCGTACGATACCAAGACCGCTGGTAATATGGGGCACGAAATTAAGCGACAGACCCCATAAGAAATTTAAATTGAGCTTGTCTCTCCAAAATTCAATGACATCATTCATTTCCGCAAAACGTGAGCGTACATAAAACCGCTCACGAATTTTCTGGAAACCAGCCTCTGCCAGCGGCCCGTCAAAGACTTCTGCAACAACAGCGTCGATTAGTTTGGGTGAACACAATTCAAAAGGCATATCGTTGATATCGTCGTTGCGGATTTGAGTTCGGCACCGTTAGATTTTTCGTTTCGCCCTTCGCGCCCCGACGGCCCTCCGCCCTGTCCCATGAGATGTCTGGCTCCCCCCGGTCGTAAAGTGGAGCATAGCGTTACGCAGAAGCCAGTTGGCCTTCGTTTGGTACCCTCGGCCGTCCGACTTGAGCCATGCGATAACGTCGGAATCCAGGCGCATGGTCACTGGCTTCTTTTCCGGCCGGTAGAATTTTCCGATTGTAGCTCTGCTCCAATCAAGAACTGGAGCTGCATCGGAGAAATCAATGTCTTCGTCTCTTTTTCCTGCGATGTTCCGGATGTCTCTCTTCTGCTCCTTGGTGAGCTTCCTCATATGCTTTCCTTTCATGGGACTCGGCGTCGCGAGCTGAGATGATGCGAATGACTTCTTCATTCTGACTTTCATAAAAACAATGGACAACGAGGAGAATTAATCCCGGTCCGATGGCTCCTACCGTGATCCAGCGCTCCTCCTCTTCCGTGGCTGGGTCGAAGGTTGGATCGGGTTGTGTAATTGCCCAAGGATCGTCGAAAACCAGAAGGGCAGTTTCAAACCGAACATCCTGCTTTCGAAGGTTCTGGCGGTTTTTGCGCTCGTTCCATTCGAATCGCATGACAGCTCGCCTTTTAAGGAGACTACCGATCGGAGTCGGCCGCTGTCAATATATTTGTACGTACACACAGTGCGTCCCGGCAGAAGCCGCAGTTAGCGCTTCAGCTCCAGCGCTTCGTGCAGAGTCGCCTCAGAATCGCGGCGAATGGCGGAGGCTTCGGGACCAAGCTGGCGCTCCAGCGCTTTGCGAACCTGGCTGGCCGCCTCTCGCTGGCCGGCAGAATTGGAAGGTAACAACTCTTCCGACTTGAGCAGGCTGGCGTAAGCAAAACGTGGAGGAAAACCCGAATCCCTCAGGAACGTCGCATACATATACCAATCGATAGCCTCGCTATGCCGGTCGGTGAGTTCGGCATCGAGTTGAAGAGCTCTCTGATAGAGAGGCAGCGTCTTGGCGGTTTGACCCAGCTTCGCTTGCAGTGAGGCCTCGGCCACATCGGCAAAGCTCTCCAGTTTCGTTTCTCCCGTTTGGGCCGCGAGAGTGCGCGCCATTTTATAGAACTGCAACGCCAGATCGGTGTGATTGGCGCGAATGTTGCAGTCGGCCAGCTTGAGTTCCACCGTGATCATGTTGGCAGCTGGAGGAAGCTCGGAGGCAGGCCGTCGAGCCGCCTTCGCGAGAAACGCCTCGTAGTGGGTGATCGCATCCTCAAGTTTGCCTTGCTTCTCGGAACCTTCGGCCAAGTAGAGATCGGCTTCAGCCTGCGAAGGATCGAGCGCGAGAGCCTCCTTCCAGCTCAACTCCGCTTCGTCGCTGTGTCCGAGTCTTTGTGCCAGGATTCCGTGATTCACCCGGAGGGCCGCATCCTTCGGAGCCAGGGTGATCCACGTGCCGGTGAGCTGGTAGGCCTCGTCCAAGCGCTTTTCCTGTATCAGGTAGCGCAACCATGCGTCGCGAGGGGCTGGATCGGAAGGGTTGGCCTTGATAGCGTACTGCCAGGCCGCGACGGAATCCTGGGGTTTGCTTTCGTCGAGTGCCTCACGAGCGAGCCGGAGTTCCAGCGGTGCGTCGTAAGGCGCCATGCGCGCCGCTCGCTGCATGTCGGCCAAGCTGCTGTGCAATGCAAAGTAGTAGTGCGCTTGATCGACGCAGCCCCAAATCAGCAAGACCGAAGCGGTGGCAACTCGAACGTTGCGCGCGGGCGAACTCGGCCCCGCCAGCCAGCGAAATGCGGACATCGTCCTGCTGCCCGCCTCCCTAGTGCTTTCAGTAATCTGGGCCCGCGAATTGATGAGTAATGCTGCGATGCGTCCGTCGCGCAGTTTCCAAATCGCACCATCCAGAATGAAGTGGTGAATGTTGACCAGCGCGGTGAAGAGCAGGAAGCTCCGCGTGAAATCGAAATGGAACACCATGCTGGAAAGCCACGGGCCCGGTATAAAGAGAGCAATACCGCCAGCCATCAAAATGGTAGCGTAAACCATGGGGCGCCAAGGCCGGTTTGGCGTGAAGGCCGCTTCACGCTTGGCGTAATAGCTGGTGATCCAGAGATATTGCGCGGAATGCAACACCGCCAAAACCCCTGCGCTGTACCGGCTGCGCGGAACCTGAAAGCCCTGTATTGACGAAAGCAGGTTCGGGATCAAAAACCAGACGCACTGGGTGGAAAATAAGGTCACCGACGGAATCATTTTACGGAGGCTCGTCTGCGACGCAAGCCGGAATAGACCGTAGCCGGAGCACACCACAAATGCGATGCCGAGAACAACCTGAATCCAAAAGCTGATGGCCTGAGGGATGTTGAGGGAGATGAACAGAGGATCGTCAGACAAACCGGTGTGGAAATTCAAGACCAGGATTGCGTAGGAGAGAAGAAATGCCGTGTAAAGAGCTCGCCGCTCAAGGGGCTTCGGCTGAGCTCCCGCCCGTCGGGCAAACATCATGAAGAGACCATAATTCTGACCGCTATAGTGCCAGGGACTCGCCGTGAGATAGATGGTAAAAATCCAAGGCAAAGCACGGAGCCAGAGGTGCGACACGATCACGGTGAGGACGACCAGTAACGTGATGTGGACCGTGAATATCCGGTATTTGTTGAAGTCTTCCCTGGTGTGATACGCGCGATAAATCGTCGCCATGTAGTGCGGATAGTTGAAAAACAGCGCGAGGACGTAGAAAGCGATGGACCAGGCGCGCGTGCTGGAAGCGGAAGGAAGATAGGCAAGGAGCAATAGCGGAATCGACCAGGCGCCGCATCCGACGATCAAGTCCAGCGCTGGGTTGAAAATCCAGACGGCGTCAGTACGGTTCGGATCCTGTCGGGTCTGGGGCATGTTGCCTCGGCGTTGCCAACGGTTCGTAGCGTTTGGTGTAGCGCGGAATTCCACGCGGTAACGCCAGTGTGACTTGAGCGAGGTTGGCCCAACAAATTACGAACGTAATGAATTGGGAGCGATTTCGGGGTGTTCCAAATCGCTGTTTCGCATTCGTTGCTAGACAGCTGGCTGCCGAGTGGAGCGGAATAACAAAGGAGCTGAAGAAGAGGGAAACTTTGGGGTGGGAGACGGGACTTGAACCCGCAACAGCCGGTGCCACAGACCGGAGCTCTACCGATTGAGCTACTCCCACCGCAGAATTTCTATTATAGCAGCGGGCTAGAATTTGCAACTTCGTCCCGGAGCGATCTTGACTTCTTAATTGCGAGTCGCTGCCAGCCAGAGCAGTAAAACAACAGCCGTCACGCACAAAGCCGCCAGGAACTTGCGCGTGAAGCCGTGATCACCATCGACCAATGTCGGTCGAAACTCTGGGGGAGGGAAATGACGAGGGAGCGCGGGCACAGGCGGTGCATGATCGCAGTACTCCCGCCCGAGCCTTTCGATGATTGAGGGGTCCGTCCCAGCATATCGATAACAGCCGATGTCAGATGCTTCGAAAGCTGCGAAGGCGTGTGCCAGTTCCGCAGGCGTTTCCGGCTGTTTTTTCCAAATACAATGCGCACCTTTTTGTTCAACCGCCCAGGCGATCAGGTCCGGCGCCACTTTTTCAAAAACTCCACAAGCAAGACACTTTTCATTGACAACATAGAAGTCGCCGTCGACAGATTGAGGGTTGGCATTGAACTTGCGTTTAGGCAAGACGGTCTCCTACGGTTAGCCTAGCATCGATATGATGCAGCTGCCAGACCGATGAAACGCTCTGCGAAAGTGATAGATGGACGGTCCTTGGTGCGGGATTTCCCTGTGCTAGACTCCTGCAGCGCGCGTCAGGGCAACCATTTCTCTGCGACCGACGCCAACATACTCGAAGCCCATGGCGCGGAGGCGGGGCGCATCCAGCAAGTTCTTGGTATCTACGATCACTGGGCGTTTCAGCAGATGCTTGATGCGATCGAAATCCAGAGCACGAAACTCGGGCCAGCCGGTACCCACAACCAGGGCATCCATGCCTTCCGCCGCCGCGTAAGCTGAGTCGCAATACTGCACTTGGCCGTCGAGTCTCATTTTCGCATTTGGAATAGCCACCGGGTCATAGGCGCGAACCTTCGCTCCCTGCGCGACCAGCGTCTCGACTAGACGGACCGCCGAAGAGCCTTCCACGTCGTTCGTGTTCGGCTTGAAGGCTAGACCGAGAATACCCACGTGCTTGCCTTCGATCGACTGCATCGCTGCGGAGATCTTCTCGATGACCCGGCTCGTGAGATCGGTGTTCACGGCCCGCGCGGCGCTCAGCACCTTCATCACGATCCCTTTTTCGCCAGCGAGCTGCGCCAAGGAGTCCATATCGGATTCGGCAAACAAGCCGCCCATGCCAGCTCCGGGCTGCAGGCAGCGGGGAGCGATTTTCTTGTCGAGACCCAGCGCCAGCGAAAGGTTCACGGCATCCGCGTTGACGCTCTCGCACAAATTCGCGATTTCGTTAATAAAAGAAATCTTCGTGGCGAGAAATGCGGTGGTCGCGACTCGCAGCAGCTCAGCAGTCTCGTGATTGGTCACGATTACGGGAACTCCGCGCATCACCAGCGGATTGAATACCTGCTTCAGGGCCAGTACAGCTTCTGAAGAGGACGTGCCGAGAACGATGCGGTCGGGCCAATTAAAGTCCTCTACAGCGCAACCCGCGGTAAAGAACGTCGGCTGTGTGACCAAAGTCGCTTTGAGATTGTTTTCCTTCAACGTGGCTTCCAGCGAAGCGCCCGTGCCGACTGTTCCTGGCGTCATGATCACTAGAATTGGTGGCTTCGTGCTGGCGTTGACGATGCGACGGCAGAGGCTGGCAAGGTGCTGGCTGGAATCTTCGGCCAGAAAGATGATTTGGGCTTTCTTCGCGAAGGCATCGACGTCGGTGGAATACGAGAGGCGGCCAGAGCGCACGTTGCGCCGGATCATGTCGGCGAGGTTCTTTTCATGGAACGGGACCTTGCCCTGGGCCATGGCCACCATGTGAGAGCTGTCTTCATGGCAGCAGATAACGGGCGACCCGAAATCCGCGAGACAAGCGGATACGACAGTGCCCAAATAACCAGACCCATAAACGCCGATCTGCATGTTACCAAGCCTCCTCAGTACCGTGCGCCTGAACCAGATAAGGGCGCCCACCTTCTATCTAGCGGCGAAACAGGAGTATAAGCAACATGGAATACGTTCATGGCCTTTGGTGTGAGGTTCGGGAGAGGGACGCCGTAAAGCCCTGTATCGACGGGTGTTTCGGGCTTCCGAAGCGCGATTACCGTTGTGCGCCTAGACGAACACGCCCTAAGTCGCGCCAGGTGCCGTCATCCTCTTCGCGGACAAAAGTGAGCTCGGTAACCTGCACGCCTCTTGGACCTTCGTAACCCCTCCAGAGAGACCGGGCGAGCATCAGGGCCGATTCAGCGGACTCCGGCGTTTCCATTTTTACGATGGTCAAATGCGGGGTGTAGCGCCACTCTTCCTGGAACGTCAGCGCACCCGTGGCGAGTGTTCCATGCAAAGAACACATAGTCTTCGCACCCTCGTCCACGCGAACATATACCGTGGTCGTGACAGGAAGAAACGTATCCACATCACCGAGAATAACCTCAAACGGCGCCGCCTGACCGCAAAGGGTGCGCAGAGTCTCCAGCGCTTCGGCCTCCGTGCCGTGGAGACGGCGAGGCGGAAGAATCGTCAAATGGGCAGCGGAATGGGTCAGCGCGGGATGAACCTCGCGGCGCAGCGCCTCTACGAATTGGCCAACAGGGCTCGTAACATAGGCTACGAGTGCATAGCGTCGCGGCATGGATAGCTAAAATTATAGCGCCGGAGCGCCGAGACCGACCGCGAGAATGATGGCGAGAAGTGGTCGGCGAGGGCGAGAGGGTCGTGTCGTTTATAATCAATGGGCAGTTCTACGCACTGTCGGGGCGTGGCGCAGTCTGGTAGCGCACCTGGTTTGGGACCAGGGGGTCGGAGGTTCGAATCCTCTCGCCCCGACCATTTACAAGCTCAGTTCGCGGCGGTCGTTCTTCGCGCTCGGTTCATCGGTAGGACTCTACCGCTTCTCCCGACGCAACTTCCCCACCACCAGATGGATATCCTCATAGGTAATCTCAGGCGGGAGTGCGGCTTTAAGTGGACCGAGGCGTTCGAGTCCTAGTTCGACGCACACTGCCTCGATCTTCACGCGTCTGTCGGCATCGACCCAATTGTCTTGGAATTCCACTTCTCCTTGTTCAATCAAATTCGCAACCAACGAAACAACCGTGCTGCGCTGCCGTCCACGAATCACGGCGATTTCTTCGAAGGTCCGGCCTTCGCGTAGAAGTTGCAGAGTCTCCTCGCCGGGTTTTGACTTCTTCACCGGAGCGGCGGCCGCACGCCCGCCGCGATCATATTCCATGAGCGCATCCAGAATCTGCCGGCCGTACAGTTCCGCTTTCCGCTCACCGATACCGGAAACACCGAGCAGTTCGGCCATGGAAGTTGGACGAATGCGGCAGAGTTCGTCCAGCGTCGTGTCATGCATCACGATAAAAGCAGCTGTCTTCTTCTCTTTGGCAATCACACTGCGCCACTGCCGCAGGAATTCGCGCAGCTCGGGATCGACCGGAGCGAGATTGGACACGTTGGCATTCGGCGGATAGAAATTCGCTGGCTCTCCTGATTCGCGACGAGATCTGCTCGCGGAGGAAGCAACCGCCGACTTCCCTCTCTCATACCTTTCGGCTTCCGCAGCCTTCGACAGCCACGCGGGCTGGTAGCCACAAACATCGCAGGCTTCACACGATGTCCATTTCGGAATCTCGCCGAAATGGGTGCACACCTGCCGATGGCGGCATTGTTTCGACTCCGCAAAGGCACGAATCTCGTGATAGCGCTGCCAGCCACGTTCTTTCTCGGCCTCGTCCGTAACTTGATCGATGAAATACGCCAGCAATCCCGCATCACGTTTTTGCCAGAGCATCACACAATCGGCGGGATCGCCGTCGCGACCCGCGCGTCCCGCTTCCTGGTAATACTGCTCAATCGACTTGGGCAACGAGAGGTGAATTACCGCCCGGACAGCGGCTTTGTTGATACCGAGTCCGAAAGCAATTGTGCCAACCAGGACGCGCACATCGTCTGCCATCCAACGTTCCTGATTGCGGCGACGCGTGTCAGTGTCCATCTTGCCGTGATACGGAATTGCGGGAATTCCCTGCTCTTCGAGGAAATCTACGGTCTCTTCCACCCTGGCAATCGTGGGCGAATAAATGATCACATTGCTGTCGACGTATTGTCCCAAAGCCCGCAACAGCAAGGCCGATTGGGCAGTTGGGCTCGAACACTCCTTGGTGACATAGCGCAGGTTCGACCGATGGAAGCTGGCGATGTATTTATGAGGATTGCGCAGACGCAGTTGATCGAGAATGTCGTGCCGCACACGCTGCGTAGCACTGGCCGTGAATGCCGCGATAGGCGCATTAGGAAAATGTTGGCGCAGTGAACTGAGCTGTCGATATTCAGGGCGAAACTCATGCCCCCACTCCGAAATGCAATGCGCCTCATCAATCGCAAACAGTGAGATTGGAACAGACTGCAACCATGTGATCGTATCCGCACGCGCAAGGCGTTCCGGCGAGAGATACAAGAGGCGATAGGCGCCTTCGCGCGCCTTACGCATGACAACCGACTGCTCGCTGGAGGTGACGGATGTGTTCAGCAACGCCGCCGAAATGCCCATCTGCGTGAGCTGCGCGACTTGATCCTGCATCAACGCAATCAGCGGAGAAATTACGATGACCGTTTGCCCATCCGACATTGCCGCGGGAAGCTGATAGCAAAGGGACTTGCCGCCCCCGGTGGGCATGATCACGCAAGTGTCACGGCGGTCGAGCAAACTTTGGACAATCTTTTCCTGCAACGGACGAAACGAATCATATCCCCAGTAGCGGCGCAGCGCCGTCTGGATATCCGTTTCCGTTGCGAGGGGCATAAGGCAAGTATAGTCGCGGAAGCATCCCAAGCTCGGGGTAGGCGACGTCCTAGAAGGTGTACTTCAGAGCAAACTGCAACACGCGCGGTCCATTTTGGGCGTTGATGACCTGTAGGGTCTTGAAGGTCGTGCTGGGAATTAAAAGGCAACTTTGAACTGGACTTATGCCGTCCCCGCAATTCGGCTGCGCACCATTCGCCGTGACATTGGTTGGCGCGTACTGAATCGGATCGACTCCATTGCCATTCTGCACGTAGTAGTTGGCGTGGTTCAGAACATTGAAGGCCTGCAACTGGAGAGTTAGCGCCTGGCGTTCCGTAATCGCAAAACGGCGGCCCAGGCTCAAATCTACCTGTTGCGTCCACGGTCCATAAAAGGAGTTCAGACCGACAGCGGGACTAGGCCCGGCTCCGTTGATGCCCAAGGCTGAATTAGCCGTACTCTGGTTAGCCGCACTATCGTTCAAGGTTGACCCAGCCGGACTGGAATCCAACAAAGGTGCAAACGGACGGCCCGAAGAAAATAGCATGACCGAACTGAGTGTCCAGTTCGAAGTAAGCCCCGTCCAGAACTTCGACTCGAAGTGACTCACCGCAAACGGTTGATAGACCCATGCCACCGTGAGCCGATGGCGCTGGTCCAGCAAGTATGGCGCATGAGTATTTCGGAAATCGAACTGATTGTTAAAGTCGACCCCGTTCGACATCATGTTCTTCGCAAACGTGTACGACGCCTGCACGGCAACGCCCTGATGAAAGCGCCGCTGCAATTGGACGAAGGCAGAGTTGTAGTTGTTAATTCCGGGGCTAATCAAAGCATTGATCTGCTTGAAATTAGAGCTGATTCGGCCTTCCTGCAGAAGGCCACTGTCGAGATTGGGTAGCACAATCTGGCGGCCGACGCAGGACGGTGCTAATGGATCGGTTCCCGTCGGGCACACAGTGTAGGTGGTCGTGCCCGTGGGCGGCAGCAGATTCAGGTCGTACGCGCTGGAAGAAATAAGATGTACGCCGTGAGTCCACATCGTGCCCACGCTTAGCGTGGTCTCGGGAAGTATCTCCCGCTCAATCTGCAGGCTTGACTGCAGGACGTAAGGAAAGCGGAAATGCGGATCGACGAGCGAAATATTCGAGGCGGCGAACAGCGACGGATCGGTGATCTGATTCGGGAACACGACGGGCTGCTGATTTGGAACGAAACTACCGTCGTAGTTCACCAGAGCCGAAGACTGCTGTGTGCTGAGGCCGTTCGCGATTACGGAATTGCGGTAGTTCAGCCCGTTGAAATTCTCATAAAACATGCCGAAGCCGCCGCGAATCACTGTCTTGTCCAAGGGCTGCCACGCGAATCCAAGGCGAGGCGTGATGCGTTGGTACTGGTTCGGGAATTGTCCAGTCAGCGGGAACGCCGGGTTCGCTTTGGGCTGCGGGTAGATCTGAAAATCTTCGCGCACGCCAAAATCCAGCGTCAGCCGCGGACGGACCTGGTATGTATCCTGCGCATACACTGCGAAGTAAGGCACGTTGAAACTGAACTTGGGATTCCCCGCCGCCTGCGCAAACGTATCGTAAATTCCCAGGGCAAAATTCGGTAGACTCGAAAACGAGTAGGTACCGCCCAGAGTGCCGTTCTGCCGCGAAGCATCAGGATCGAATCCGCCAAACGCCAGATCCGTAACGTGAGTGCGGCTTCCTTCTGTTCCGAACTTGAAGTTGTGCTTGCCGCGAACGTAGTCGATGCGTTCCGCCAGTTCCCACTGGGCTTCGTTGGTGCGTCCTCCGGCAAAGCCAGCATTCCCCAGTTCGAAATTGGATGCTGCGGACAAAAGAATGGAAGGCAGGATTGAGCTGACCAAGCCGGTCGGCGTGGAGTACTGATCATCCCGCCCAAAACTGGCATGGAATTCGTTGAGCAAACTGCCATTGAACGCGTGAGTCCAACCCGCGCTCGCGTGATAGTCGCGGACCGCGCTACTGGCGAGCGTGCTCTTGCCAAATAGAGCGGTCGTTGTGGAAGTGATCTCGCCGTTCGGAGAATTAAAGCGGTTCAGATTCAGGCTCAAACTCAGTCGGTCGTTGGACGATGCCTGATAGTCGATCTTCGAGAATAGGGCGATGTCGTTACGAGACCGGGCTTGCGTGCCCAAATTGGAGTCGATGGCGTACAAGGCATTCGAAACCTGTTGCAAATAGAACGCATTGTTCGGATCAGGCGCCTTGATCGCGCCGGGGACGGGCAGCTTTCCGTTGGGAACAGGCAGTTGAACGGTACCAGTTCCCGGCGCGAAAAAATCCGCCGCTGTTACTCCCTGATAATCCGTGTTAACCACGGAAATCGGATTCTTTTCCTTCTGCTGTTCGTAGTCGAAAAAGAACCACGCTTTCTTCCTTACAATCGGGCCACCCAGAGCAGCACCGAATTGCTGCAACACATCGACTGGACGCGGAATACCAACAGATTTGTTGACAGCATCATTGG
>Ga0209068_10001221_pt1 | contig 12963 bp, 16 predicted proteins | sample ColStrG_CSR_2012_FD_187200 | JGI IMG/M metagenome (GOLD analysis project Ga0209068, IMG submission 187200) | Freshwater sediment microbial communities in response to fracking from Pennsylvania, USA - Cold Stream Run_MetaG_CSR_2012 (SPAdes)... | ecosystem: Environmental > Aquatic > Freshwater >... | reverse complement strand
TCACGACATGCAGGACCGGCTTGGCGACCGCGTGCCGCAGGCGGGTCGCCCAGTCCCGGCGCGTCAGGTCGGCGAGCAGGTGCGGCTCGGTCAGCACCACGAGCTCGTCGGCATCCAGAGCCGTGGCGATGGCAGCCACGTCGTCGACCGGGTTGCCGTTGGACACCTCGCCGTCGACCTCGGCGACGCCGGCCGCCTTGAGTGCGGCCACCGACGCTGAGACCTCGCGCTGCGCAGCCACCGCGCGCCCCGAGTCGGTCACGGTGTGGTCATCGTGGAGCGCCTCGGCGAAGTCTGTCCGGGCGATGTCGTCGACGACCTCTTCGAGCTCGCTTCGATCGTCGTGGGCCGGCACGACGACGTGGATCCGCACCGGTTCGGGATCGTGCAGATGGGCGAACCGCTCCACGTCGTGGGCGGACAGGGTCTTCTCGGTCAGGAGCACGATGGTGAACACGCGCCGAAGCCTAACGGGCCGCCGAGCCGGGCGGGCCGAGCCGGTGCACCCGCCCTCGCGGCTCTGGCGCGCGGCCGCGCGAGGCGATGGGCAGCACGCACGCGGGCGGGCCACGGGCCGCCCGTGCCCCCGGACTGGGCCGAGGCCGGCGCCCGGCCGTCAGCAGGCGTGGGCAGCCGGTTACGCGGGGGAGGGGTCGGAGATGGGCGCCCTGGGGATGTACGACCCGACCAGCTGCGCCGGGGTCGGCACCGGCTCGGTCGCGACGCGGCTGGCCGAGTCGCGACCGAACTCCCTGAACGCGGCCAGTCCCGGCAGCGGGTTGGACCCGTCAGGGGTGTCAGCGGTGGAGATGTGCACGAAGGAGACACCGTCCTGCAGGCGCAACACCTTGTACTCCACGCTGTCCGGCTGCTCGCTGTGAAGCTGGTCGAAGACGGCCTCGATCAGGCGCACGTGCTCGGCGACGCAGTCCGGTCGCACCTGGTAGCTGACGACGACATTGCTGATCATGTGCGTTCCTTCCGGCCGGGGACGTGGTGCCCAGGACACTGGCGTGCCGGGGCGTGCTGGCGGTCGTCGGTGCCGCGCGCTGCGCTCTATCCGCGCTGTCGTGCCTGATGGCCAGACCGTGGCTGAACCCCCGAGCCGTCGCCTGGGCGGCGGCGTCGCCGCCTCGGGGCCACGGCCGCGCTGACCGCCGGCGGCCGCGCCGGCCCGACCTGTCGGCACGCTCCGGACGGGAGCAACGCAGTAATCATCGGCAGGACCGTATCGCCGGTAAGTAGCATGTTGCAATGCACCGGGCGAACCTTGCTGACATCCCGTGCTCGCTGGCCCGCACGCTGAATGTGGTGGGCGAGTGGTGGGCCATGCTCGTCCTGCGCGACGTGTGCTTCGGCTGGAACCGGTTCGACCAGATCCACGACCACCTGGGCGTGGCCCGCAACATCCTCACGGCCCGTCTGGACTCCCTCGTCGAGCAGGGCATGGTCGAGCGCCGGCTCTACCAGGAGCGCCCGGCCAGGTATGAGTACCTGCCGACCGCCAAGGCTCTGGACTTCGTGCCGGTGCTGCTGGCCATGGTGGCGTGGGGGGACCGCTGGACTGCCAGCCAGGGCCCGCCGGTCGTGTTCAGCCATCTCGGCTGCGGCCACGACACGGTCGCGACCGTCGTGTGCTCGTCGTGCCGCCGGCAGCTGACCGCCGATGACGTCGGTTTTCGACCTGGTCCCGGACTGTCGGTGGAGCCGACCGCTCAGCGCTGACCGACCGGTCAGCCCTACCGGGTGCCCACCACCGGCGTCAGCCGGTCCGGGAGCCTTCGATCAGGCCCGCCCCCGGATGCCTCGGTGCTTGCGCGCGGTCACCCGCCCGCGAGCACGGTCGCCAGGTCGAACCGGATCACCTGCTCGAGCTGGGCGTAGGTGCACGAGGCGGGTTCGCGGTCCGGGCGCCAACGGCGGAACTGTGCGGTGTGCCGGAAGCGGGTGCCGGCCATGTGGTCGTAGGAGACCTCGGCCACCAGCTCGACCCGCAGCGGGACCCAGGAAAGGTCCTTGCTGGCGTTCCATCGGGAGACCGCTCCTGGCCGGCGGTCGAGCTGGTCGTCCGGTGGCGACTGCCACGCCTGCCACGGGTGGTCCTGGAGGGTCTGGGTGCGGTACGGCTCGAGCTCGGTGACCAGCTCGGCGCGCCGGGCCGCGCTGAACGCCCCGCACACCCCGACGTGCTGCAGTCGGCCCTGCTCGTCGTACAGCCCCAGCAGCAGGGAACCGACGACCGGTCCGGAGGCATGCCAGCGGAACCCGGCCACCACGCAGTCGGCCGTTCGAAGGTGCTTGATCTTGAACATCACCCGTTCGTTGGGGCGGTAGGTGGCGGCCAGCGGCTTGGCCACCACCCCGTCCAGCCCGGCCCCCTCGAACACCGAGAACCAGCTTCGGGCCAGCGTGCTGTCGTCAGTGGCGGGCGTGAGGAACACCGGCGGTGAAGCATCGGCCAGGGCTGACTCCAGCAGCGCGCGGCGCTCGGCGAACGGTCGCGTCGTCAGGTCGTCCTCACCCAGGCACAGCAGGTCGAAGGCCACAAAGGCGGCGGGGGTCTCGGCCGCCAGGCGGCGCACCCGCGAGTCCGCCGGGTGGATGCGGTTGAGCAGCGCGTCGAAGTCCAGGGTCTGGCCGCGTGCGATGACGATCTCCCCGTCGAGCACGCAACGCGCGGGCAGCTGCTCGAGCGCGGCGGCGACGATCTCAGGGAAGTAGCGGGTCAACGGCTTCTCGTTCCGCGAGCCGAGGACGACCTCGTCCCCGTCACGGAACACGATGCAGCGAAAGCCGTCCCATTTCGGTTCAAAGAGCAGGCCCCCGTCCACGCTGTCGCTCTCGGGTACGTCCTTGACCGGCTTGGCCAGCATCGGCTTGACCGGTGGCATCACAGGCAGCTGCATGGGGACATCCTTACCCTGACCGCGTCCATCCGCTTTGATCTACTGCCCACGATCGACCGCACGGCGGGAGAATCCGGCTTGCCGGGCGACCAGTAAGGACTAGAATTGTGGTCATGACCACGACCACGTCTCTCGCGGACGCGAAGAGCCACCTGAGTGCGATCGTCGCATCGGCGGAGCTCACGCATGAGCGGACGATCATCACCAAGAACGGGCGGCCTGCGGCGATCATCATCGGGATCGACGATTTCGAGGGCATGGAGATGACGATGGAGATCCTCCGTGACCCGCTCGCCATGGCGGAGATCCGGGAGGGCGAGGCTGCCGTCGCTCGAGGGGAGTTCGCGACCCTCGATGAGATCAAGGCGGACCTCGAGGCGCGCAAGTCCAAGACCGATATCGCGTGACCTACCGCGTTGTCGTCGCGCCGCCGGCGCGGCGTCAGCTGTACAGGCTTCCAGAGAGTGTGGCTGCTGCCGTTTTCGAGTTCCTGTCTGGACCGCTCGCAGCGAACCCCTATCGGGTCGGCAAGCCACTCGAGGGCGAATTGGCAGGCCGGTTCGGCGCTCGTCGTGGGGAGTACCGGATCGTCTATGTGATCGAAGATGAGATCGTGACGGTCACTGTGGTACGTATCGCGCACAGGCGCGAGGTCTACCGCTCCTAGCACGGTCAACAGTGACGGAAGTCGTCCCACTTGGGCTCGTACAGCAGGCCCCCGTCCACGCTGTCGCTCTCGGGTCCGTCCTTGACCGGCTTGGCCAGCATCGGCTTGACGGGCGGCATCACGGGCAGCTTCATGAGCCCATGCTGTCCTTAGTCGCCTGCCGCGGCTGCCCTTGCCTCTGTGGCGCGCAGGGCACGCAGAAGACTCTTTCGGACGAACGACCGGCCGACCACGGGGAGCAGCACGCCGAGCAGGTGGCCCTTGACGTGGATACCGTGGCGCACCATCACCATGTGCACGCAGGTCCCGCCGTCCGGGCTGGGCGTCAGCGTGTAGCGGTGCCCGCTGGCCCCGCCCCAGGCGTTGCTGTCCGTGGTCGTCAGGACGATGTCGAGCGGGTTCGACCAGTCGTAGCGCAGCCGCTCCCACACGCCGAACGAACCCTCGGTCACGTCGGCCCAGGTCTCGCCGCGGTCGTGGACCTTGAGAAACTGCTCCTGGCTGTTGCCCCAGATCTCCGCTCGGTCGGGGCCGAAGTCGGTCAACGCAGCCAGGAACTGCTCGGGTGTCGCGGTGGTGGTCTCGGTGATGTCGAGGGTCGCCATGCTCGACACTCTCCCAGGTCTGGCTGGTCGGGTCCGGTTGGAGCCGCGCCTGAGGACCATGATTGTGGTCGACCGCCTTGGCGAGCATCGGCTTGGCCGGCGGCGTCACGGGCGGATCAATGCGCCCGGTACGGTCGGAAGCATTCAGCATCGAAGAGGGCTTCACGCCATTTCTGACCCGATCGCCGGCTGCCCCGCCGAATAGGACGAACAGACGCTGATGTCCGCGCGAGCCAGCTCAGGATCCGGGCCCGGGGTCAGGGGCGGAGTCCTTCCGGCGCCCAGTCTGGCCAGACGGCGGTGCCGACCAGCCTGCCGCGCTCGTAGCTGGCAATCAGCCGTAGCGGCCTCGCCGCGCGGCTGTTGTCATAGAAGTACGTGCGGTCAGCCCGCGTCCGCCCCTGGGCTACGAGGTCCCAGATCCGCCGGTAGCGCTGGCGGATCTTCTCTTCCGGCACTGTGTGCCCCCCACGACGGACCCTGTCGTGGACTCGCGCGACCGTGGTGTCCTCCGGGACGAGGACGACGTGCAAGGTCACGTGGTAGCCGGCGTCCTGCGCGTCGTGGATCAGCACGAGCTTGCTGGGATGGCTGAACACGGTCTCGCTGATGAACGACGAGCGGGCTGCGATGAGCTCTTGTCGCACCTGGGCCGCTACCTGCGACGCATCGTAGGCGTGCTCCGCCTGCGCCAGCGGCCAACGCTCCGCCGCGATCACGTCGGCGTTGACGAATGGTAGGTGCGTGACTGGTGCGATCACCCGGGCCGCCAGCGTGGTTTTGCCCGCTCCGTTCGGCCCTGCGACCAGGTGCAGGAGGGGGTCTGGGGACGCCACGTGCGCCGCGGTCAGCGAGCGCCGCGGCGCACGTGGCCCCGGCGGCGTGCCGGCGCGGTAGCGGCCTCGGCGCCGCGCTCGACGGTGCGGCCGGCCGCGTCCGCCTCCGCCCAGGTTTCGCCCTGCCCGGTGAACTCGGCCTGGAAGTCCAGACCGGTACGCAGCTCGGCCATCCGCTCGTCCCACTCGGCGCGCACGAGGGCCTGCTCACGGGCGGTGAGGTCGTCGTAGGAGCCCCGGCCCGCCAGGACACCGGCGATGTCGCGATGGCTGACCGTCTGGGAGGACTCGAGCTCGCGGCCGATACGGGCCCAGTGGTTGATCTGCTGAGCGGCACTGCGGCTCATGACCTCGCCGGCGGCCCGCGCCGCGGCAAACAGGTCCTGGTCGATGCGGGTCGGCGCGCTCGTGGCCACGGTTCCTCCTTCACTGAAGAATTCAGTGTAGCAGTCTGCTACAGCCTTGGCTCGTCTCGGTTGGGGGCGCTACGGTCGGCTCGCCCCGACGCGCGAAATGGGCCAGGCTGAAATGATGCGACGTCCCGGTGCGGCCCATCTTCTGGCCGGTTTCCTCAGTGCCGCAGGCGCAGCTCATCTCGTTGTCCCCGATGCCTACCAACGACTGATCCCGTCGGTCCTTCCTTCGCCCAAGGTCTGGGTATACGCCAGCGCAGTCGCCGAGCTCGCCTGTGCTGCGGCCCTGGTCGCTCCGCGAACCCGCCGGACCGCCGGCTGGGCGACTGCGGCGCTGTTCGTGGTCGTCTTCCCCGGCAACCTCACGATGGCGGCCGATGCGGTCGGAAGGGGCCCGGTGTACCGGGCGATCGCCTACGGCCGGTTGCCGCTGCAGGTCCCGCTGGTGTGGTGGGCGGTGGCAGTGGCTAGGAGCGCACCGCGTACCGGGCGAACAGCCAACCCTGGTCCTCGATCAGCTGAGTCAGGCTGAGCTGGACCCCCGCAGGCAGAGGTTCCCCGCGCAGGATCCGGCCGGGCCCGGGGCCGGCCAGACGGGGGGCGGTCGTCAGGCACAGCTCATCGAGCAGTCCGTCAGCCGCGAGCTGTCTCAGCAGGCTCGGTCCGCCCTCGCAGAGCACCCGGTCGAACCCTCGGGCGGCCAGGGCCCCCAGTGCGGCGTCCAGGTCGACCCGGTGGTCGCCGCAGATCTCCACGTCCGCGACCTGGCGGGCCTGGTCGAGGCGGTCGGCCGGTGCAGACTCGCAGGTGATCAGGATGGTCCGGTGCTCGGCCCCCCGGTACAGGGGTGAGCCCAGGTCCATACCCAGATGAGCGCTGACGACCGCGATGGGCAGGGCCGCGGGCCGGTATGCCTCGGAGCTGGCTGTGCCCGCGCCGACGAGCACCACGTCGGCGAGCCGGCGCAGGGTCGCGAAGATCATCTTGTCAGCCGAGCCGGAGATCGATCCGGACAGGCCGTCCGAGCCGCTGGCGGCTCCGTCCACGGTGGCGACCATGTTGGCCCGCACCCTGGGCTGCGTGACGCCCTGGGCGTCCGGGACGTAGGCGTACGCCAGCTCCAGGTCGATCGGCTCCTCCAGGGTGGGGTAGAGCCGTCGCGTCACCACGTCCGGTTGCGGGTGCCCAGGCTGAACACAGTCACCAGCAGCGCTGCGATCACGACCTGGGTAGCCATCGTGAGCCAGAAACCCCAGTGCTCGGCCTTGCCGATGGCCCCGCCGACACCCGCGCCGACCAGGCCGATCAGGATCGTGAGCAGGCATCCGATCGGCTGGTATCCCTTGACCACGAGCCGAGCCAGCGCGCCGACGATGATCCCAGCGAACAGGCCGGACCAGATTCCGGTGATGTTCATGACCACCTAGCCTGGCACAGGCACAGGCACGGCCGTCAGCTCCCGTCGCAGCCGCCGCCTCGGCCTGTGTGTGGCCACGGCCCCGCATGCGTCCACCGTGGACGCGAGGTACCGGACATGGCGCGAGATGGTGTCCGCTCTACCGGCCACTGCGGACCTCAGCCCTGGACGGCAGGTCGGTCGCCGGCGGCACAGTGGCAGGCGGGGCGCCGGCGGTGCGCGGTCGGCAGCGCACGAGCTGGCATGAGACAGCACGAGCCCCCGCCGACGGGGGCGCGGGCGGGGGCTCGCGAGGCTGCTGTCCGGGACGAAAGTCCTCGCCCACCATGCCTCGTTCGTCACGCTAGGCGTCAGGCGCCCCGGCCAAAAGCCATGGGTCGCAGAGTTTGCCGAACGTACACCGAATGCTGGCCTGGGGCAGAGACTTCGCGGTTGGGGGGGCCGACAGCGAGCCACCGTACGATCACCGACATGACTGGTGAGGATGTCGAGAACAGGTTCGAGGTATCCATCACCCCCGAGCTCGAGGCGGGGGTCTACGCGTCGTTCGCCAACCTTTGGCATGGTCCCGACGTCTTCACGATCGACTTCGCAGCCCTGTCGGCACCTCCAGAACGTGTCCAGGATGAGCACGGCAACGCCTACAACCGTTTCCAGACGAGAGTGGTTTCACGGGTCCGGATTCCCCCGGGCCAGGTGTTCGAGCTGATGAAGGCGCTGGAGATCCAGCTGTCTGCCTGGGAGAGCGAGACCGGCCAGAAGCCTCCCGTCCCCCCTCAGGCCTGAACGAACGCGCCGGCACCCACTAGCCGAACCGTTCGACCGGCACCGACCGTCAGCCCGCCCAGAGGCGCGAGTGCCACGCAACGGGTGAATCGGTCCGAAGGCGTGCCGGTCTTGCTCCGTGCCCATCGTTCATCGGAAGTTCGTCCTCACGTGGCAGAAGGGCCACACCTGGGCACTGCACAAGGGTGCACGCTCGACTCATGCAGACGATGCGGAAGACGCAGAAGACGCAGACGACGCAGAAGCTGAACACCGCGACAAGCGTGCGGGTGCAGGTCTTCCCTGTGCAGCCCGACCGCTGGATCGCCGTGGTGGCCGCACCGGGCGGCACGTTTGTCACCCAGAGCCAGTCGGCGGCTGGCGTGGCTTCGCAGGTCCGGTCCGCGACCGAACAGACCATGGGCTGGGTGCCTGACATGGATCTCGTGGACGATCGCGACCTGCCCTGGACCCCGGGCCAGGCCGGAACGCAGCTCGCCAGGCTGGGGCTGGACGCGCAGCGTGCAGGAGCAGGAAGGGATAGCTGGCTCAGCAGGTTGCTCAGCCGGCGCTGACCGAACGCCCGCAATCGAAGCCGGCGCGCCGCGGGCGCCCCTCGGTGGCTCGACTGCCGGGGCCGGGGTGACCCGATGGCTAGGCACGGCTGTTGCCCGCTGCCGGCGGCGAGCCGCTGCCCCGAGGGGCCGACAGCCGTTAACAGGATATTCTCAACCTCTGTTAACTCCATGGAGGGCCAAACCAGGTTAGAACGGAAGCGCGGCAGCCGATTCGGGGGCCGGACCCAACAGCCAGCCCTGGGGGCACAGCTCGATGAGTGATCCGCACCGCCCGTGGGTCACCCGAGTCCGGACGTCGCCTCGTCTGAAGGATCCGGGCTGGGTTCTGCTGCCTCTGCGTGCCTTCCTGGGTGTCACCTTCGTCTACGCGGGCCTGTACAAGCTCACGGACTCGACCTACCTGGACGCGTCGTCGCCGAACTCGGTGCACGCTCAAATGCTGCGCGCCGCGACGACCAGCCCCATCGGCCCGATCATCTCGCTGTCGGCTCACATCAGCACGGCCACCGGTCTGCTGATCGCCTTCGGCGAGCTGGCGGTCGGGCTCGGAACCCTGCTCGGCCTGTGGACCAGGCTGGCCGCGCTCGGCGGCCTGCTCCTGTCCTTGAGCTTCTTCCTGACCGTCAGCTGGACGACCAGGCCGTACTTCTTCGGCTCGGACATCGTCTTCTTCTTCGCCTGGACGACCCTGCTCATGGCCGGCGACGGCGGGCTCTTCTCACTCACCAGTGCCGTTCGCGGCAGGGTGCGACGCGAGATGGGCATCCGCTCCGACAGGCCGCTCAAACCTGCCGTCGCCGCGCAGGTGGAGCGACGCACTGTCCTGCAGACCGGTGGCCTGGCCGCGGTGATCGGCGCGATCGCGGTAGCGGTGGGCGCTCTGACGGCGCTCGCGGCGAACCGGCGTGCTGCCTCGGCTGCCGGGCCGGCCGCCAGCTCCCCGCCGGTAACGCCCACAGTGTCGCCGTCAGCCAGTGCCAGCGCCTCGGCAACGCCGTCGGCGACCACCTCGGCGTCGGCCAGCGTCCAGGGCACCCGACTCGGCTCGACCGCCCAGGTTGCGGTCGGGCAGGCGTTGTCGTTCACGGACGCCAAGGGCGGGGGACCGGCATTCGTGGTGCAGCCCACCCATGGCCAGTTCAAGGCTTTCAGCGCCATCTGCACCCATCAAGGGTGCACGGTCAGCTTCCAGGGCGGCGCCTTCGCGTGTCCGTGCCACGGTTCCCAGTTCGACGGTGCGACGGGCGCCGTGCTGAGCGGCCCAGCCCCCAGCGCCCTCCCGGCGATCCCGGTGAGAGTGGTCGACGGGACTATCTACGAGACCTGACCGCTGACGCGTCGCCGTCGCGAGCCACCGGTCCCGGGTCGCGCCCCCGAGCGACGGTCAGCGCCCTGGCTACGACCTACGCGTACCGGCGCATGTGGACGTTCTGCAGCAGGCCGAAGGCGATCATGTTGGCGAACATCGATGTGCCACCGTAGGAGATGAACGGGAGCGGGACCCCGGTCACCGGCATGATGCCCATGGTCATCCCGATGTTCTCGAACGCCTGGAAGGTCCACCAGCACACGACACCTGTCGCCACGAGCGTGCCGAAAAGGTCCTGGGCGTTGTAGGCAATACGGGTGGCCCTCCACAAGACGATGCCCACCAGCACGATGATCAGAGCGGCCCCGACGAAGCCGAGCTCTTCGCCGGCGACAGTGAAGATGAAGTCGGTCTGCTGCTCCGGCACGAACTTGCCGTTGGTCAGGGCCCCGTGGAACAGACCCTTGCCGGTCAGCCCCCCGGAGCCGATCGCGATGACTGCCTGCTTGACGTTGTAGCCGACTCCCTGGGGGTCCAGACTCGGGTTGGCGAACGCGGCGAGCCGGTCCAGCTGGTAGGTCTTGAGCACACCGAGCTTGACGGCCGCGAGGGAGGCGAGCCCCCCGAGCCCGATCAGCGACCACATCCACCGGCTCGAGGTGTTGGCCACCGCAAGGATCCCGATCACCACGACTCCGACGATGATCGCCGAGCCGAGGTCGGGCTGAAGCATGATCAAAGCGATCGGAGCCAGGCCCACTCCCAGGGCGAGCGCTATGTCGGACAGGCGCGGCTCGGTCTCGGCGTCGCGGCGCTCGGCGAGCAGCATCGGCAGCGCCACACACAGCGAGACTTTGACGAACTCGGCCGGTTCGATCGAGAAGCCGCCGGGAAGCAGGATCCAGGAGTGGGCTCCGTTGATCGTCGATCCGATGCCCGGTGCCAGCACCGCGACGAGCCCCAGCATCGAGGCCAGGTAGATGAACGGTGCGTACGCCCGAAGGCTGCGGTAGTCGAACATGGCCGTGGCGGCGCCGAGGGCAACACCGATCACGATGTTGATCAGGTTCTTCTTCAGGTAGCCCTGCGGGTCCAGCCCGGCACTTGCCAACGACGTGCTCGTCGCCGACCAGACCAGTGCCGTCCCCACCGCCAGCAGCCCGGCCACGGCCAGGGTCAGGACCCAGTCCATCTGCCGCGCCACCGAGTCCTGGGACAGGACCCGGGCGGTCAGCGTGCTGCGCGGCTTGACCGCGGAGGTCACCACCGCGGGCCTGCGCCCGGTGCCGGCGTACTGGCACGTTCCATATCCGAGCGCCTCCACAACCGGCCGCGCGCCGGGTGATCCGAGCGCCTGCGCGACTTCCTGACCGACCTGTCCAGCCACCCAGTGTATGCGGCGATGGCGCTGCGCCCGACTGTCTCGGGCTGGTAGCCGCCCGTTGGGGACGGTCCGGTGGCTGGGGCGCTACGGCACCCTTTCAGTCCCGGTCGGATCGGCGCCGGGCTCGGGCGAAGCGTGACCGGGGGGATCGGGTGCGCGCCCCTGCCGGCCCAGCCTGCATTTGACCGATCGGCGCCGTCGGCATCCCCGTGGCGAGTCAGGGCCTGCGGTCGCCTGACCCGCCTGAGCCAGTCATTACACCCTCTGTGGTCGGGCGAGTACGCAGCGTCCATCTTGCACCGAATTCGTATCCTAGATCCACCGACTCGCTCTACAGTCGGCAGGTTCGGTGGCGGTTCGGTGGCAGGACGCCCCGGCGCACCGGTATTGACTGGAGGACGCGACATGGGGGCATCTGTCAGGCTGCGTCACGCGAAGCGAGCTCTGGTGGCCATGGTGGTCGTCGCGGTGGCCGTGGCAGTCGCCTCGGCGCCGCGGTTGCCGGCGGCGCACGCGAACGTCCCACCGGGCAACCCGATCAAGCACGTCGTCGTCATCTACCAGGAGAACCACTCCTTCGACGAGGTGCTCGGGGCCTTGTGCGTCCACGACGTCCGCTGCGACGGATCGTTGACCGCAACGCTGGCCAACGGCACCAAGTACCCCCTGACCAAGTCGGCGGATGTCGTGCCGACCGTCAACCACGACACTCTCAGCCAGACGACGGCGATCAACGGCGGTCTGATGAATGGCTGGGAGAAGATCGGCGGGTGCGCGGCGGCGTCCAAGTACCCGTGCCTGACCTACTACGACCCGACCCAGATCCCGAACCTCGCGGCCCTCGCCCGGGCCTACGCCTTGTCCGACCGGACCTTCCAGCTGTCAACCGTTCCCAGCTTCGGCGCCCACATCGAGCTGGTCGCCACCACCCTTGATGGGTTCACCGGCGTGGCACCGAGCGCGAAGGCCGGGTTCACCGCCAAGAACGGCTGGGGCTGCGACTCGAACAAGTTCGCACCGTGGAAGGACCCCACCAAGCCCGGGTCAGCGGTGATCAACGTGCCGGCGTGCGTCCCGGACTATGTCGACCCGCTGACTCTGCTGACTCCTGACCGATCCAAGGTCAACGGTGGCGCGATCACCACGACCCCGGTCGCCCACGTCTCCACCTTGATGGACACGATGGACACCGCACACCTGTCCTGGCGGCTGTACACCTCGTCCAGCGCGAGCGCACCGGTGCGTGCCTACACCTGGTCGATCTGCCCGATGTTCGCCGACTGCCTCTACACTGCCCAGCGCAACAACATGGTCCCGCCGAACCAGATCCTGACCGACGCCGCCGCAGGTACGCTGCCGAGCTTCTCGGTGCTCCTGCCAGAAGGTGCCTCCGGCCATACCTCCCAGCACAACGGAACCTCGATGCTGGCTGGCGACAACTGGATCGGCCAGACAGTCAGCGCCATCATGAGCGGCAAGGACTGGGCCTCGACGGCGATCTTCGTCACCTACGACGACTGCGGATGCTTCTACGACCACGTCGCGCCCCCCGCGGGGCTGGGAATCCGCAACCCGGTGGTGATCATCAGCCCCTACGCCAGGGCCGGGTACACCGACAGCACCGTGGCCACCACGGCCAGTCTGCTCGCGTTCACCGAGCACACCTTCGGGCTCACCCCGTTGGGCGCCGCCGACGCCGGTGCCTACGACTACGCCAACGCGTTCAACTTCAGCCAGATCCCCCTGAAGGCCGTGAAGCTGACGCAGACCGCGATTCCGCCATCGACCACGGCCTATCTGGCCACGCATCGGGTCAATACCGCCGACCCCACCTGAGCTGCCCGGCAACACCGTCTGAGCCGTCCTGGGGCCAGGGTGGCCGAGCCTTCCCGCGTCACCGGCATCTGGCGGGTCGGTGACCACCGGTCTGCGGTGCAGGCGTCGGCCGGGGTCGACTCGCTCGGGGTTCGGCGGCGGCCCGCACGCTCGCTCGGTCCAAGCCGTGTCTAAGCCGTGGCGCGGCACCTCGACATGAGGGTACGGTCGTGCCACTGCTACGGCAGAAGCACTGAGAGTCGTTGGC
>Ga0209068_10001220_pt1 | contig 12965 bp, 12 predicted proteins | sample ColStrG_CSR_2012_FD_187200 | JGI IMG/M metagenome (GOLD analysis project Ga0209068, IMG submission 187200) | Freshwater sediment microbial communities in response to fracking from Pennsylvania, USA - Cold Stream Run_MetaG_CSR_2012 (SPAdes)... | ecosystem: Environmental > Aquatic > Freshwater >... | reverse complement strand
CATCTTCGAGCTGCGTGCCCCCATGATGGTGCGCGGCCGCTATGACGATGCCACCATGAAAGTGTCGATCTGGCAGAAGGACATGCAGGTGATCGGCGAATTTGCCGACGCGCTCGGTTGCCCGACGCCGCTCTTTAGCGCGACGCAGCCGATCTATGACGCCGCGCTCGCCGGCGGCCACGCCGCGGACGATACCGCCTCGGTCTGCGCGGTGCTGGAGGCCAAGGCCGGCGTGAAGCGGAGGAAGACGGGGAAGAAGGCCGCAAAGCGAAAGAAGCGCTAGGCTGCATCCCGCCGAGGCGCCCTGCCCCTCACGCTCGCAGAAAATCCAGCACCGCGATCTCGCTCATCACGGCTTGCGGCGTGCGGTGCCGTTCGGCCTTGCGGCGCTCATCGGTACTCGCCGGATGCGGCTGCAAATAGGTGCCGAGGTCACGGCCGCGTTGCATCACTTGCCGGTTGATGCCCATGCGCGCCGCTTCGAACTGGGCCAGCGCGAGATCGACCGCCTCTCTCGATTGCAATGCGGTCGCGAGCGCCATCGCGTCCGCGGCGGCCTTGGTCACGCCGGCCGCCACATGGGGCCTGGCCAGGAACGCGGCATCGCCCACCAGGGCAACCCGGCCGACCGCCATGCGGGTCGTTTCGACGTCATAGATCGGCTGCAGGAACGGCCGCGCCGTCAACCTGATCACCTCTTCGAGCTGCGGCGGCAGCAAGGCCCGCGCCGCCGCGCGCAGCTCCGCGATGATCTCAGGCCGCACCAGCGGGGGTGGAATCCCGAGCGCGTGGACGTGCCCCGCCGCGTCCGTAAGCATCGCCTTGAGCACGGTCGGCTCGGGCGCCGGCCGGTACCAGACAAAATTGCAGCGCCGGTGGCCGGGCCGCAAATCATTGTCGGGTCCGGCCACCGGATAGCTGAGGCACTGCTCGCCGGGCGGCAGGCAGAACACCAAGGCATCGAACAGGTCCGCATGGGCGGTCGGCGACAGGGCGCTTTCAGGGACCAGTCCCCGCCAGGCCACATAGCGCGCATAGATCGGCTTGATGTCCGGGAGAATCTGCGCCCGCACGGTGGAGCGGAAACCGTCGGCCCCCACCATGAGGGCGCCCTCGGCCCGACTGCCGTCGGCGAAATGCGCCACCACGCCCTCGGCGGACGGCTCGATGCGCCGCAATTCCTTGCCGAGATGGTAGCGGTCCGCCGGGAATTTCTCCCGCAGCATGCGGAACACCCGGTCCCACGAGGTGAGGGTCTGCGGGCAGGCATATTGGCCGATCACCCGACCGGCCCGGTCGAGCGTCTTGCGGCCCGCCACGTCGATGCCGAGATCACGGGTCGGATCGCATCCGGCCGCCTGCAGCACCGCGCGCATCTCGGCATGGGTCACGATGCCGGCGCCGCGACCAGTGAGCTCCGCATCGGATCGCTCATAGATATCGGCCCGCCAGCCCGCCCGGCTGAGCAGGATCGCCGCGAACAGGCCGCTCATGGAGCCGCCGATGACCGAGGCGCGGCGTTCACTGGATTCGGGCAAGGTGCTGATCCCACGTTTGCGAACGGACAAGAATTGCTGGAGCGGTTTCACATCTTCCGGAAGCGGAAACCGCTCCAGCATTCTTGCATGATCGCATTTCCGGACGGAAAACCGGATTCCACTTTTCCTGAAAATGCTCTAGCATTGCCCCAACCCAAAAAGGCTCAAGGAGATATGCCATGGCCCTGACCACGTTGGACAAGCAGCCGGTGCAGTCTGCGCGCACGCCCTGGCCGCCCGAGATTACCGCCGAGTTCGAGCGCGAGCGGGCGAGCCCCAATGGCTGCGTTGGTCAGCGGCTGGTCTCGGAGAGCGACCGGGTGCGGGTCTGGCACATCCGGCTGAAACCCGGCGAGCGTTTCGGCTTCCACCGCCACGTGCTCGACTATTTCTGGTCGGTGCTGACTTCCGGTCGCGCCCGCGCCCATATGGACGACGGCAGCACGGTCGAGCACACCTATGCGGCCGGCGAGACCCGGCACGAGACCCATGCGGGCGGCCATACCAAAGTGCACGATCTCGAGAACACCGGCGACAGCGAGCTGATCTTCTGCACCGTCGAGTTTCTCGACAGCGCCAACAAACCGTTACCCATTCCGGACAAGGTGCGCGTGCTGTAGGGCGCAATCGCTCTATTGCGCCGCTTGGCGAGGCCGCGTGCACTGCGCCCCTTGGCGAGGCTAATGGCGCAATAAAGCGATTGCGCCCTACAACAAGCGGGATCCCCTCCCGGCGCCTTTGGCGCCTCCCTCTGCCTTGCAATCGCCCTCGCGCCCGCAAGCGGGGAAGGCAAACACCGCGGCACCCCGATGGACGTTTCAATGGACCTGCTGCTCAACGCCCTGGTGGCAGGAGTCCTGCTGGGCGGTTTCTACGCCGCCGTGACCATCGGGGTGTCGATCTCGTTCGGCATTCTCGACATCGTCAACATCGCGCATCCCGCCTTCATCATCCTTGGTTCCTACATCGCCTATATCCTCAACACCCGACTCGGGATCGATCCGATCGTGGCGAGCGTCATCATGCTGCCGGCGTTCTATGCGCTGGGCGGGCTCGTCTATCAGATCTATCACGCGGCGTTCGAGCGCTACGGCCAGGAATCGCTGCGCGGCCTCGCCTTCTTCTTCGGCCTCTTGTTCATCACCGAGGTCGTCCTGATTCTCGCCTTCGGGGTCGACTACCGCTACGTCGAGGCACCCTATATCGGACCCAGCCTGCATTTGGGCGTCGTCGATCTGCCGCTGCGCATGCTGGTGCCCTGCCTGGTTTCGCTCGCCGTGTTCATCGCCTTGCAGATCTTCCTCTCCGGCACGTTCATCGGGCGCGCCATCATGGCGGTGGCGCAGGACCAGCTCGCCTTGCAGCTCATGGCGTGCTCGCCGACCCGGATCAAACGCATCGCATTCGGAATCTCGATTGCGACGGCATCGATCGCGGGCGCGCTGCTCGTCGTCATTCAGCCGGTCGAGCCTTCGATCGGGCGCGAATATATCGGCCGCGTGTTCGCCATCTGCGTCCTCGGCGGACTCGGCAGCCTTCCGGGCACGCTGATCGGCGCCATGCTGGTCGGCATCGTCGAGAGTCTCACCTCGACGTTTTATGGACCCTCGTGGGCGCCCGCAGTCGCGTTCGGCTTCCTGCTCATGACCCTCGCGTTGCGTCCTGCGGGTCTGCTCGGACGATAGGACAGCCGATCGTGCGTTCCTGGGTCTTCTTCCTGATCTGTGTCGCGCTCGCGGCCGGCGTCTTCGGATGCGCGCGCCTCATCGGCAACGATTACGCATTCTTCGCCGGCTATGTGGTCCTCCAATTCATCGTGCTGGCGCAGGCCTGGAACATTCTCGGCGGCTATACCGGCTACGTGAATTTCGGCTCGGCGGCCTTCTTCGCGCTCGGCGCCTATACGTCTGTGTTCTTTCACAAATTCCATCCGCTCCCGATCCCGCTCCTGATGCTGCTCGGCGGCACCGTCTCGGGCCTGGCCGGGCTCGGCATGGGCTATTTGGCGTTGCGGCTGCGCGGCGCATTCTTCGCCATCGCGACGCTGGCGCTCGCGGTCGTGCTGCAGACCCTGATGGTCAATTGGAGCTATGTGGGCGGCGCCCGTGGCGCCTACGTGATCCGGCCGGAGAGCGTGTGGCTGATCGGCAATTACGTGCACTATCTGTTCCTGCTCATGCTCGCGCTGGCGGTCCTGGCGATCACCACGGCCCGCACCATCGAGCGCTCGCGGCTGGGCTATGGGTTCGCCACCATCCGCGATGACGAGCTGGCGGCCGAGGCCTGCGGCGTGCCGACGCTGCGGCTCAAGCTCATCGCCACCACGCTCTCCGGCGCTTTCATGGGCATGGCCGGGGCGCCCTTCCCCTACTACATCGGCTATGTCCAGCCGGCCGCCGCCTTCGGCCTCGACTACGCGGTCAACGCGATCGCCATGCCGATGATCGGCGGCACCACCACGTGGATCGGCCCCCTGGTCGGCGCCATCCTGGTGGCCAGCCTGCAACAATGGGCGACCGTGACCATATCCTCCGAGCTCGGTCTGCTGGTGGTCGGGCTCCTGCTGGTCGGCTTCGTCATCGTGGCGCCGAGCGGCATCGTCGGTCTGGTGCAGAAGCATTTTTCCGCCGGAGCATCGGCCGCCAGCCTCGGCCGCAAAGCCAAACCGGCGGATACGCCATGACCGGGCCCTTGCTCCAGGTCGCCGGTCTGGGCAAGCGCTTCGGCGGCTTCGTCGCCCTCGACGGCATCGATTTGACGGTCGCCAGCGGCGAGCGCATCGGCCTCATCGGCCCCAACGGGTCGGGCAAGAGCACGCTTGTCAATTGCATCTGCGGAACGCTCGCCAACGACAGCGGCACGGTCTCCTTCGACGGCAAAGTCATCGACCGGCTCAAGACCCACGAGCGAACCCGTCGCGGCATCGCGCGCAGCTTTCAGCTGCCGCGCCCGTTCGCGACCCTCACCGTCGCCGAGAACCTGCTGGTGCCGTTGCTCTACACCGTGAACGCGCGACCGGGGAACAACCTCTCCGCCGCCGCGATCGAGGCGCGCGGTGCCGATCTCCTGCAGCTCGTCGGGCTTGCCGACAAGGCCGCGCAGCGTCCGCGCGATCTCACCCAAGTCGAGATGCGCAAGCTCGAGCTCGCCCGCGCCATGGCGGCGGAGCCGCAGCTCCTCATTGCGGACGAATCCATGGCCGGCCTGTCGCAGGTCGAGGTTGCCGACATCGTGACGCTGCTGATCAAGCTGAACGAGCGCGGCGTCACAATCATCCTGATCGAGCACATCATGCGCGCGGTCATGCGATTTTCGCAGCGCCTGGTCGTTCTTGTTTCCGGCACCAAGATCGCGGACGGCGCGCCCGCCGATGTGATTCGCGATCCCGATGTGGAGAGGGCCTACCTTGGCCAATAGCATAGCGATCGAGAACATCGACGCCGCCTACGGCGCCGTGCGCGTGCTCGAGCAGGTGTCGATGACGGTGGGTACCGGCGAGACCGTGGTGCTGCTCGGCACCAACGGCAACGGCAAGAGCACGCTCATGAAATGCATCATGGGCATCGTGCCGCCGCGCGCGGGCCGCATCGCGGCCGTGATCGACGGCGTGAGCCACGACCTGGTCGGCCGCTCGACCGAAGAGATCGTCGATCTCGGCATCGCGCTGGTGCCGGAAGGCCGCCGCCTGTTTCCGCGCCTGAGCGTCGAGGAGAATTTGCTGCTCGGCGCCTTCCGCAAGAAAGCGCGCGCGGAGCTCAAGTCCAATCTGGCCTTCTGCTTCGAGGCGTTTCCGCGGCTGGCCGAACGCCGCGCCCAGCTCGCCGGCAGCATGAGCGGCGGCGAGCAGCAGATGCTGGCGCTGGCGCGGGCGCTGATGACGGCGCCACGCATTCTTCTGATCGACGAGCCCTCGGTGGGCTTGGCCCCCGTCCTGGTGAGCCACACCATCGACAAGATCAAGGAGCTCAAGGACCGCTACCAGCTGACGGTTCTCATGGCCGAGCAGAATTTCCCACAGGCGCTCCGCATCGCCGACCGCGGCTACGTCATCGTCCACGGCCAGATCGCGTTCGAAGGACGCTCGGTCGAAGAGCTCAACAACAACGAGCTGATCAAGAAATTCTATCTGGGGCTGTGAGGCGGCATCGAGCTTGAATTTTATGAGCTCGCGCTCGGTCCCGGATGAAACCTCTTGACCGACAGAAAGCCGAGCACCACGAAGATCGCCAGCACGGCGATTTGCGCGATCAGGAACGGCGGCTCGGATTGCGTCGGCGCCAGCGGCTGGAGGAACGGCAGCTTCTGGAAAGCTTGCACCACTGCGACAAAGACATTGAAATAAAGCGCCATCGCCGCACAGACGATGTAGATCCAACGCCAGGAACCGGCGAGGTGAAAGACGTAAAGCGCCACGATCGCGCCCGCCAGCACCACCAGCGACAGGATGCCGAGCACATGGGGCGGCCCGAAGCTGGCTGAGTGGAAGAGGAATCCGGTCACGCTGGTCAACACCGTGGTGGCGAGAAAAAGCACCGTCAAGCCATCGGACCTTCTTCCGCCGAGCCAGCCGAACAGGACAACCGCTCCGGAAAAAATCCCGATCAGGCTTATGATGACGTGCACCGTGGTAAATGTGGATATCGACAATCCCAATATCATGACACCTCTCCGCCTCGCTTGGACTCGGATCGCGCCCCCGGCCGAATCCCGATCCGCTGTGCGCGGGTGACATTATGCGGAAAATCGCACGAGCGGAATCAAAGCATCGTCAGGAATAGTGGTATCCGGTTTTCCATCCTAATATGTGACAACGCAAGGATGCTGGGCCCATCAGCGGTGGTGGCCGACCGGCAAAGTGCGCGGCTCGCGTGTCGTACACGCCGCGGACTGTGCTACTGTGGCCGATCGGGCGACGATCCGGCCCCGCGATTGCCACACAGGCGCAGGTAGCGAGCTCTCCAATTGCCATGGCGGTGCCGACGCAATCGATCATCGAGACGCGACGCGTTCAGATGTTTCCCACGCTGGAGCGCGCGGAGATCGAACGCGTGCGCCGGTTCGGCGAGGCGCGCTCCTATGGGGCGGGCGAGGCGCTCGCCAAGGTCGGCGAAGTCGGCGCCGGCCTGAGCATCATCCTGGCCGGCAAGGTCGACATCACCCAGCACGATGAACCGGGCCGCCGCGCGCTCATCGTCACCCATGGCCCCGGCGAGTTCATGGGCGAGCTCGCCCAGCTGGCAGGGCGGCCGGTGCTGGTGGACGCCTACGCGCAGGGCCCGGTGGAAGCCCTGATCATCCGGCCGGACCGGCTGCGCGCGCTGCTGGTCGCGGAGGCGGAGCTCGGGGAGCGGATCATGCGCGCCTTGATCCTGCGTCGGGTCGGCTTGCTCGAGACCGGGGCCGGCGGGCCGGTGATCGTCGGTCGCGCCGAGAATGGCGATGTGCTGCGGCTGGAGGGCTTCCTGCGCCGCAACGGCCATCCACACCAGCGGCTCAATCCGGAGACCGATCCGGAGGCGAAGGCACTGATCGAACGCTTTCACGTCGACCCCGGCCAGTTGCCGATCGTGCTGTGCCCGGGCGGCCAGCTGCTGCGCAATCCGGGCGAGGTCGAGCTCGCCCGCTGCATCGGGCTGGTGGGGCCGATCGATCCAAATCGACTCTATGACGTCGTCGTCGTCGGGGCCGGGCCGGCCGGTCTCGCCACCGCGGTCTATGCCGGCTCGGAAGGGCTCTCCGTCCTGGTGCTGGACTGCCGCGCCTTCGGCGGCCAGGCCGGCGCCTCGGCCCGGATCGAGAACTATCTGGGCTTTCCGACCGGGATCACCGGCATCGCCCTGATGGCGCGTGCCTACAATCAGGCGCAGAAGTTCGGGGTCGAGATGGCGATCCCGGATGAGGTGATCGGCCTGCAGCCCGCGAGCGAATCCGATACCGGCCCCTTCGTGCTGCAGCTGTCGAACAATGAACGGGTCAGCGCCCGTTCGGTCGTCATCGCCAGCGGCGCCCGCTATCGGCGGCCTGCGGTCGAGAACCTGGAGGCTTTCGAGTCCACGAGCGTGCACTATTGGGCGTCGCCTCTGGAGGGGAAGCTGTGCAGCGGGCAGGAGGTGGCCCTGGTGGGCGCCGGCAATTCGGCCGGCCAAGCGGTGGTTTATTTGGCGAGCCAAGTTGCCAAGGTCTGGCTTCTGGTGCGCGGGCCGAGCCTGGAAGCCAGCATGTCGCGCTACCTGGTCGACCGCATCAAAGGACTTTCCAACGTCGAGGTGTTGATGCAGGCCCAGATCAGCGGCCTGGAAGGGCACGACGGCATGCTCGAGGCGATCCGCTGGCGTCAAGGCACCAGCGCAAGCGAAGTGCGGCGGCCGATTCGCCACTTGTTCCTTTTCATCGGCGCGGAGCCGAACACCAACTGGCTGTCCGGATCGGGCGTGACGCTCGACGCCAAGGGGTTCGTATTGACCGGCGCGGATTTGACCGGCAGCGACCGCCGGCCCCTGGAGACGAGCCGGCGCGGCGTCTTCGCCATCGGCGACGTGCGATCGAGTTCGATCAAGCGGGTCGCCGCGGCGGTCGGCGAGGGCGCCCAGGTGGTGGCAACCCTGCACGCGTTCTTGGCCGCGCCCGACCACGCCGTGATTGCGCAACGTTGATTGACGGGAATGTCGATGACCAAGACCTGCAGCCACCTCGACACCATCCGCAACGTGACGCCGAGCGCGCGCGGCTGCGAGGAATGCCTGAAGACCGGCTCGCGCTGGGTCCATCTGCGCCTGTGCCGGAGCTGCGGCCACGTCGGCTGCTGCGACGACTCGCCGAACCGGCACGCCACCAAGCATTTCCACGCGACCCGCCACCCGATCATCGAGGGTTATGATCCGCCCGAAGCCTGGGGCTGGTGCTACCTGGACGAGGTCTTCTTCGACCTCTCCGATCGCGCCACCCCGCAGGACGGACCGATCCCGCGCTACGTTTAACGCTCTCCCGGATCGCCGATTTCCGCCGCCCTCGATCGCGTCCGGCTGTTACCTCGCCTTCTCGTACGGATAGATCAGCTTGCCGGATTCGTAGTCCGCGGGCGCCACCACCACCTGGGTCGAGACATTCTTGAACTGATCGACCGCGTTGCTTTTGACGTTCTGGAACTGCACCTGCAACACGCGCGATTGCGCCCACTCGCCCTTGGCGCCGAACTTCACGTCGCCGACCACGGTCTTGAATGTGCTGGTGCGGATATGCTCGGCCAGCTTGGCGTCGTCGAGACTCTTGGTGGCCTCGATCGCCTGCTGCAGAACCTGCAGCTGGGCATAGGCCCAAGGCGCCATGTAGTAGCCGAGCGGATCGACGCCCTCGGCCTGCGCCCGCGATTGATACGCCTTCATCAGATCGTCGACGCCGGCGAAATGCATCTTCGGCACCGGCAGCCAGAAATCGTAATTGGTCCAGCCGTTGAGCAACGGTCCGAGCTGCGTCTTGATGGCGGTGGCTTGCAACCCCACCATGGCGCCGCCGATCATCTTGGGCTTGAAGCCGATCTCATTGACGGCGCGCACGATGCCGACCGAGTCGGGTGGATAGGAGCACACCACCACCATATCCGGATTGGTCGCCTGGATCGCGCGCACGATCGAGCTGAAATCGGTGGTCGAGGGCGGATAGGTCTTGTCGTAGACGATCTTGAGCCCCAATGTCTTGGCCGTGTCGCGCGCGCCGTCGGATGCGTTGTTGGAGAATTCCTGGTCGGCCGCCACGATCGCCACGGTTTGCGGCTTTGGATTCTGCGCCATCGCCAGCGCGAAGAAGTCCTTGGTGAAAGCCGGCTTGGGGATCGGCCCGGACGGAATCATCGCGAAATAATTCGGATAGTTGAACTCGCTGTTGACCGCGAGCCCGAGCAAGCCGATCAGCAGCTTCTTGCGCGCAATGGCGATCGGCATCGCAGGAGCCAGTTGGGCGGTCGCATAGGCGCCTATCAACAGGTCGACTTTGTCGACGTCGAGCAGCTTTGTATAGATCGTGGGAACTTCGGCCGGCGCGCTCTTGTCGTCGTAATAAACGAGCTTGACCGGACGCCCCAAGATTCCGCCCTTGGCGTTGACGTCCTCCTCCCAGATTTTTTGCGCCAGCAGGGCCGACTTGCCGTTGGGCGCCAACCCCCCGGTCAGCGCCATGCTGTAACCGATCTTGATCGGCGCGCCCGATTGCGCTGCTGCGGGCGCCAGACAAATGAGCAACGACGCGAGCGCCGCGATCATAGTCCCGACGAAAGCCAAGGCTCGACATTGCAAGTGGTAAAGCACGCATCCCTCCCGGTCGTTCGGCGATTTTTGTTGATTTTAAGCGCAATCGCGCTGCCCGCGCCAGAGCATTGTACTAAAGTCCAATTTCCGGACCGATGCGCCGCTGCCGACCTGTCCGGCCAGGTCCTTGGTCCAGATGTGATCGCCATCACAAAACGGGCGAATGCAGCATGGGAGCCTGACATTCGTGAACCTAATATGTGGTTGGTGAGCCTAAAATATGAACAATCTGAGGATCGCCCATGCCCACCCGTGCATCCGAAGTCGCCCGCGCGACGATGGCTCTCCGTGCGCTGTCCACGCTTCTCTTCCTCGGGCCCATATTGGTTGCTGCCGCAGCGTGGTCGGCACACGCAGCAATTGCCGAGCCGTCCGCAGACCTGCGCGGCATCTATGTGGACAGCGTCGCCTTTCCGATTCCGCAGGACGCAGAAGCGCGATTGTCCGAGGCGCTGCAGGAGCCCGGAGTCGACGGTCTGGTCCTGGTTCTAGGCTGGAGTTCCATCGAGCCCGCGAGGGGCTCCTACCAGTGGATGCGGCCGACAGACCCGCAGTGGCTCGATCAGTGGATCGGAAAAGCGATTGCGGCAGGCAAGAAGGTCGAGTTGTCGGTGAGGTCGGACAAGACTCCTGACTGGCTGCCCGCGGCAGGTGTCCATACGCTCCCGTTTACCTATGCCGCCCAGGCAGGCGCGAAATCCTGCAGAACGGAAGCGATTCCAGTGCCGTGGGATACGGGCTTTCTCGGAGAATGGGATGCGATGCTGGCCGCCCTGGCGGCCCACCTCAAATCGACGGTAGTCCAAGGGGTCAGGGAGTATGACGCGGTCGTGCTGCTCCGACTGACCGGCATCGACCGCAACAGCGACGAGCTGCACCTGCCGGCGCAAACGCCACATTCGCAGGGCACCGATTGTACCAAGGGCACCATCCAGACTTGGCAAAGCGCGGGGTACAAACCGTCCGTGTTGCTGCAGGGTTGGGACGCCATCACGAGCTCCTTCAAGAACAGCTTCCCCGATAAATCCTTCAGCGTGGCGATCATCGCCAGCACCAATCCGTTTCCGCCCATTGCTGAAGACGGTTCCATCATCACCAAGGTGCGCGGTCTCGGCCCCGCCCAAAACGAGCCGCTATTGCGGCTCGCCAGCCGGAAGTTTCCGGGTCACCTGGTGATCCAGAACAACAGCCTGTACGCCGGAGTCGCGGCGCAGCCCGAGACCGTCCACTCAGCACAATCCCTCGGGACCATGATCGCGTTTCAGACCAACCTGGTACTGGGCGTATCCGGGGGAGCGGCCTGCCGTGATCGGAAGTCGAATGGCAATGCGTGCGACAACTGGCAGGACTATCTCGATCTCTTGGACACGGGAATCTACCCCACCCCCGGCACTCCCCTCCGCTCCCAGTACATTGAGGTCTTCGCGCCGAACGTGATTGCCTTCCCGGAGGCGATCAAGAAGGCGCACGAGGAACTCTTCGCCCCGCCGTCGGTGGCTCCTCCCAATCCGAAGATCCATCCTTGTCCGTCGGGGCGACGCTTCTGCAACTGAAGGCGGTCTGACCATTTCGTCGCAAGCCCGCGACGAATCCGTTCGGACCGAGTCGCTGAACGCGAACGCGTAGCCGAGGATGGCGTCGCTCAGCCCTTCGTCATCGGCCCTCAGGGCGCTGCGGCTCTGCCTGAGTCGAACGCTAGTGCCGACGATGCAGACTCGCGGTAGGATCGCCGTCCAACCAACCCGTCGGACGCGCCCGTCATCATGACTATTTCAATCGAAGCGTTGTGGGCCATGCCGGAGCCCGAGCTGCTCGCCGCGTACTACGCTGCCCGGCGTGAGTACGTCGAACGAAAGTTCACGCGCGACAGCCAGCGGGCGAGGCTCGAATGGCTCAAGGCGAAGACCTTCATGGCCGGCACCGGTGGCGTGACGGAACGCAAGACTGCCGTGGAGGCGTCCGAAGAGCTCGGCCGCAAAGGCCAGGAGCTGCGCGAGATGACGCGCGATCTCGACCTTCTCAAGATCGATTTCGACGTGATCGCCATGATCGTGCGCCTGCGCGGTACGCCGACAGGCGCCGAAGCCAAGGGCGAAGAGCCGTCCGACGGCGAGGAGCCGGAGGGGGGTGGCTAGCCTAGCGGCGTCCGCCTCACACCCACAGCCGCTCGTTCTCGAGGCCCTTGTACATGCCGGCGACGAACTCGGCGTAGCCGTTGAACAGCAGCGTCGGCCGCCGCTCGCCGACACCGATCAGGGACTCGCTCGCCTGGCTCCAGCGCGGATGCGGCACTTGCGGATTGACGTTCGCCCAGAACCCGTATTCCGAGGCTTGCAACGCCTCCCAATAGGTCTTGGGCCGCTGGTCCGTGAAGGTGAAATGGGTGATCGACTTGACCGATTTGAAGCCGTACTTCCACGGCACCGCCAGCCGCAGCGGCGCGCCCTGCGATTTCGACACCGGCTTGCCGTAGGCGCCGATGACCAGGAAGGCGAGCTCGTTGGTGGCCTCCGCCATGGTCAGGCCCTCGGTATAGGGCCAAGGATACCAGGTCTGCTTCTGCGCCGGCGCCACCACCGGATCGAGGAATGTTTCCATCTTGAGATATTTCGCCGAGGACAGGGGCTTCGCCAACTCGACCAGCTTGGCGAGCGGGAATCCCGACCACGGGATCGCCATGCCCCAGGCCTCGACGCAGCGGTGGCGATAGAGCCGCTCCTCCAGCGGCATCTTGCGGATGAGATCGTCGAGGCCGATCTCCTGCGCATTCTCCACCATGCCGTCGATCTTGATCGTCCACGGCCGCAACTTGAGGGCCTGGGCGTTGCGGGCGATCTGCTTGGAGGTGCCGAACTCGTAGAAATTGTTGTAGTTGGTGTTGATCTTCTCGTCCGTGATCGGGCGGTCGAGCACGAATCTCTCGTTGCGCTTGACCGGATAGAGGTCGGCGGTCGGATCCGGCACGTCGGCGGCACGCTGCGCCAAGGCGAGCGTGGGCGACAACGAGATCGCCGCCACGCCAGTGGCCGCCATTCCGGTCGCCGCCAAGAAGGCGCGGCGATCGAGGAACAGATGCTCGGGGGTGGCGTGGTGCTCGGGAATTTCCCATCCGCGGCGGCGAATGACA
>Ga0209068_10001219_pt1 | contig 12969 bp, 19 predicted proteins | sample ColStrG_CSR_2012_FD_187200 | JGI IMG/M metagenome (GOLD analysis project Ga0209068, IMG submission 187200) | Freshwater sediment microbial communities in response to fracking from Pennsylvania, USA - Cold Stream Run_MetaG_CSR_2012 (SPAdes)... | ecosystem: Environmental > Aquatic > Freshwater >... | reverse complement strand
GATCCGGATCGCGCACCACGGGCCGTCGCGTGCCGGCGGGGCGGCGGCCGGGCAGCCGGCCGGGCAGCCGGCCGGGCAGGCAGCCACGCCAGCTATCCAGGTCACGGCGTACAGCGCCGGGGAGGGGGGCGCGGCGGGGGGTAATGCACCCAGACCCCTGAACGCCGTGTACGGGCTTCCTAGGGCCGGCACGGGGCAGGTGGCCCAGGGACCCCTGGCGGGCTGCGCCAACCCTCCGGCGCACTTTCGCGCGGTTTTGCGGCTGGCTAGGCTGGCTTGATGAACCAGACGACCGTGTGGCCGGACAGCGGCGCCAAGCCGTGGACGCAGACCGCCCTGCGTGGCAACGGCATCGTGACGCTCGGCGAGGTCGCCGCCATGACGGCGCAGGAACTGGCGTTGCTACTACCCGGCATCGGCCCGCGCACCATGGGCGATGTGCAGGCGGTTCTGGCAACGCATGGCTTGGCGTTCAAACCCGCATGAGAGTTAGGGGCACTTACTATAGTTCTTCATCTGTTCTGGGAGGATCCAGTGAGCCAATCGACCAATGAACGCGATGTGCTGGCCCGCACGCTGTGGGCCGAGGCGCGCGGCGAAGGCCGCCATGGCATGCAGGCGGTGGCCAACGTCATCATGCGCCGGGTGGCTTTCCCGCGCTGGTGGGGCCGCGACGTGATCGGCGTCTGTCAGGCGCCGTGGCAGTTCAGCTCATGGAACCCCGACGACGTGAACCGCGCGAAGCTGCTCGCGGTGACCGAGAGCGACCCGCAGTTCCGCGTGGCCCTGGAGCTGGCGGAGCTGGCGCTCGCGGGTGAGCTGAACGATCTCACCAACAGTGCCGATCACTTCCATACCCATGCGGTGAGCCCGGCGTGGTCGGTCGGTGTCGAACCGGTGGCGGTGCTGGGCAACCATAGGTTTTTCCGGCTGTCGACCTGATGCCGACGCTCCGGCAGGGCCTGTATGAACTGCTGGGCTCGGTCGAGATCGACACCAAGGAGGCCGGCCGTACCCATGTCGAGCCGTGGCTGTCGCAGCGGCTGGTGATCGACGCGGTGGCGAAAGGGCTGAGCGAGGGTGTCCACGAGTTCGTCATCCTGAAATGCCGCCAAGTCGCGATCACCACCGTCTCCAGCGTCATCGAGCTGTTCTGGGCACTGGCTAATCCAGGCGTGCAGGGCGCCATCATCGCCGATCGCGGCGATAATCTCGAACGTCTCAGGCGGATCTTCGCGAATTTGCTGGAGACCCTGCCGCCGGCGTGGCGCTCCCCGGAGCACCGGCTGATCGTGAACAATCGCAACGGCATCGCGTTCGCCAACCGCTCTGTCATCGATATGCTGGCTGCCGCAGCCAATGACGACCTGGGCGCCTCGCGGGCGCTGAATATGATGCATGCGACCGAGTGCAGCCTATGGCGGTCGCTCGCGGGGGTCGAGAGCCTGCGTGCCTCGCTCGCTCGCCAGAATCCCCACCGCCTCTACATCTGGGAGAGCATCGCGAACGGCTTCAACTGGTATTACAACTTCGTCCAGCAGGCCAAAAAAGACCGCCACATGAAGTTCATATTCATCGGCTTCTGGGCCAACCCGACCTACGCGATCCCGAAGACCGATGCCGACTATCAGATCTACTGGGACGGGCATCTGGACGAAGACGAGCTGGCACGGGCGAAATATGTCAAACAAGAATATAATTATACCATCAAGCCGGAGCAGATCGCGTGGTGGCGCCGTGAGGCTGAGCGCTCGCCCGAGGAATACATGCTGCGGCATTATCCGTGGCACGAGCGGGAATGCTTCATCGCCTCGGGGAGTGGGTTTTTCCCCGCCAAACGCACCCTGGAATTGGCTGAATCACTGGCAGCCGGGCCGCCCTACAAAGCCTATACCTACTATTTCACCGACAAATTCCTGGACAGCCGCATCGATCAGGCACGCGAGAGCGATACCGCACAGCTGCGGGTTTACGAGCCGCCGGAGCCGAATGGGATCTATGTGATCGGCTGCGATCCGTCGGGCGGAGGCAGCGAGGATGCCGACGATCATGCGATTCAGATCCTGCGGTGCTACGCAGACAGGGTGGTGCAGGTTGCCGAATTCCAGACCAACCGTCCGACAACCTATCAGCTGGCCTGGGTGCTGTCCCATCTGTGTGGCGCTTACCGTGATCACGTGGCTAATTTGGAAGTCACCGGCGTTGGTGCGGCTGTGCTTCCTGAAATACGCAATCTACGGCAGCTTGCCGAACAAGGTCTGATGAACGCGGTGCCGGGGCTCGATGATCCGATCATGGCGATGATCGGCAATGTCCGGTGGTTCCTCTACAAGCGCCAGGACTCGATGTCGGGCGCCGGCAACATCATCAACTGGAAGACCAACCACGACAACAAGGCGATGATCTATTCGGGGCTGCGTGATTCGCTGATGTTGCGGCGCATCGAGCTGCGCAGCCACCGTCTGGTGACGCAGATGCAGGCGGTGATCGAGGATGACGGCTGGATCGGTGCCGGGCCGGATACCGGCGAGAACGACGATCTGGTGCAGGCTCTGGCGCTGGCGCATTGGGCGTGGATGGAGTGGCGCCGTCCGGCACTGGTGGCGCGCAATTATACCTGGGATGTGGTCAAAGGCGAACGACCGCCGCAGAACGCGGGAACCGTGCTGAGCCAAGCGTTCTCGGAGTTCTTCGTCAACCTCAATCGCCGGCAGCGTGAGCACAGGGAGCGGTTCTGATGATCCTCCGCACCTACGGCTGCGAGCAGTGCAACTACATGATGACGGTGGAGCTGGCCTCGGATCAGTGGGACGCGGAGCCGCCGGAGTGTCCGATGTGCGCCAGCGCCACCTATCAGGAGTTCGCGCCGCCGGCGATCGGTGGCAGCATACGATCCAAGGCGACAACCTTGGCGCTGGATATCGCGGAGCGGGACTATGGCGTCGCCGACATACAGGCGGACGGACGGGAGGGAGGCAAACCCAAGGTGCGGTTCAAGGACGGATCGCCGGACACGTCATCATGGGCCGCGCCGGGTGCCGCTCTGGCGCAGGCTGTGGCTGTTGGACGTGAAACCCGGCTCAGGCACGGCTCCGGCCTCGACATAATCAAGACCATGCCGGACCTGATTGAGCTGTCGAAACGCCGCAGTATGCGAGTCTGGTAAATGCTCAGAATCCCCGAGAACATCAAACACGCCGAGGAATTCGCCCGCGATCTCGCCGATGAATGCATGTCCTCGGCCGAGGACCGCTCCGGCGTCTACGTCAAGGCAGCGCAGTATTATTATACCGGCACCGGCACCGTGGAAGGCGCCATCCATAACAAGGTCCGGGGCTTCATCGATCGCCTTGCCGGCTATTACTACCAGCCCAGCAACGTCAGATTCTCCCTTGTCTTCGACAGCAGCGAGCCCAAGGAAGTACTGGAACGCGCGCAGTCGGTCAGCCAGACGCTGACGGCTGATTATCGCTCAACCGACTCCGATCTGCGGTTCAGCGATGCTGTCACGTGGTCATTGATCAATGGCTGTTATTTGTTAAAGCACTACGGCGACGGCTTCGGCTTCAAAGTCGTGCCGCTGCACCCAGTGAATTTCGGGGTGCTGTCCGAGGCGATCAGCGATCTCAACGAACAAGAGGCGTTCTGCCACGTAAGCTATCCGACCGTGACACGGGTGCGCAGCATGTTGCGCGAATACGGTCATCCCAAGGCCGAGGAAATCTATCAGAAGCTGCTGGAGAGTAAATCCTCGGAGCGTGATCAGGACGAGCCATCATATTACCATCAGATGGTGGTCGGCGGGATGCGGCCGCTGGGCGAAGTCAACATGACACCCTCTGCCGCCGGCATCGTCCAGGTGTTTCCGGTCCCCTCGCCCTGGCGACCGCAACGCAAGATCTCGCAGACCATCAAGATGTGCGAGCTGTGGGTCCGCGACGAGAAGCGCGACGGCGACTGGACCACGATGCAGCTGATCTATCCGGATGTACTGATCGAGGGCGGCAACACGCGGAAGAATCTCTCCGGCATTCCCGGTCATCAGCCGTTCGTCAAGGTAATCGCGGACGAAACGCCGGGCTATTTCTGGGGCCGCACCAAGATCGCCGATGTGCAGATGCTGCAGGACTTGGTTAACAAGCGATTGCGCGATATCAAGCTCATGTGGGACCGCAACACCAATGCTCCGCAGGTTTTGTCGGGGTTTCAAGGTCTTACCGAGGAAGCCTACTACAAGATCATGCAGGAGGGCGGCTTCCTGTCCGATCCGAACCCGAACGCCAAAGCCAGCAAGCTGGTCGATCCGCCGCCGCCCGGCTACCTCGAAGAGCTGGAGTTCCTCTGGCAGATGTTCGACGAGGCTGGCGGCTTCTCCAAGATCATGACCGGGCAGGGCGAGAGCGGCGTGCGTGCCGGCACCCACGCGCAGACCCTGGTGCGCACCAGCTCACCTGCTTTGATCGATCCAGCGACCCGGATCGAGCGCTGTCTGGCAGATTCGGGCTATCTGGCGGTGCGGCTGCTGCAGGACCGCGATCCGCACATCTACAAGACCGATGGCGGGCAGGATTTCCTGCTGACCCAGCTTCCCGAGCCGTTTCAGATCGAGGTAGACAGTCACTCTGCGTCGCCCGCCTTCGCCGAGGACTCGCGGCAGATCGCCATCGCTCTGGCGCGCGCTCAGGCGATTGACGCGGAGGATCTGGTCAGGATGCTCCACCCTCCCGGAGAAGAGATCATCCTGGCCAGACTTCGCCAGCGGCAGGCGACGGCGGCGAAGCAGACCCAGCAAGAGCATCAGGCGATGATTGCCCGGGGCATCAATCCGGAGCAGACCGGCGGCCGGCAGCGTGGCAGGGCGCATTAGCCGGTCACCGGTTACCGTCCGGCTTGCGTCGTGCGCTAGGCTGGCGTTAGCGTTCCGGTTGTAATCCGTAGGTTCACCCATGTCTGGCGCGCTAGAAACCGACGCCGGTCCCGGACCGCCCGCACCCGGTGGTGCCCCGGGCGGTCCTCCTGGCGGTCCCGCCGCAGGTGGTGGCGGGCCAATGATGGCGCCCGGCGGTCCGCCGCCGGGTTTCCCCGGCGCGGGTGGGCCGCGTCCCAGCGCGCCGGGTGCCGGTACGCGCGCCGGCGGCCTAAGCAAACTCATTCAGGCGATCCGCATGCTGCAGATGGCAGCAGCCGAGCTGCCGATCGGCTCAGAGGTTCACACGGCGGCACTGAAAGCCACCACGGATCTGTCGAAACACGTCAACACCGGGCCGGAGACCCAGGGCATTACCCAGACCGGCATCGGCCAGCTGCTGCAGCAGATCGCCAAGCAGGCGATGCTGAGTCGCGCCCAGGGACCGGGAGCTCAAGGGACCCCGGCAATGCCACCGACGATGCCTTTGCCGGGCGCATAATGATGGCGCAGAAAGGAGTAGTTTCGTTATGGCATCAATGAACCGGTCGTACGATCCACCAATTAGTTCGCCACCGGATGTGCCGCCGCGCACGGTGCTGCAGGTAGACACGCAGAGCGAAACGAGTGAGTGGGGAGCCATCCCGCGTGTCGTGCCGAGGCCGGAGGGTGGCGTGCCGCTGCAACGCTCGATCGGCGGCAAGTCTGACGGGCCGACCCGCTGATGGCTGGGCTTACCAAGCAGGACTGCGAGGAGCTGCGGCGTCGCATCAAGCCGATCGCTGATGATTGCGGCGCTTTGCGGGGGCCGTTCGCGGCCGGCGTGCCGCCTCCCGGCGAGGCGATTGCCAATGTGACTTTGGCGTATCGCCACCTGGAGGACGCCTCGATGCGGCTGGGCAAGGCCATCCAGGTGCTGGACGGTGGTGTCTCGGTCTACGACCGCGAGCAGGTTCCCGGTACATGAGCGAGCGGCCTGACGAGCGTGACGAAGATCGCCCGGAAGACCGTGAGGATATAACCGATCAGGCGATCAAGCTGGCTCGCGAGCACTGCATCGAGGCGGTGCAGCTGCTGATCGACGAGCTGCAGGCCAAACAGGCAGTGACCATCGAGGACCGCATGAAAGCCGCGATCGCGCTGCTGGAGGTAGCCGGATGCCTTTGACCCTCACCGATGATCAGATCGCTCAGCTCAGAGCCGAGCGCGAGCAATGGCAGCGCGACAAGCTGGTGCGTGAGGCGGCCGAGGGACTCTGGAACGATCCCAAGATGTCGGACCGCGCCAAGGCGCTGTGGAAGGAAAAGTATCCTGACACCAAGATCGACGACTACGATCTGAAGCAGGAGGTATTCGGCCGGCTGGATCGCGAGAAGAAGGAGGCAACCGACGCTGCCGAGGCGGCCAGATTGGCGACCGAGACCGATCGTCTGGCCTCGCAGAAATCACGGGTGCAGAAAGAATACTCCTTCACCGATGACGCCATGGACCGCATGGAGAAGGAGATGAGCGAACGCAAGGTGTACGACTACGAAGCGATGGCGCCGTACTTTGCTTCCAAGGAACCCAAGCCGATCGAATCCTATCAGCGCGGCCACCTGTGGAACCACGATCGGGGCGAAGAGTTCAAGAAGATCTCGGCGGACCCGGAGGAGTATGCGTTCAACGAGATCGTCAATACGCTCCGTGAACAGGAGCGGCGCACGCGATCATGAGTTTTCCCCCCAAAAAAAATCCGGACCCCTCACCGAATCGACAGCTGATATGAACCAGAGGGAGACGTTGCCATGCCGCAACTAGGTGCCGGCCTGATCCCATCCGGACCCATAGGGTTCGAGCTGGAGGCAACCGTCAGGCGCGTGTTCGCGCAGATGGTGGTTGTTTTGATTTACAAGCAAAATCCGTTGCTGGCGCTGTTGCTGCGCAACGCGATACGGGCTTCGGGCGGTGTCTCGCCGTACACCCAGCCGGTACAGACCGGGAAGTATGTAGATTCGTCCTGGATCGGGCCGTCCGGCAATTTCGGGATTCCTCCCGATGTTGCGGCAACGGTGAATGCCGAGTTCAACCTGTGCGCGCTGGCGACCCCGGTGACTTCGTTCGGTCTGGAGCAGCTGGTGACCCAGGACGCGGTAGCGGTGGCGTCACGGCTGATGCTCAAGATGAACGACATGAAGAACAGCGCCCTGGAAGCACTCTGTACCTCGCTGTTCACCTCCTCTGGCGGTAACCCGCTACAGATGTTCGGGTTGTTGGATGCCTACGACGACGGCGCGCTGACCAACGTCTATGGCGGCCTGTCGCGCACCACCTATCCCACCTGGGGCGGCACCGTGGTGCCCGCAGCTGGCGCTATTCTCACTCGGCAAGCGTTTGTGCCGCAGCTGTTGCGAGCCGCGAAGCGCGCTGGCGGCGAGGCGTTGGACTTCGTGGTCACCTCGATCGAGGACTGGACCACCCTGATGACCGACTTCATGTCGGTGGAACGCTATAACAACGATCCATCCTCGCGCTGGGGCAAGGAAGATCCGGTAAACTCCGGCTTCCGTGGCTTGCTGCTTGGCGACACCCCGATCTTCTTCGACCTGCAGTGTCCGGTGGGCACCGCGATCGGTTTCAACTCGCGCTACATCACGCTGGTTGTGCATGAGGACGCGAACTTTGCCTGGACCGGCTGGTACAGCACGATTCCCCAGGGCCAGATCGCATCGGTGGGCTTAACGCTTACAGCGCTTAACCTGGTGTGTTCCAAGCCCAGCACCGGACTTATTCTCAACGGAATTACAGGGGGAGCTCCATTCTAGATTTATCTCATACTGTGGAACGCGCCCCAATGTTCCTGAGCGGCTTTCCTGAAAGTCTCGGCTGCTTCTTCGGCAGTGTCGAAGTAGCCGAGGTGTTTCTCGCGGCCGTTCAGCTTGATGCGAGCCCGCCACTTGCCGCGACGAGGGTCAAGCTGAACTCCTTTGAAGGGGTTCAAAGAGTAGTGCCCTTTGTTGGTATTGTTTTGACCTCGTGTGGCGGCACGCAGGTTTACCCACCTGTTGTCAAACCTGTCTCGGTTGATGTGATCGATCTCGGCTTCCGGCCAACTTCCGGTCATCCAGAGCCAAGCGAGCCGGTGGCCGCAGTACTTGGCGCCTTTGATGCCGATCATGATCTGAAGCCGGTTGCGGCTAGAAGCAACATAGCCCGGTTTGTAGCGGCCCTTGATGTTAATCTTGGCTCGCCATGTGAAGATGCCGGTTTCGGGGTCATAGTCGAGGTAGGTCCGCACGAATTCGGCGGTCAGGTCGTTGCGCTTGAGTCTCACGTAAACGGTATGCCACACTGTTAAAGGAGTAGGCAAATGGCCGGCGTCGTCTATTCAGGTTCCGGTAACGGTTCGCTTGGAAAATTCGGTCTGCCGATCTCGATAGCGGCGGGGGCGCTGATTCCACCGGGGCAGTATATCTCGCAGTCCGGCTGGACGGCGATGGTCGATGGCAGCCCGGTCACGATGCCACCGGGCATGGTCGATTCGGACGGCCAAGCGACCAGTGCGGGCGGGCTGCTGTTCCCGATCGGAGCCAGACAGGTAGCGCCGTGGCCGTGGCCGCTGCCGTGGCCGCTGTCGGCGGCGGGAGGATTGTCGGCACGCGACAACGGTCGTCGACCATGCTGAGCTGATGTGCTGCAGCAGTATATCGGCGACACCCAGAATCTGCTGAACGACGCGCAGGCGCAGTTCTTTGCTGCGCCCACGCTGATCTCGTATATCAATCGCGCGCGGCGCCGCATCGCCTCGGCCTCCGGTTGCGTGCGCATCCTGGTCAGGGCCAAGACCCACCCGAACCAGGAGATGTACTCCTTCCACGAATGGACGGCGTTGGTGCAGGCAACGCCGGGGGTGCGTGAGGTGCTGGCAGCCCGCTCGCTCGCGATTGCGATCGGCGAGGGTGACGGAGCCTGGAAACCGATGTGGAACCGGTTGCCGTGGACCGACTTTCAGGCGCGCTTCCGGATCTGGAACCGGGCCTGGATCGGCACGATTTCGTATCCCGGGTTTTACGCACAGTATGGCTTCGGCGTGTCGGGCTCGATCTATCTCGCACCGATCCCGAGCCAAGAGCAGCCGATGGAGGTGGATACCAGCTGCATGCCGTTTCCACTGACGACTGACTCCGACCCCGAGTGCATCATGCAGCCCTGGACCGATGCGGTGTGTTACTACGCAGCATTCATGGCGTTGCTGCAGCAGCAGCGCGCGCAGGACGCTCAGGTGCTGCTGCAGCTGTTCCAGACCGAGATGCCGTTTTGCGCTTCCGTCGTCGCTCCCACCATGGTGCAGGCGCCGTACGGCGCAGCCGTTAGGGCGGTGTGATGAACCTGTTGCTGATCATTATCGTTATCCTCGTGTTGTTCGGCGGTCTCGGCGGCGGCTGGTACGGCTATCGCGGCGGGATGTATGGCGCCAATGCCTTCGGCGGCATCGGGCTCATCCTGCTGATCATCGTGCTGGTGCTGTTGTTCGGTGGCGGAAGATTCTGGTGATAGATGGCGATCCAGTCCGCCAATCCGCCGCAGATCATCACGCTCGAAGCCTGGGCGGGCGTTAACCAGAGTTCGTCGCGCCCGGTCATCGATGACCAGGAATGCTGGTGGCTGGAGAACCTGTTCCCGATCGCTCCGGGACATCTGCGCAGCGCCTGGGGGCCGTCTCCACCGATCTACACGGCGCCCGAGGGCGTCGAGATCCTGCGGATTTTCTGCACCATCATCGACGGCCAAAATCCCTTGGGCTTCATGTTCAAGAGCGACGGTACGGTCGATCAGGTCAACCTGAACACGCAGGCGGTGACCGGCCTGGGTAATGTCTGGCAACCGGTAGCACCGCACTACTGGGCTGATATCAAGCTCTGGTCGCCGAACCAAGTGGGTAATCAGCCGGGCGAAACCGGCGGCCTGCTGATCGGTTCGCCGCAGGGCCTGTATGCCTGGGATGGCGTGACCCTCACTCCGCCGGGCGCGACGCCGCCGCTGTGGCTCACCAACAATCAGACCGTCGACGCGAACGGTGACCCGCTCGTGATGCCCGTGGGGTTACCCGGCATCTACGCCATGGAGGTTTACAAAGACCGGCTGTGGGTGATGGGCCAGACCGTCATCAGCTTCTCGGCGCCAACGGTCGCGATCGACTTCTCGGCCGCCGGCGGCGGCGGCAGCTTCCCCTATCACGGCGACCAGCTGACTTTGAGCCGTACCGCCATGCGCGCCTCTGGCGGCTTCCTGTTTTTGTTCAACGACTCCTCGACCGATGGCATCGCCGATCTCACGCTGGTTACCGGCACCGCAGCGACCGGGCCGGCAGGCCAGGTCACCACTATCGCGACCCAGTTCCAGCTCAACAACATCGACCCGCAGATCGGTCAGCGGTTCTTTCGACGGCCGGGCGTCTGGGAGCAATCGTATACGCTCTATAACGGCTCCGGAATTTTTCTGCTGGCAGGGTCCCAGGTGGTCTGGGCCAGTCAGAAGATCACCAATCTGCTGCAGACGCTTGACTCCACGCCGTTTGAGCCGACCCAGTGTGCCGCGCATATCTTCGGCAAGAAGTGGATGCTGTTCAACGCGATGCTGACCGACGCCTGGGGCATCAAGCGCCCGTTGCTGCTGTGCTGGAGTGGCCCCGGCGAGGGCAAATGGGTGATTGCTTCCCAAAAACTAAACCTGACACACATTACGGATTACGAACAAAACTCGGTGATCACACCCTACGGCACGGACGGTGCCAGCCTGTATCAGCTGTTCGCTCAGCCGGACTCGGAGCTGCAGAAGCGCATCACCACCAAGCTCTACAACGGCACTGATCTTGCTCTCGTGGTCAAGAGCTGGAAGCGGGCCTATCTGGAATGGATGGACAAATATCACGGCAATGAAGGCGTGTTCTTCACTGGGACGGTGGCGACCCATGGCGGCGGGATACCCAATGGTCTGGAAGACATCGGCTTTGCGCTGGACCCATCGGGCTACGACATCGTGCCGGCGCCGATCTCGGGGCAGGGCATCAATGCCGGGGTGGATCTGATCAGCTACAGCCCAGATTTCACGGTGGCGCGGCTGCACCTGACGTTTGACGCGCGAACCTTGTTTGGCGCCTAATCCCAAAAGCATCGGCCGACCCTTGGGAGGGGGCCGGCCGATAGAAGGTTGGTAGCGTCATACCACTGCAGTGTCACTCAAACCCGAGAGGAGAGCAACATGGCACGTCGTAGGCGCGGCCGGCGTTCGCGCCGGAGGTAATCATGGCCAAACGTCATAAGCGTGGCGGCCGTGGCTACAGCCATCCCGGCTATGGTGCCGGAGGGCGGTTTCCACGCCCGCCACATCACCGTGGCGTCAAAGGCGGCGGCAGCGCGATGCGTCGTCGCCGGAGCAAGCGGTACTAGACGACGCGGCTGCCGGGCAGCTTCGCTGTCTACGGTAGCCGCATCGCCCCCAGGCGACAGGCAAATGGGGCGACAGGCAAATGGCGAGACAGGCAAATTGGGAGACAGGCAAATTGGGAGACAGGCAAATGGCGAGACGACTGAGACAGACCAGACGGGCGCGACGCATTCGGGCTCGGCATCGGCGGTAGGTGGCTAAGTTCAAGCTCACCCATCCGGACCCAAAAGAGGATCAGTTCGGGAAGTCGGTCGCCGACCTGCTGGATGCGATTCTGCGACCGGAACAGGCGATCTATACGCATATCGGGCACGGCGGTTACCAGCTGAGCCCGGCGGCACGCGGGCGGCTGCTGCGGCTGGGCCTCAAGCCGGGCTGGCCGGACATCTGTATCGCTTACCGTTCGGGGCGGATGCTATGGCTGGAGCTGAAGACGCCTACCGGGCGGTCCAGTCTCAACCAGCAGCAGCGGCACGCCCAGCTTTGGCTACTCGGCCATAATGTGGTGATGTGCCGGCGGATCGAGGACGTGATTGCGGCGCTGACTCTGCACCGGGTGCCGTTCCGCAGCAACAGTCTCACGGAGTATTATCATGCCACGACGCTCGACCCGGGCGATGCGCAAATCAGCCCGCCGGAATCTCCGCAAAGCGCGGCGGTCGAGGAGGCGGTAGGCGATGGCTGACAGGAATCGGTCATGGCCCTACCAGGGGGCAGCGGCATCCCCGGCCGCACTGACTTTGACACCCGATGGGGTGCTGAACTCCGATCGCTCACTCGCCGGTCCTTTGCGGCGGGGCACCTACGGAAGCGCCGGACCAACCACGCGCGGGCTAGGCAGCGTCGTCACCAGAGGCGCCAGTGACTTCGGTACCGATACCATCAACCCACGCGAGCTGGACCATATCGGCGTGTCACGGCCCGGCGCGGCGCCACCACAGTCCACACGGATCCGTCGCTAAGTGAGCGGCACCACCGCTGCCGGCCAGCCGCTACTTCCTGCCAATGTCACGCTGCTGCAGCCGGGTAGCCGGTTCTTCCGGCTGTCCGATGCCTTGAACTTCCAGGTCGCGTCATTGCAGGCGTCGAGCAACACGCTGCAGGGACAGATCACGACTTTGCAGGGCGAAGTTACGACTTTGCAGGGACAGCTCACCACGCTGCAGGGACAGGTCACGACTCTTCAGGGCGAGGTTACCACGCTGCAGTCGCAGGTGGCCGCGCAGGGCGGCCAGATCGCGACCCTGCAGTCCGAGGTGAGCACGCTGCAGACCACAGTGATCAGCCTGCAGGGCCAAATCGATACGATCAATGCACGACTTGCTACGGCCGGCATACCGTAAGGTTGTCGCCGACGACATTCCCTGGATGCTGTCGCTGGCGCACGAGCGTTACGGCGCGTTTGATCCCGGCGGCGCGCTGAGCTTCCTGTTGCAAGCCCTGAACAGCCCGCTGACGCTGCTGCTGCGCAGCTGCGCCAGAGACGCCTTCCTGATCGCTGCCACCGTCACCCCGCCCTGGTACCCCACCGCGACCGAGTGCCACGTCATGGTGCTGTGCGCCAAGCCGGGCGCGCACTGGCAGGCAATCAAGCTGCTGCGGGGCTCGGTGGAGTGGGCACGGTTGCGCAAGTGCGT
>Ga0209068_10001218_pt1 | contig 12970 bp, 10 predicted proteins | sample ColStrG_CSR_2012_FD_187200 | JGI IMG/M metagenome (GOLD analysis project Ga0209068, IMG submission 187200) | Freshwater sediment microbial communities in response to fracking from Pennsylvania, USA - Cold Stream Run_MetaG_CSR_2012 (SPAdes)... | ecosystem: Environmental > Aquatic > Freshwater >... | reverse complement strand
TGCTGGATCAGCTGTTTCACTACAAACGGCGCCAGGCTGGGATGCGCAAAGACCGCAGCCAAAGCTCCGTCCAGCTCCGTTTCGGCGGATTGACCCGCGGGCAAGGTGGTTGACACCGTCTGGCCGTTCGGATAGATGAACGGCAAGGTTTTCACCGTCATATCATGCTGCGTTTCCAAGGGCACCATCGGAACGAATACGTTGGGCGGAGTTGCTCCGGCAGCTGTGGGCGCGTACGTCCAGCCAGTCAGCGCGGCGGACATCACATCGACGGTCGTCTGCGAATAGGTCGGAAGCGGGCTGCCGTTTGAGTCCAGCACCGGAGTGCCGTTCAGCGCAACGTTATTTAATCCAAGGGTGAAGAGTTGCATCAACTCGCGCCCATAGTTCTCGTTGGGCGAGGTGGTTTTGGTCGCCTTGTGATTGTTCAGCATGTCGAGATATGCGCCCATGGCGGAATTGAGCGTCACATCCTTCATCAGAACAGGATAGGCCGCAAAGGCGTCTTTCTGGAAAATGTTGAGGAGGGGCGGAAACGAGGCGGTGTGCTGCACCACTCCCACGTGCGACACGACCCAAATCTCGCTCAGCGCAAACGCCACCCGCTGCCTTAGTTGATCGGGACTGTAGAGCGCGTTCTCAAAGAACTGCACTTGTACGCCCGAAAGATTGGTAAAGGTCTTCCCATCTGGACCGAGCATCGGCTGGTTGGCATAAGTGGTCACCGGCGCCGCCACCTGGTCGGCAAACCACTGGTCGAAGCCTTTTGTTTGCAATTCACCGATCGATTGAGCGTTCGGCCCCCAACTGGCCTGCTCCAGGATGCGCGCGGCCGTCGAAGCCGGCATTCCGGGCGGGGGGCTTTGCGCCGCGCAAAGGAATGTCGAAATCATGGTAGCCGCCGCGAAACGCATGGGCGCGGATATCTGCATAAAACTCCTTCAGGAACCTTGATAATATAGGGCAGGTTAGCCGCACCTAGCTATGCGGGCCTTCCAGCTTCGACATCAAAACGACGGAAGTGGTACTGGGGTTTACCGTGGGGCAGTACGTTTATCATTATTAATCCGTTGGAAACTTTTCTTGACAGTTAAAATTTTTGGCTCTGACCCTCTTCGTGGTGAATCATAACGGGTGTCCAAATGACTCTTAGTCCCACCGCAGAGCTGCAGGCGGAGCGTTTAGCCGTCAATTCCTACTTGGATCAGCTCTTTGCGTCGCAAGGCGATACTGGCAATGGCGTTGTTTACGATGCCATGCGCTATGCGGTCCTTGGGTCGGCTCAACGAATCCGCCCTATCCTCGCCCTGCGCGTAGCCCGCATGGTGACTGCTCCTGAGGACGTGGTCATGCGTTTGGCGGCTTCAGTAGAGTTGCTGCATTGCGCGTCTCTTGTCGTCGACGACCTGCCGTGCATGGACAATTCTCCCTACAGGCGCGACCGCGCGTCTGTTCATGTGAAGTTTGGCGAGGCTACCGCGGTGCTTTGCGCTTTTGGTCTGGTGGCGCTGGCGGCTCGCAGCATTCTGGAACCGCCGTGCCGCGAGGAGTACCGCTCCCGCTTGATCGAATTTCAACTGGCTCTGCTGCGCAGCCTGGATTGTTCCGGGCTCATTGCCGGCCAATCCTTAGATCTGCAATTGCCCCGTCATTCGTCGTGGGCGGCCGCTTCTGAAATTTCCGAACTCAAGACTGTTCCACTCTTCAGTCTGGCTGTGTTGGCTGGATCTCTTCTCGCCAAACTCGATATCAACGAAAATGCGTTGCTGAATTGCTTTGGGCGCGAATTCGGCCTCGCTTTTCAAATGAGTGACGACTTGCAAGATGGCGAACTCGCCAACCCCCTGCCCTTCGAAGAGAAGCTTTCCACTTTGCGCGCCGCGATTTCCCCCTTTGGGCCCGCTTCCCTGCCTCTAGCGGATTTGATCGACTACCTGCATGCCCGCGTGTGAAGCAATGGGGGCAGACTACTCTGTCCCGACCCTCCGCACCTTCGACCATTCTCAGTTTTCACTGTGGACAGAGCGGTCTGTCCCCATTGCGCGAGCATGAAGCGTGTCATCGTCATCGGCAGCGGTTTCGGCGGTCTCGCTACGGCAATTCGTTTGCAAACCCGCGGCTTTCAAGTGGACCTGTTCGAAGCCCGCGACAAACTCGGCGGCCGCGCCTATCTCTACGAGCAAGACGGCTTCAAATTCGACGGCGGGCCTACCGTCATCACCGCGCCTTTTCTCTTAACCGAACTCTTCAGCGGCGCGGCGAAGAATGCCGGCGACTATTTCAAACTCGTTCCCGTGGAACCCTTCTATCGCATCGAATTTCACGATGGCCGCTGGTTTGAATATGGCCGCGACGAAACCGCAACGGAGAAACTCATCGCCTCGTTCGCTCCGGCCGATCTCCCGGGCTATCGGCGTCTAATCGAACATGCCAAAGCGGTCTTCCAAAAAGGCTTCCTGGAGTTATCCGACAAACCGTTTTTGAAATTTTCCGACATGCTGCGTGTCGCGCCCGATCTGATCCGCCTGCAGTCTTATAAAACCGTCCACCAATTCGCCGCGGGCTACATCAAAGATCCGCTATTGCGCCGCGTCTTCAGCTTCCATCCGCTGCTGGTGGGCGGCAATCCGTTCCAAACCACTTCCATCTATGCGCTCATTCATTATCTGGAGCGTGAATGGGGCGTCCATTACGCCATCGGCGGCACCGGCGCGATTATCGCCGCGCTCGGCAAGCTGTTCACCGAACTCGGTGGAAGCACTCATCTTTCCACGCCCATCGCCAAACTGCTGGTGGAAAAGCGCACGGCCACAGGCGTTGTCACCGCCGCCGGCGCCACGCATCGCGCCGATGCTGTCGTCAGCAACGCGGATGTCGCCAACACTTATTTAAAGATGGTCGCGCCGCAAGACCGGCCGAAATACACCGAGACCCGCCTCAAGCGCATGCGCTACAGCATGTCGCTCTTTGTCATCTATTTCGGTACGCGCAAACAATATCCGGGTATAAAGCACCACACCATTATTCTGGGTGAGCGTTACCGCGAACTCCTGACCGATATTTTCAGCAAGAAGCTGCTTCCGAGCGACTTCAGCCTCTACCTGCACCGTCCCACCGCGACTGACGGCAGCATGGCCCCGCCTGGTTGCGATTGCTTCTACGTACTTGCGCCCGTTCCCAACCAACTCAGCGGCATCGATTGGCGTCAACGCGCGCAACCTTTCCGCGACGCCGTCATGCGGTTCCTTGATCGCCGCTACTTGCCGGGCCTTCTCGATAATCTGGTTACGGAGCGCTTGTTGACGCCGCTCGATTTCGAGACTACTTTGAACACCTATCTCGGCACCGGCTTTTCCTTCGAACCCATCTTCCGGCAATCGGCCTGGTTCCGCCCGCACAACGAATCGGAAGACATTCGCAACCTGTTCTTCGTGGGCGCGGGTACGCATCCCGGCGCGGGCGTGCCTGGGGTTCTTTCCTCGGCGAAAATTGCGGAGAAGCTGATTTGCCAACGCCTGCTTTAGCGCGCTTATATCGGCAAGCCGCCGAAGCCACCGCCCGCGGTTCAAAGAGCTTCTACTTCGCCACCCGCTTCTTCCCGCCCGATCTCGCCTCCGCGGCCCACGCCGTCTATTGGTTTTGCCGCCATACCGACGATCTTGTCGACGAATGCCCCACTATCGAAGAGGGCCGCCGCCAACTCGAAGCCTGGGCGACGCTCTTGGCGCAATCCTCCACCGATCACCCGGTGCTAGCTGTATTTCTCGATACGGTCAGGCGCTATCAGATCCCGCTTGACTATCCGTTCGAACTTATCGAAGGCATGCGCATGGATCTGAATCAGACTCGCTACGAAACCTTCGACGACCTGCGCCTGTTTTGTTACCGCGTTGCATCGGTGGTGGGTCTGACGATGTGCTGGGTCATCGGCTTTGAGAATCCCACGGATCGCGAAAGGGGGTTGCCTTATGCCATCGATCTCGGCATCGGCTTGCAGCTCACCAACATCCTGCGCGACATAGGAGAAGACCTCGGCCGCAATCGCATCTATTTGCCGCGCGAGGATATGCGGCGATTCAATTACAGCGAAGAAGATCTGCGCGCTCATCGCCGTACTCCCGCCTTCACCGAATTAATGCGCTTTCAGGCGGCCCGCGCCCGCTCATACTACGAGCGCGGCAACGCCGGCATTCCGCTGCTCCACCATCGCGGCCGCTTCGCCGTCAAAATTGCCTCCGATGTCTATCGCGAAATTCTCAATCGCGTCGAGTCTTCCAATTTTGACGTGTTCGAAAAACGCACCGTCGTTCCCGCCACACGCAAGTACTGGCTGACCGCGCGCAACATGGCGGGTCCCGTTGCGCGGCGCGCCACGCGGGTTTCCTCACTCGCCGCGCTCATTGGCCTGATGCCTCACTACACTCTTCACTATCTCGCGGGAACGCCGCTTCTCACAGACCAAATCGCCGAGTGGATCATGGCACGCACGCCCTCGCGTTACGCCGTTGTCATTCTCGAGTACCTGGGTCCTTGGGCGAAGCCCTCGGCGACTACCGGCGCACTCGCTTTGCTGGGCGCTTGTCTTTTCTGCGCCAGCCTGATTCCCAAGCGCGCGCCGGCTTTTGCTTTTGCGGTGCTCGCTGCTTGGGGCATCGCGCAGATGAGTGGCTACGGCTCCCCTTTGGGCGCTGGCGCTTTCTGGATTCCGGCGATTTGCTTCGCCCTCTTCGCCCGCCGTCAAGCTTCGCAGCCTGTCTCTCTCGAACGTCGCGCACTTCTCATGGCCGGCGGCGTCATCGCCGTCTCGGCGGAAAGCTTCCTCCGCGAACGGTCCCGCGCGCGCCGCGCCCTTCAGCCGCTCGATCTCTTCCCGTTTCAGCCTCCGCTTGACCGCGCGAATTTCGCTCCCGGCCTCGTGCGCAAAGCCGTTACACCCGTACCCGAATTCTATGGCATGAGCAAGAATACCGTGGATCCCGCCATCGACTTACGATCCTGGCGTCTCCTCATCACTCTCGACGGCAAGCCTCTCCGCCAATTCCCTTACGGGGAACTGTTCAGCCTACCCCGAGAAATTCGCTACGTCACACTGCGCTGCATCAGCAACACGCTTAAATCCGACCTGATGGGCACTGCCGCTTGGGCAGGCGTTCACTTATCGCAACTCATCGACCGTCGCACTCTGCCGGTAGAGGTAGTCGAAGCCGCCTTCATCGGAGTCGAAGGCCATGATGACAGTCTCCGTCTCGATTATGCTTTCTCCGATGAGTCACTTCTTGCGTTGGGCATGAACGGCAAGACACTGAGCCGCGTTCATGGCTTTCCCATTCGTTTGCTCGCGCCCAACTATTATGGCTGCCGCAACGTCAAATGGATTCGCGAAATCCGTTTCGTGACTCAACCCTACTATGGAACCTGGCAGCGCCTCGGCTACACCAAAGAGCCGCTGATCCATATTTGCTCTCACATTGACCGCATCCGCCGCGACGGCGCTCTTGTCGAATTCGGCGGTGTTTCTTTTGCCGGATCGCGCGGCATCAACGCCGTGCGCGTGCGCGCCAATGGCGGCTCCTGGCAGCCCGCGCGTCTCGAACCCGCGTTGTCGCCCTATACTTGGACACGCTGGGCCTCCCAACTCTCCGCCGCCGAAGGCACTCTACTCGAAGCCAACGCGCAAGACGGAGAAGGTGGTTGGCAAGAACTCGTCGAAGGTGGTCCAGTTCCCGGCGGCATGAGCGGACCCACGATTGTGGTGGCACGCGCATGAGGGAGTTCCTCGTCATTGGCTTGGCGGCGGGCATTATCCTGATACTCTGGAAATCCCGGCTGAACTATTTGCTTTTGCCGTCATTGCCAGTCAGCGCGGGGAAAGATCCGCTCGACCTGACAGTCATCATCCCCGCCCGTAACGAAGCCCATCAAATCGCCCGCGCCGTGCAAAGTTTCCCGGGTTTGCCCGTGATCGTAGTGGATGATGCTTCGAGCGATGAAACCGCGCACGCGGCGCGCGCAGCCGGTGCGCAAGTGATTTCCCCCCCTCCGCTCTCGCCAGGTCAAAAAGGCAAACCCACCGCCTGCGCCGAGGGCGCCCGTTACGCTACTACAAAATGGCTTCTCTTTGTCGACGCCGACACCTGGTTTGACTCGCCTTTCGCCGCCTCAATCGTCGCTTACGCCGAGGGCGCCGGCGTCCCCTTCGTCACGGCATTCCTAGAACAGCGCTGCCAGAGCCTCGCCGAAAAGGCGCTACTGCCCTATGCCTTCGCTCTCTATTTCACCGGCGTAAGCGCGCGCGCCGTCAACAATCCAACATCGCACCAAGCTCTGGCCAACGGCCAGTGCATTCTCTTTGAGCGCGCTGTGTATGAATCCATCGGCGGCCACGCGGCGGTTGAGGAAAGTGTCATCGAAGATGTCGCGCTCGCCCGCCATGCCAAACAAAAAGGCGTGCCTGTGCGGGTCATGCGCGCCGAACATCTAGGCCATGTGCGCATGTACGACGGGTTCGCCGCCATTTGGCGCGGCTTTCAGAAAAACTCTTTCCGATTCCTCGTCATCAATCCCTGGAGCGGCCTGCAAGTGATACTCGCCTCCATATTGCTGACCTCATGGCTCCCGGTGCTGATCCTAGGACTCGCCGACTACCCCAAGCCCTCCGGCGCAATGCTCCTTGCTCCCACGCCTGTCGCGATCCTATTCCTCGCGCCCCTGCTGTCTTTGCTACCGTGGTATCGCGGCTGGCGCGTCATCCTGGCCCCGTCAGCCATCTACGGATTTCAATTGATTGCCCTCAACGGCATGTTCACCACTCTCACCCGCCGCGCCACTCTCTGGAAGGGCCGCCGTGTTTGAGCAAATGGGGACAGTCTGCTCTGTCCACGTACAAGGGCGCCGGACGTATAGAGATTTGGAGGCGGGGACAGAGGAGACTGTCCCCATTTGCACCAGTGTCTGAGCTAATCTCCTATCCAATCCCTTGGGATCTCGTCTTCGGTCTCTGGCCCAACATCATCCATGGAACACCCACCTCAGTCGATAACTTCAGCGCAGCCATCTGCTCGCGCCTCCATCCGGAACCTATTATCGCTGGTGTTGAGAATCTCCCGCCCTCCGCGCTATTTGTGCTGGCGGCCAACCACTATCAACGCCCCGGCCTATGGATCATGCATGCGGCTTCTGTCCTCACTCAGGCGATTCGCAAACATTACGGGCCGGGCGATCCTCCCGTTCGTTGGATGGTAACTGCCAACTGGCCGCGCGTGAAACTCGGACCGTTCCGTTTCCGTTCCCCCGGCGACATACTACTGCCGCGCGTAGCGGACGCCCTCGCCTGCTACCCGGTTTCATTCTCTGGCTCAAACCCCGCCTATACCGCGCACAGCCTGCGCCGCATCTTGCGCGGCGCCCCGCACTTTGCTCGTCCGCTTGGAATCTTTCCGGAAGGTGTGGCCGGTTCCGCCGGCAAATTGACAGACCCGATGCCTGGCGTGGAGCGCTTGCTGGTTCATTTGGCAAAGCGCGGATTGCCTGTCCAACCCGCCGGTATCTCCGAAGAGCATGGGAGACTGATCGTGCGGTTTGGGGTGACGATCGATGGCGCCGAAATCCTCGCCGCTTCCGACGCCGCTAGAGTGGCCATGCAGCGCATCGCCCAACTCATTTAGCTAGGCGGCCGCACCGCGCTCTGATAAAACGCCGCCAAATCCGCTCTCAACTGCTTCAAAGCATCCACGTTCAAATAGATCATGTGGCCGGACGGATAGTATGCAAACTCGATATTCTGCCGCAACTTCGGCTCCAAGTCCATGTGGGCCAGATCATACTCCGTGATGAAAAACGGCGTGGCCAAGTCGAACAAGCCATTCACCGAAAACACTCTCAGCTTGGGATTCTTGCGCATCGCATCGGCCAAATCGCCAGCGACATACGGCTCACGCAATGGCTGCTGGGAACCGGGCGCGCGATGGTTGCGATCCCAAGACTGGTTGAGATTCGGTCCTCGCGGAAAATAGTTTTCCGGGGCCGTATACTTCAACTCTTTCGTCAAGTAGTCATGAAACGACCCGACAAAAGCCCCTGTGATTCCCGTTCCCGACGGATCGTAGCCCGGCGTGTCGCCTGCCGCATCCACATCGGTCCCTTCAAACCGCCCGTCATAACGCCCCAGGATCTCGCGGTCGCTCCGCATCAGCTCCTTGCGAAAGCGCGACTGGTTCACCCGCAGATTTGCTTCTTTCAAAAACTGCACGCTCAACCCTGTAAACGCGCTGAGCTTGGCGGCAATCGCGTCCACCCGCGCGGCCGGCAGATTGTGCCCCTGCGACAGTGCCTCCGCGTATTCGCCACGCGCGAACGTCCGCACCTCGTCCAGAAACGCCTTTACATCCGGCGGCTTGTTCGTCAGTTTGTTGTGATACCACGCGATGGCCGCATAGGTCGGCAAATAGCCGATAAACTCGCCATCCATCCCCGGACTCCGCACAAAGTAGTTCAGAATTGTCGACATCAGAACCACGCCGTTGAACGACATTCCGTCGTTCTCCAGCACATCCACCAGCGCGGCCGAGCGTGTTGTACCGTAGCTTTCGCCAAACAAGAACTTCGGTGAATTCCAGCGCCGATTCACCGTCACATAGCGCGTGATGAATTTAGCGAACGCCTGCACGTCCTGATCCGTGCCCGCAAAGTTCTTGTCGGTCGCCTTCCCCACTGGCCGCGAAAAACCCGTGCCCACCGCATCGATGAATACCAGGTCTGTCTTGTCCAAGAGACTATATTGATTCGGCACCAACTCATACGGCGGACCGCCCGTGGCATTCGGGCTTGCGGTTACGATCCGCACTGGTCCCACCGATCCCATGTGCAACCACACGCTCGCCGAACCTGGTCCCCCGTTATAGAGGAACGTCACCGGCCTGCTGCGCAACTCAGTCACGCCATCCAAGGTGTAAGCAACATAAAACACGCTGCCATAGGGTTTCGCGTCCTCGCCGTCAATCAGCAGCGTGCCCGCCACCGCGCTGTATTTGTAGCTCTTCCCGTCGAGCGTCAACTCATGATGCGTCACCTGCGAGCGTTCGGGAGGAATGGGCGCCGCTTTCTCTTCCTTCGGCGGGGTGGCCTCTTCCTTGGCCGGAGTCTGAGCCAAAAGAACGTTCCAACCCAACAGCACCACCAGTATCGTCGCTTTCATGAGTCCTTCCTCTGTCTTAGATCTCCGCTACCAAGGCCGCCAACAGCGCTACCCGGTCGGCCACCCGGTCCAGCAAGATACTCTCATTCGCGGCATGCGCCCCTTCGCCTACGCCGCCCAAGCCATCGAGCGTGGGAATGCCTAACGCCGCCGTGAAGTTGCCGTCCGATCCGCCGCCGGTCGATGATTCTTCAACGTCTACGCCCATCGCCGCGCCTAGCGCCCGCGCTTTCTGAAACAACGCCGCGATCGCTTCAGTTCGTTCCATGGGGGGACGGTTCAACCCGCCTTCTACCCGTACCGAACAGCGCTCGTCGAACGCTTTCAACGCCCGAAACTTGGCATCCAATTCCGCCGCATCCGGCAACCGATTCACTCGAACATCCACATGCACCCGCGCCGTTTCGGCAATCACGTTTGACCGTGTACCGCCGCTGATCACGCCTGGATTCACCGTGATGCCGCGCTGCAGATCGGTGAACTTGGCGATTTCGGAAATCTGCCGCGCCGCCTCCACAATCGCGCTGGCGCCGCTGGTGAAATCGATGCCCGCGTGCGCCGCCTTGCCCTTCACGAATACCGTGTAGTCTCCCACGCCTTTGCGCGCAGTTTTCAGCTTTCCGGCAAAACCTGTTCCCGGTTCCAACACGAGTACGCATTTGCTGCGTTTCGCTTCTTCTTCCGTAAGGGCCCGCGAACTGGCGCTGCCTATTTCTTCATCTGGCGCAACCAGCAGAACCACCTCATGCGTTACCGGCACCTGCAAATCGCGCAGAGCTCGCATGGCAAAGACGAAGAAGGCCAAGCCCGCTTTCATGTCCAGCACGCCCGGTCCCCACAATCGCCCCTCGGCTTGCCGTACAGGCATGCGCTTCAACGTCCCCAACGGCCACACCGTATCGGAATGCCCGAGCGCCAGCACTTGCCCTTGCTTGCTATCGCCCGGCAGGTGGAATGCCAGCCGCAGCGTCTTGCCGGATTTAGCCGATTCAAACGTCTGCGCCGACGCCACATCCGCCGCGCGCTCCACTAGCAAATCCAGCATGCGGTTCACGCTCGCGAGTGCGTCGCTGGGCGATTCGCAAATCGCCAATTCACTCGTTAGCGCCACAATTTCCGCTTGTCTCTCGGTGGCATAGCGCAGGAACTTAGTCACTGGTTGTTATGATACCGATTCCTCATTAGCAAGGGGAGGTCTGCGGACTGTCCCTATTTGCGTTCCACGCTACCATTGGGTACCCATGAATCGCAGCTACTTCTACCTTCTGCTGCTCTGCCTGCTAGCCATCATCACCTATCTTGATCGTGTCTGCATCTCCGTCGCCGGCCCGCGCATGCAGGACGCTTTGCACATTGCTCCCGAGCAATGGGGCTGGGTTGGCAGCGTCTTTTTGCTCGGTTACGCGCTCTTTGAAATCCCTAGCGGCCACTTGGGAGATCGCTTGGGGGCGCGGCGCGTCCTGACTCGCATCGTCCTTTGGTGGTCGGCCTTTACCGTTTTCACCGGCGCAATTTCCGCCTACCCGTTGCTCCTTGTTGTCCGCTTCCTCTTTGGCGCAGGCGAAGCGGGAGCCTTCCCGAACGCTTCCGTCGCCATCGCGAATTGGTTCCCGCCCGCAACCCGCGGCCGCGCTTTCGGGTTCTTCATCATGTCCAGCCAGATCGGCGGGGCGCTTTCGCCGTTGCTGGTCCTTCCCATTCAGCAGCACTTCGGCTGGCGCGCCTCCTTCTACGTATTCGGCTCGATTGGCGTGCTTTGGTCCATCGTTTGGTTCTGGCGGTTTCGCGACCATGCCTCCGAAGCGCAGCGAGCCTCGGCCGCGCGCCATGCTCCGTGGCGGCCGATCCTCGCCAACCGAAGTCTTTGGGCGATCATGGCGCTCGCCTTCTCATACGTCTACTCCATGAGCTTCTACCAAACCTGGTTCCACACTTACCTCGTGAAAGGCCGTGCTCAGTGAACACTCTCTCTCCTTGTCTGCGCTGCCTTACGTATGCGGCGCGGCCGCCAATCTTCTCGGCGGTCTCGCGTGCGATTGGCTGGCTTCGCGAGTGGGCGTGACTTGGTCCCGCCGGGGTGTCGGAATCGCCGGCTCATCTCTCGCCGCGATCTCAATCGCTTGCGCCTTCTTCACCGCCAATCATGTGGGAGTCATCGTCTGCCTCAGTCTTGCCTACGCCGGCATCACGTTCCAGCAACCCGCGGTGTTTGCAAGCTGTATCGATATCGGCGGAACGCGCGGCGGCGCAGTCACCGGGATGATGAATACCACGTCACAGTTGGGAGGCGCCTTGTCGTCGGTGGCGTTTGGCTATATTGTCAAGGCGTCCGGCAGCTACGATGCGCCGCTGATTCCCATGGCCGCCTTGCTGGTCATCGCCGCAATCTTGTGGAGGAAGGTGGAATTCAGCGCCGCCATGGTAGTCTCACCCGAACCCGCACATCAAAGTGTCTAAATTACTGTTGTGGAGGAGAGTGGAATCCGCGCCGCAAGGCACAAGGGTATTTGAAAATTTGGTACGCCCGGTAGGATTCGAACCTACGACCTTTTGCTCCGGAGGCAAACGCTCTATCCAGGCTGAGCTACGGGCGCATCTTGCGAACGATCACTGTTCTTAGCGGGTGGCCAACGCTACCCGGCCATTGCCTTTTCCGTGCGCCGCCGAAGTGCTGCCGTTCCCCAGGTTCAGCAATTCTTCGATATGCGCGCGAATGGCTTCGTCTTTCATCTGCTTGTCCCAGTTTTCATCTTCCGTGGCCGGCGTCTGATAGTGGATCATTCCTTTTCTATCGATCAGCGCTAACTGCGGAACCACGAAGCGCGCCGTGCCGAAGCCCATAAACGCGTTCATCTGCTCGGCGGACACCCAACCTACCGGAAAGCCAACCTTGAATTCCTTGACGAAATTCTCGACCAGCAAATCGGCATTGGCATTCACGGCCACGTCGATCACCTGCAAGCCGCGTGCGCCAAATTCTTCCTGGAACTTTGTCATCACTTTCGATGCCGCCTGGCAGTGCGGACACGTGGTGAAGATGAACTCCAGCGCGACGACTTTGCCCCGATATTGGCCCAACTGCTGCGGACCTTTGCCGGGCAGCGTGAACGTGAAATCAGGAGCTTTGCGCGGGCCTTCAGGCTCAGCGGCGAAAAGCGAAATACCCACTACCAAAGAAGCAGCGGCGGCGGCGAGGATGGTTTTCATGGATAAAAACTCCAGCTATCAGTGTAACTTAACCGCCGCCCACGGCTTGCAGGCGTTGCCACTCCGCCGCATCTTTCAACCCTTCGACGCTTGAAACCACATTGCCCGAGAGCCACACCACAAACGAGCCGTTGTCGCCAGTCCCGGCGAACAGATTCGGTTTCTGCACGCTCACCTCGCAGTGCTGCCATTTCGCCTTCAAAATCTTGCGGTAGGCGTCAAAGTATTCCATAGCGCTTTGCGGCGAGTTCCATTCCGCCGCATACAAGAGCCGGAACTTGCCGTCGCGCCCGCGCGTGTCAATGCGAAACTGGCCGCCGCGCAAGTGGGGCGCGAGTTCCAGGGCCTTGGCGGCACCCAGGTATTGCTGCAACAACATCTGATGATCGAACTCGCCCATCGAACCATCAGTCAGTTCCTTGCCTTCGGCGGCCAGTCTGGGAAGCGCCGGCACCGCGGGCTTTTCGTGACTGAAGTACTTTTCCGGATGAATGATCTGTGCCGATCCGGTGGGCGGATCGGTGAACACCGCGCCGAACGCCGCGTTTCCCAGCTTGCGATGAACCGCCT